>Ga0105091_10000375_pt1 | contig 18471 bp, 13 predicted proteins | sample PPLLak1March2015_FD_87022 | JGI IMG/M metagenome (GOLD analysis project Ga0105091, IMG submission 87022) | Freshwater sediment microbial communities from Prairie Pothole Lake near Jamestown, North Dakota, USA - PPLs Lake P7 Core (1) Depth... | ecosystem: Environmental > Aquatic > Freshwater >... | reverse complement strand
TCCTTGACCAAGATCGCCATTAAGTATTCCCGGCATAGCTATCGTTCGCAAAGGGGTCATCGGGTTATTCCATAGGAATCTGTAAGGTCCCGAGTCTGGCGATCTCTTTTCATTTTCCTCAAACCATGTTGCTCCGACATTAAGTCGCATCCAGTCTACTATGCGATCATCGGTTCCGCGTTTTGTCTGCAATCTTTGTGTTATTTCTGTCCTTAATGCATTATGCTGCTCGACAGTTGGGTCACTTTCCGCATAGATAGATGCTGCAGCAGATGGTGTTATAATATGACGCAATCCGTTGAGATCGAATAACCGGCTTTTTGCTTTTGGATATATTTTCCAAAAATCTGTAGACGCTCTGGTTCCAACTTCGCCGATTCCCACAGCTTCCTCATTAAATCGGCCTTCATTGCCGCCATCCACAAGGCGTCTATTAAATCCGCTCCTGTCATCGTAACCGAATGTGCCTGCCGCGAATGACACTGTCTTCACCGAGTAAATCGTTAACGGCACGTCAAGTTCTGTTCTGTGATTTACGAATGCAAAATTATCTTCATTTATTATCGTATCATGATCATTGCCTATCCGCTGCCTGTATCTTCCTCCGTATGTGTCGCTGTATAATGTCATCTTGTCGTCACAAATAGATTGACCTGTAAGATGGTATTCGCCTGTAGGGATTTCTTCCAGTTCATCTGCAAAATCATTAATCCGTCCCTTGCCTAATATTGCGATTCCCCAGTTATCCTCAATCCTCTTTAGATGAAGATAAGTCTCACGGTTAAAGCCCGTGTTATATTCATGCCTGCGGTAACTTTCGAGAAAATTTTCATCAGATTCATAATCTATACCGGTGCTCAATTGCCAGTTATAAGGCATAAATTCCCTGTGTTCCCAGGCGAATATTCCTCGTAAATCCCTCGGCGGCTCCAGGTCTTTCCTGAAATCAACTCTTCCAAGCCGGTCTTCTCCATGGTCATGCGCTAAATATCCTGTTATTGTGCCGAATCGGTCTTCCCGCTTGTAATCCAAATCAATTCCCGTTCCAAAGCCGCGTTTGCTGAAGTAATCCAAATTGAATGTGCCGTCTGTTCCTTCGGGTTCGCGCAAACCAAGCAGACGAGACAAAAACCAGCGAGTTTCAACTGTCGTTCCCCAGATGCTGTCATTGCCGATACGCAAGCTCTTGAACGGCACATCAGGCCTTTCCAGATTACTCCTTAATGAAGGCCAGCAAAATATCGTCATGTCCCCCGCCTTAAGACGGATGTCCTTCATTTGTGCATCATAGCTGCTGTCATTAAATTGCCCTGCCTCTTGGTCTACAGTTGTTCTATCAGTAACAATTATACTTGATACCTCCATCGAAAGCTGCGGCTTTGCAAACTCACTTGTAGTCACTATAACGTTTTCTGTCGCGAATTTACCTTCTGCTATCTGCCTGATCTTAGCTGCACGGATATAAATCGGTATTCCTCTTTCGATATCGAAGGTCCGCATAGCTGCATTTACGGCCAAACCTTTTTTATTCTCAAAATCATAATATACCTCGTCTGCGCGTATAGTGCGTAAACCCTCAGTCAAAACAACATCACCGCTGACATAAATTGCCTTAATCAATCCTTTGGAACCAATGTCCTTTACTCCTCCGTATTCCTCCGAGCTGTTTTTCTGACTCGAATAAAATACAACCGCGTTATCAGCCTGCATTTCAAAAAGCAGACCCTGCTCATTCTGTTTTTGCCATAGATAAAAACGCCCTATTATTGTGGCGAACTGCTCAGCTTTAGCCGGCTCGCCTGCGGCCAGCCCGGCCGAACCGCCCCAGTCTATATTAGGCTCCTGCTCTCCGGCGGGCGCTAAATTTATCGGATATCGGATTTTTATATTTTGAGGGATATTTTCAGGCATCGGCTTTGCTTTTTTTGCGGGCCCAAACAGCCTGTCAATAAACCCCAGTCCGCCAAATCCCTCTTCACTTCTTTGAGGTTCTGTTTTTTTTGCGGCCGCGGGCTGCTGCTGTTGCTGGACTTCTTTATGTGAAATCATTTGAGCCGGAGCAACTGAACCAAATTCAGCTTTGAAGTTTTTATAAACCTTCGCTGCCGAATTATATGCCTCATTATAAATTTCTCTGTCAAGGATATTAGCCCGTTCATTTGCCTTTGAATTGAAAAAAATCTCGCCTTTTGTTTCAAAATGGACCATCAACGCATTATTTTTTGATGTCTTTAAATCCCGATTTTCGTCAATGAACTCCCAATTAAGTCCCGGTATTCCCGTCCCTTTGTGTTTAGTTGCCCAAATCTTTCCAGATAAATAGCACCATACATCAACTTTTCTAATGAGACTATTTCTGTTAAGCCATATAACTGCGTTTTCCCCAGTGAATGCATCTGCACCTGCACTGATTGAAACTGAACCTTCAGCTATGCTGAGATTTATTCCATTTGCATCATAATATGTAAGTTTTTCGCATGTGATTTGAACATCCCGCCCCTCGAATGCCCTTGCCTGGGTATTGTCAATGGCCTTTGCAATACCAGTCAGCATCACCAATGTAATCAAAATTAGTTTTGATGTCTTTTCGCCCATATCCTCAATGATTTTCAATGCGGCCATCCCGGCCGGAGCTTTTGAAAGATTATACCCAACCATGTTATTATTGCCACTTGATTTCTGAGCCATTTTTAGGCAAACTACTTGTTGCTTTTCAAGGATGAACTCTATAGAACGATTTTTTGGGTGCAATTATGTCAAAGCAGCAATACTCGGCATATCAGAAAGATGTCATCTCGAATTATTATAATAACCTAAGTGCCATTTCTCTTTCTAAACTCAGCGAATTGGTAAGTGAGCTTTATCTGGCCGAAACCGACGCAAAAAGGGACAAACTCTGGCAGCGCGCCCAGAAAGCAATGGTCAATCTCAAAATCCCGCCTGCAATCATAAGTCACATAATGTCCAAAAAAGATGTCAAAATTCTGGCTAAAAACCTTAATGAATGGCTCGCCGCATCCCAAAGTAAAAAAACCAGATAATCGTCCCAAAAAACGCTAAAAACCAAAAATTATACTTTTTAAGCCCCCATTTTCTGCCGATACACCTCAAGAGGAAAAATACTGTAATTAAGGCTTTTGGAAACCGCGTTTCTAAAAGCTATAATTTATATGGTTTTGTCTTTTTCAGGAGCGAATTATGGCAGTCCTTACACAAGTCGCTAAAAACGTATATCCCACAGAGGATATGGGACAATTAAGCATTCAAGACATGCTAACCTATTTTGAGCAGATGGGCGCAACCCGGGTTTCAGACCTGCATCTAAAGGTTGGTGCCCCTCCCAGTTATCGTGTTGATGGTGACCTCGAAAAATTAAAAGGCCCAAATCTTACTCAGGAAATGGCCGAGCAATTGATTTTACCGCTGCTCAGCCAGGCAAGTATCGATAAGCTGCGAGAGCTGCATAGCGTTGACTGCTCATACAGGCTCGCTGAAACGCATTTTCGAATTAATGTCTTTAAAGAAAACGATGGTATCTGTGCGGCCATCCGTGCACTTTCGGCAAATATTCCTGCTGTAGAAACAATAGGTTTTCCAAATGATATCTGGAATGACATCATAAATCGTAAGCACGGCCTTGTTCTGGTAACAGGTGTCACCGGTGCTGGTAAATCGACAACTATTGCTACGCTGATTAATCGTATCACTGAGGAGCATGCTAACCGGATTATCACCATCGAAGACCCAATCGAATATGTCTACCAGCAGAAAAAGGCCCTCGTTTCGCAGCGGGAAATCGGCAGAGACGTATATTCGTTTATCGACGGCCTTCGCTCGATGCTGCGTGAAGACCCCAATATCATTTTCGTCGGCGAAATGCGCGATGCGGAAACAATCGCCATGACCCTTATGGCCGCCGAAACAGGCCACCTGGTTTTCTCTACTCTGCACACAAGAGATACAGCAGGCTCAATCACACGCATTCTTGATTACTTCCCTCCGGGAAGGCAAAACGAGGTCCGTAATCAGCTTTCGCTCGGACTGGCTTACATCATCAGCCAGAAACTCATTCCTCGCAAAGACGGCAAAGGCCGAATTGCCGCGATGGAAATTCTCAACAATAATTACGCTACAGCAAACCTCATCAGGACTGGTAAAGTCGAACAGATTTATTCGCAGCTTCAGACCAAGACTACGAATCGTTATGATGAGAAGATGATTACTATGGAACGCCACCTGGCCCGCCTTGTTAAAGAAGAAAAGATTGATATCGAAGAGGCACAGAAATGGGCCAATAACCTTACAACTTTTGGCGAGGCCTTGAATCTCGAATAAAATAAAAAATTAATGAAACCAAACCTCCGGGCTTTCCGGAGGTTTTTTTATACCTAAATTTCTACAGCTATTCTAAATATACATCTACCCCATTGCTTTTGATTACATCACCATCAGGTGTAAATATTATTGCCTCGATACCCATTAATGAATTTACAAGCTCTAATCCTTTTTGCGTCCCCAGTTCGGTTACTGCACAAGCGATAATATCTGCATCTATCGCTTTTGGCGCAATAACAGTAACCCCGCTTAACTTAGTTGCCGCCGCCATATCCCTCAACTTGATGACCATAGAATTACCATCCGGCAAATTCGAATCCTGTATTCCAATTAACCAGCTATTACCATGGGCCGGCTTGCCAAAACAGCTTATGCCCCCACTAATCTGTATCATCCCTCCAATTGCTCTTTTGCGTCTCATAATCTGGATAGCTTTATCAACAGCAAAGCTTTTATCTATTTGCTCTAAGTTCAGCCGCATTCCTTCAATTGCAAATTTCACAGTTTGGGCGTTTACGTCAAGAATCAATTTGTATGATGCGCTATTTACATCAGAGTCTATAAAATAAAAAATATCATTTGTAATGGCTCTATATTCTTCAGTTTTTTTAAGCAGTTCAAATGATTCGAAGCTTACTTTAACAGGCCGAACAAATGCCTCGGTGTTGATTCTATTCAAATCATATCTTAATAATTTTTCAATTCGGTTTAATTCATCGAACCCGGCCTCTATAGCACGCTTTGCCTTTTTTTCCTTTTTGGCAGTAGCAACAATCCTTGAAGGAATCCCCCCGATTTCTTTTGTTCCTCCATCAACGTCAATTGCAGGCAGTATATTTTCCATTACAAAATAATACATTGCAGACAATAGACACGCCGTAACGAAAAATTTAAACGCCCTTCGCCTGCCTTCGTTTTCCATAAACTTTTATCCTGTCCACTAAACTCTATATCCTAACTCTGATTATCAGTTATACTACACAAGTGAAAAGAAAAGAACCAAAAATACTGACCGAAAGAATTGATAAGGATTTCCTGCCTTTTGTCCGCAGGCCCGCCAGGTACATCGGCGGCGAAATCAACCAGATTAAAAAAGACCTCGCCAATTGCGATTTATCTGTGGCATTATGCTTTCCCGATACCTATGAAGTCGGCATGAGCTATACGGGAATGGCGGTCATTTATGAAGTTTTGAACAGAATTCAAAATGTTGCCGCCGAACGGGTATTTGCCCCCTGGCTCGATGCCGAGCAAATCATGCGTGAAAAAAATATTCCCCTTTTTTCCCTCGAATCCAGGGCGGCCGTAAACACCTTCGATATAATCGGTTTCAGCATGACTAATGAGCTGTGTTATACCAACGTCCTTAATATGCTTGATTTGGCCGGCTTACACATCCGCAGTGGTAGCCGAGGCGAAGATGACCCCATCATTATCGCCGGCGGCGGCATGGCCAATTGCTGCGAGCCGATTGTACCTTTTATTGACCTGTTTGTAATAGGTGAGGCGGAAAATGCTGTTGCTGATTTAGTCCATCTTACAATTGAAGAAAAGAAAAATGGTCTTTCAAAAAAAGAAATCCTCCTTGCCGCCGCAAGAAAATTTGAATGGGCTTATGTCCCCTCCTTTTATAAATTTGAATATGTAGATGACAAAATAAAATCGTTTACCTCAATTGAAAATCTTCCAACCAGATTCATTAATGCAGCTATAGATAATCTCGATAATGCCCCCGTTCCAGCCAAACCGATTGTTCCGTTTGCACAGGCAATTCACGAGCGAGTCAGTATCGAAATTATGCGGGGCTGTCCCGGCCGATGCAGATTTTGCCAGGCAAGCTTCTGCCGAAGGCCGATACGTTATCGCAGCATTGATAAAATCTTTGAAATAGCAAAAAATGCCTTTCAGGCGACCGGTTTTGATACTATAAGCCTGTTAAGTTTATCGACAGCCGATTACCCCGATATCGAAAAGCTCATTGAACTTCTGCATAGTTTTTTTGCTGATAAATATGTAGGGCTTTCTTTGCCGAGCCTGCGGGTTGACCAGCAGTTAAAGCTGCTTCCAACGCTGGTCAATGAAGTTAGAAAATCCGGCCTGACCATCGCTGTGGAAGCTGCATCTGAACGGTTGAGGCAAATCATAAATAAACCTCTTAAGGATGAAGACCTTTTCGCCGCCGCCTCAGCGGCATTTGAGGCCGGCTGGCAGAAAGTAAAGCTGTATTTCATGGCGGGATTGCCCGGCGAAACCGAAGATGATATCAGGCAAATTGTTCGTTTGTCGGATAAGCTCGCCAAACTCCACAGAAATTTTGATGGCAGAACCGCATCTGTGAATGTTGCGGTAAGCTGGCTTGTCCCCAAACCGCATACGCCTTTCGGCTGGCTTGCTCAAAAGCCTGATGAATATTTTGCGAATGCCAAAAATATAATTATCACAGAAAAAAGAAGACTTAATGCAAAATATCTCCAGTTTAAATTTCACGAAATACATCAGTCGATTCTCGAATCAGCAATTAGCCGCGGTGACAGGCGATTGGCAGACGTTATCGAATACGCATGGAGAAACGGCGCAAAATTTGATTTATGGAGCGAGACTTTTAAGCCGCAAATCTGGAAGGATGCATTTGAAAAATCTGGCATGAATCTCGATAAAGCCGCCCAAAAACAATTCTCGACAGATGAAATCCTGCCTTGGGAGCACCTTGGCGGCCCTGAAAAAAATTACCTGCTTAAACATTTAGAAGATGCTTTTACTATAACTGATGTCTATCGGCCTTAAACTTTTTAAGCACTGCAGCATTTCTTTGTAATCGTTGTTGAGCATTTTTTTGGCCGCTAATAGACCATAATTCCTCTGTAAGCTGCCAGACCATAGCGACACATTCTTCTGCCGGTCTGTTCACATAATCATTAACAGGTTCTTTGCCTTTGATTAATCTTGCTTTGCTGCGGTCAACGCAATTTATTGCCTTTTTTTTGCTCATAGTACTATTTTAATTATCCTGTTTTTACGCCGCCGGGAAGCTGCAGACCGCTTGGCAGCGAGCTTTCTCTGAACCTTACTATGATTTTAGCAATTTCCTGCGGGTCATCGCTCATACAAAAGACGCTTAAATCTTTCGGCACTATACAGTTTTCTTCAAGCATCTTACTGCTCATCCAGTCAATTAGGCCTTTCCAGTAATCAGTACCCACAAGTATCACAGGGAATGATGCCTGACGAAGTGTCTGTATCAAAACAAGCGCCTCTGAAAACTCATCAAGTGTGCCGTATCCCCCGGGGAAAACTACAAAGCCATGGGCATATTTGAGAAACATAACCTTACGAACAAAAAAGTACCGAAACCTAAGTGATATATTTTGATATTCATTGGGAAGCTGTTCCTTGGGAAGTTCTATATTTAGCCCAACACTTTTTCCGCCCGCGGCTACTGCCCCTTTATTGGCAGCTTCCATAATTCCGCCTCCGCCCCCTGTTATAACCGTAAAACCTTCCTTTGCTATCTCATAGGCGGTCTTCTGTGCAAGCTTATAATATTTATGCTCCTGATTGAATCTCGCGGAGCCGAAAATCGATACAGCAGGTCCGACAGTCGATAATTCCTGAAAACCCTCGACAAATTCCGATAATATCCTGAATATCCGCCATAAATCCTCAATCGGCTGACTTGTTATATTGGCCATCAAGTGAATGTCTCCTTCAATTTAGATGCCGTTTTTTACCACAATTCCGGTTTGTTAGCCGAAGGACAATACTGGGCTATCACGCATTTCGGGCAATTCGGTTTTCTTGCTATGCAAATATTTCTGCCATGCAAAATTATCGTATGGCTGAATATTGACCAGTCCTTCTTAGGTATTATTTCGGCTAAATCAAACTCAAGCTTAACCGGATCGGTGTTTTCCGAAAGTTGAAGCCGTCGGCTAAGCCTTATTACATGCGTATCGCACATAATTGCCGGCTGATTATAAGCATTTGCTAATACGCAGTTTGCCGTCTTTCTTCCCACCCCCGGCAATGTCAAAAGCTCATCCATATTATCAGGCACTTGACCGCCGAATCTCTCAATTATAGCCTTCGAAGCCCCTTGAATACTCAAGGCTTTGCTGTGATAAAAGCCGGCACTTTTTATGTCATTTTCGATCTGTTTGAGTTCAGTTTTGGCCCAATCCTGTGCCGATTTGTACCTCTTAAATAGCCCAGGTGTAATCATATTGACCCGCTTATCGGTGCACTGGGCAGAAAGAATTGTGGCGATAAGCAGCTCGAGAGGATTGCCGAAATGCAATGCAACACTGGCTCCAGGATAAGTTTTTTTGAGAATCGGCATTATTTTACTTACGCGCTGTGCCGCTTCTTTTTTATCAACCCTGAATTTTACAGCTGATTTTTTAGCCATAAAATCAATCCTTCTTTATTTGCTCCAACGCTGATTTCAGTTCATTCGCAAATGACAAACCTCTCCAGCGCAATGGCTCATTTTGCCCGGGAACAAATAATATGCTCACCGGGACACCCGGCTCATTATAAATATTTTTCAAATCGATTGTCGCGGGAGTATCCCGCAAAGTAGTATCACCTTTTACTGCAAGGACATCTTTTTGCTTAATTAAATCCGCAATGTCCCTGCGTGAATAAACTGTTTTGTCAACCACTTTACAGCTAAGGCACCAGTCAGCGGTAAAATCTATAAGCACAGGCCTTTTTTCGGCGATTGCAGACTCTATCTGCTCCCTGTCGTATTTTTGCCAATTAATAAGGGATGGTTTTTCCGCAGGCAAAAAAGCAAACCCGGCGCCAATTGCCAGCAAGATTGCGATTATTCGAACTATCCATCTGCGCCAAGCCGGTGCTGAGTAACTGACCCATCCTCCCCACATCCATACGCAAAATCCTAAAGCCACCGCAAAATATAGAACATTTATTCTCATATCTGCCGGCAGCGAGGCAATCAATTTGACTGCTATAATGAGCAGAACAAAGCCAATCGTCTGCTTGAATAACTCCATCCACCTTCCGGGCCTTGGTGCCTTCTTTAATAACGCCGGTATCGCTGTTAAAACAACAAACGGAGCTGCCATACCGATGCCGATTACCATTATGGCAATTGTCGCCAGAAACAGCGGCTGTCCCTGGGCCCACGCAAATGCCGCCGCTAAAATTCCGAAGCTGCAGGGAGTGCTCAGTACCGCCATCAGAAAACCCATTCCTATGGCACCGCTTACTCCTTTTTCTGAACCGCTCTTTCCTGCTATTGATGACGGGACAGATATGCTGAATAATCCGAACATAAATAAAGCAAGCACCACCATCAGCATTGCCATCCCCGTGACAAATCCGGGATTACGGAACTGGTCCCCCCACTGCAGAACCTCGCCATAGAAAACCTGCAAAATTATATTAAGAGCCGCAAGGCAGGCGAAGAAAAGCAAAATGCCCCCGCAAAAAGCCAGACCCATTACAATTGATTTGCTTTTGCTCTGCTTTGCCTGCTCTACAAGCCGCATTACTATAATCGGTAATACCGGCCACACACATGGCATAATATTTAATGACAAACCCGCAGCAAACGCCAGTATAAGTGCTCCCCATAACGAATAAGCCCCCAACTTTATGTTGGGGGTTGCTCCTAAACTATAATTTCTTGGCAAAACAAAATTAGCCTGCTGCTCATTTGCTTCCCTTGCTATCTTAACTTCTGTTTTTATGCTTCCGAAATCCGGCGTGCGGCATTGCGCAGCGGAACAAACCGCCCCGTCAATGCCGACTTCAACAATGACTGTTTGTTCCTGTGATGTTTGTTTTACAGTAAACGGCAAATATGCAGTGAAACTGCCCCCGATTACGTCTATTTTTTTCTCTAAAATATTATCGTATAGCCATTCTGGTTTTGGAATTACAGCTTTGCCAAACGATAATTCTTTTGTCCCCTGCTCATTAGGTTCAAGCTTGAGATTCAATCCTCCGGGGGCATTTTTGGCAGACGCGTAGAAATGCCAGTCTTTTTCCAATTCGAAGTGGATTGCGATTGCACTTTTACTTCCCGGCTTTACCGCATCGAACTGCTGCTCGGCCCAGAAGGTCACAACACTGACTTTTTGACGCTGCGGGGCTTCGGCACAAATAACAGGCGCCGCCTGGATTAAAATCAGTGCTAATATGCTGATGCTTCTAATCCTCATTGTCCTTTCTAAGGATTAAAATACATTGCTTATTTTTCTTCTGCATTTTTCTTACCTTTGGCCTGCTCGACAGCAAGCAAATCCGTGACAGTAGGTTTATCGAGACCTCCGCCTGCCAGAATAATCTTCACCTCTTCTGCATCGAGCGTCTCATATTTAAGAAGTGCCTTTGCTATCTGTTCAACACTGTCTTTGTTGCGCTCGATAAGTTCTCTGGCCATTTTATATGCTTCGTCAGTTATACGCTTAATCTCAATATCTATCGTTTCAGCCGTCTTTTCCGAATATTCTTTTTCGACTGGCAGACCATAAAAAGCGTCCGAAAGCCCGGCATCCGTATCATAACTTACAGGTCCAAGCCGTTCGCTCATACCCCACGTCAGCACCATCTGTTTGGCAATCCTGGTTGCCTGCTGGATATCCGATTGTGCGCCGCTGGATATATCATCACAGAACATATCTTCTGCGATTCTTCCTCCGAAACATACCTGTAATAGAGCCATGCAATATCTTCGCGTAAACATAGTCCTGTCTTTTTCAGGCAATGCGAATGTCGCGCCGCCCATTGGCCCTCGCGGTATAATACTTACCTTATGCAGAGGGTCCGCGTCTTTCAATAATGACTGCACAAGCGTATGCCCCGCCTCATGGTATGCGGTCACCATACGCTCCATCTGGTCAACGACCCTGCTTTTCTTGGCGCGTCCCCAGCGGACTTTATCTCTTGCTTCTTCAAGGTCTGCCTTTTCAATGTAATCCTTGTTTGCCATCGTTGCGGCAAGCGCCGCCTCGTTTATTATCGCAGCCAAATCAGCGCCGCTGAACATTGGTGTCCCGCGCGCAAGCCGCTCAAGGTCTGCGTCGGGTCCAAGTTTTACTTTTTTCGCATGAACCTGCAAAATTTCCACTCTGCCTTTTAAGTCAGGTAATGGCACAACGACCTGCCTGTCGAATCTTCCCGGCCGGGTTAACGCTGTGTCCAGTATGTCTGAACGGTTAGTTGCCGCCATTACAATTACCTGGTCATCGGTATCAAAACCGTCCATTTCAACCAGAATCGCGTTTAGGGTCTGCTCACGTTCATCGTGTCCGCCCCCTACGAAACTGGCGCTTCTCCTGCGTCCTACTGCATCTATTTCATCAAGGAATATAATACAAGGCGAATTGTCCTTGGCCTGCTTGAACAAATCTCTTACTCGAGATGCCCCGACTCCAACGAACATCTCGACAAAGTCGCTTCCTGAGATACTGTAAAATGGAACATCCGCCTCGCCCGCAATCGCCTTTGCCAGAAGTGTTTTACCGCAGCCCGGGGGTCCTACCAGCAATACACCTCTCGGTATGCGTCCGCCAAGGCGCTGAAATTTCTTCGGATTTCTTAAAAACTCTATGATTTCTGCCACTTCGTCTTTTGCTTCATCTATTCCTGCCACATCCTCAAACGTAATTTTGACCCGCTCTTTATCATGAAGACGGTGTTTGCTCCTGCCGAATGACATCAGCATACCGCCTGCGCCGCTTCTAAGATTTCGCGAAAACATCATCCATAATAAAAAGCCAATCAGGGCTAACGGGAATATGACGCTCAAAATGAGGTTCCAAAGCCAGATTCTCTCTTTTGACTGCTCAACCTTAAGCCCGCCTTTTTCAATCTGTTCTGAAATAATCGTTTTTAAATAATCATCCAAAACACCGCCGGACCTGTAATTTACAATAAAATCCTTGGTGCCCTTTGAATCTTTATCTTTATCTTTATCTTTATCTTTCTCCTGAGCTTCTTTAAATTGTCCACTTATTTCTGTATCACCAATGATAATTTTTTCAATATGCCCGGCGCGGAGGTCAGATACGAATTTATCATAACTGAGTGTCTCGACCCGGCCTGACCATTGCTGAAATAAGAAGGTTATCGTAAATATCACAATAGCAAGCAAAAGCAGATTAAACGGCCCGCCCCTGTATGACAGGGATTTACCAGACGACCCTTTTTCCTCGAACCTGCTTACGCCGCGTTTTCTGTTTTGATTTTCTGCCATAATAAACCCGCTGCTAAAAAAAATATCTCAATATCATTCAATTTTTATTTATATGCATATGGAATTTCCCCACTTACCACTTGGATTCCATCTGTTCTACGATTCGCATTGCCAATGTGTTTGCCGCCAGTGTAGAGCCGTAAGCAAAACTCTGGCTTTGCCACTCCGAGTAACTGGCCGAAGCTGAAATTAATTTATTATCCATCAATAATTCACCTGTTTTGAGGTTTTTCCAGCTAACTATCGCACGAAGTTCCACGCTTTTTTCCAGTGCTCTCCCTATTTGTCGCTCAGTCGTTAAAACCGATTCCCTGACCCCGGTAAGCTGCCCGCTTATTAAAGTGTCGGCTTTGTCGCGATTGGAGACTATCTTGTAGCGGGTCTGTGCCTCTATACGTTTGGCAAGGGCATCTGTAAGCTGAAATTCTATTCCCCTTTTGAAACTCTGGTTATCGAACATCTCGACATAAATAGTGGAAACATCCTTTGGATACAGCGAAGAATTTTGGTAACCTGAGCACCCCGCTATAGTTAGAATAGCAGAGATAATAATAAGATAAATAATTGTTAATTCTAAATTCTTCATTCCCAATTCTTTTTACTTATTCTGTCTCGTGCTGTTTCGGCCGCTTTACTGCTCGGCCAGTTATTAACTACCATTTGATAATACATATTTGCAGGACCTGCGCTGCCGGTTCTCTCATAATATTGGGCTATCAGCAGATTTTTTTGTGCCAATTTTTCTGCAATATTTGTCAATATCTCATCTACCTGAAGCCTCTTGGCTTCTTCAGGATATCTTAACTTGAAATTTTCATAATACGTTTTAGCGCTTATTAGACTTGATACATCATATTGCGGACCATGATATGACGCGTATTTAGTCCTCGCCATACCTAAAAGTGCCTCCCTGGCTATTTCTCCGGTAGGCCATCTGTTGGAAATTTCAGACCATTTCAGGTATGCCTCGTTGTATTGCTTTCGTTTTTCATAGCTCTGGGCAACCAAAACAAGCGACCTTTTTGCAATATCAGCAGAACCTGCCCTATCGCTGATTTTCTCCATTGTTTTTACGCCGTCTTCAAATGCACTGAGCTTAAATATCATAAGAATTGTTTTTTTGCGGCCGGTCAGAAATTCGTTTGCTATTTCAAACTGCCGGTCAAGAGCCGCGTCTTTTAACGTGCTCGTTGGATATTTATCCAGAAAAACATCATATTGCCTTACAGCTTTGCTTAATTTTCCTTTTGCCAGCAGAACTTCCCCCAGCATAAAGGAATTAAAGTCCTCTCCAGCAACACCTGGAAAGTCTTTTTTCAGCTGCTTTGCTGCATTTTTGACTTTCTCGGCGCTGCCTTCATCGACAAGCCTTTTTATCTGGGCAACTCTCAGCAGATATTGCTCATCGTTATCACTTATTTTTTGCAATTGACCCTGCTCATTTAATCTCAGGGTCTCTGAGCAAACTGCATTTCGGCTGACAGAAAAAAACGAAATTGTTATGAGAATAATCTTTACTATACTGATTTTTCGCACTCTTATTCCTCGCTTAAAACTTACAAAAGAATCATATTAATCCATTGTCACAGATTTAGCAACCTGTTAAATCCCGATTATACCCATTTAGGTTTAGATATATAATTCTAAATATTTCTTTTTGGCTTTTTAAAATGTGATTATCAGCTTTAGAGAGGAATTCAAAGAAAATACTCTGAATGGATTAGTAAGAGAGCGACCCCAAAAATCAATCAAATTCTTGAGGACAACTTTTTCAATTGCCCTATATCCGATTATTGCGTTACTTATTTATTGTCCAAATATTGAGGTTTCTAATTAGGTAAATTAGATAGTGGGTCATTGGGATATTTCTGCTTTAAAGTTTTGTAGTAGATTACTGCTTCTTCGGGATGGCCTGCTAACTTTGCGGCTCTTGATGCCGAATCATAAAGTGATGCCATTGAATGTGCGTCAGCGTTTGTTGGCTGAGCATTTATTAATTTAGTATAAAATATGAATCGTTTTTCAAAGCTCGTTAAACTCGCAATGGTAATTGAAGAATCCACAATCCAGGGTTTTGTTTTATTCTTCTCAATAATCTCGGCGACAGCAGCACCAAATGACTCATCATTGACATCGCTGGTTATCAACGCCCCTAATTGCATCGTATAAACATCTTTTTCGCGCATCTCGGGAGTCAGACAATCAAGTCTATTTAATACCTCTATTGCGTTTTCAAATATCTTATGCGCTTCAGCAGGTTTTTTGGCATCTTTCATTACTTTCGCAGCTCTGCACCATCCTCTTACTGTGAAATCAAGAATTTTTTCCTGGCCATTTACGTCGACAAAAGGCCCGAGCTTGAGAATATCTCCTGAATATGACAGGAACATATCTGCCGCTTCATTAAATTCACCAGCTTGAGAAAGCACACTGCTTCCAAGCGATGCGGCCGCTCCATATTCATCACACATCCATATAAGATAATCCTGCGATAGATTCGTATTTCCGCTAATACGCTGGTCAATTAGCCCTTTTGCTATCAGAATAGCTGAATTGCAATCGCTTTTCGCTAACTCCGTGTTTGAAAAATTAAACCGGGCACGAAGCTGGTGAATTCTTATTCTCAAAACATCATTGGCATCATCACAGGCCAATATAGTGTTCAGTAGTAATTTCACAGAATTTGAATCCATCTTGTCCTGATGCATTTCGGATATTGCTTTTTGAAATAATTCATCCGCTCTTGTGGCCGCAAAAACATCAGCAAGACACAAAAAAATCATAAAAACCATTAAACAGGCTATTTGAAATATTTTTTGCACTTTCATAAGAAACTCCTTTATTTGAAGGTTAATTTTTACATGAATACTACCATCCAGTATCACTAGTAGGAGTACAAACATTACTCGAAGAAGGACAATCAAAGGCGGTTCTCTCACACCAATTATGCCCAGTACAAGTATGACCTTTTCTGCAATAAAAGAATGTTAAACATTCATTGTCCGTTCCGCATATGTTCCCATCTCCTAAACCTCTGTAGCAAATGAAATATGGATCTGTTGTTCCAGAGCAGGTATTTTTTTCATCGCATCTATTGTCAACACAGGGATAAGAGGGAGAGGGACTGCACGTAAAGCTAGTTGGACAAAAAAATACATGACAACCTGTCGCCAGACAGGCATCGGCTTGCCTGCTCAGATTAGCAGCAAACACCATACCGGCAAATCCGATACATTTATATCCTGTCTGTTTAAGAAACTCACGGCGCGATGATTTTGCATCATTAGAATTTTGCCTTTTTATTTTAATAAATGAAAAGGATTTTCGATTCGATTGTTTTGTTTTCATAATATAATCCTTCCTTTATTGCAGGTTTATTTGCTTCCACTTTAAATATTGATTCCAAAAAACAGGGTCCGTTTTACTAATAAAATTAACATGTCTTGATGAAACTTCATATAAAATATTTACTACCTTGCAATGTCCCCGCGACGGCCGCAAAAGATTTGCATTTTCTTGCCAATTAGCACCGATGCAACTGCCGAAACAGAATTGTTTCTTCTTGCAACGAATACAACGTGCGCCAAAACTGTCAGGCCGATCCAGCGAAAGGTATGCTTTCCGAAGACGATTGTTGAATCCTCCCCAGATACTGCCAAGAACCAGATTTTTGTGGACTCTCAAACTGCTGCTGAACCGATGACAAGGCCATAGAAATCCATGAATATCGACCAACACGCTTCCGCGTCCCGCACCACATCCAAAGCTTTTTTCGGTTTTTTTGCTGATAAGCCGCATAACATAGGAATCAAATAAAGTAAGGACCGGAAACGGAACAGCGGAAATAATAGAAAAAAATTTGCCTTTGATTTTTAGTTGCTGGCGGACAATCCATGCGAGAAGCACAGTTACCCCTGAGACAGTGAGTAAATTAGCAGAAAGTGGCAGATCCGTTTTGCGTCCTCGTCTTTATTCTGCCATTCAAATCTATACATTATCCAGTAAAGCGTCTCAGCTAAATTCGGGTCTCCTGAATAAACATTTATCAGATTATCGATCGCTTGTTTGGCGTCTTTATAATTTTGCAGCAAAATGAGTGATATCGCATTGTTTCTTGCGTTACCAAGCTTGGCTTTCTTTGACCATATATTACCGGGATAACTTGAAATCACTTGCTGGTAGATGCGGTTAGCTTCTTCAGGTCTGCCTAACCATTCATATCTCACACCCAGCCAGTAAAGAGCCTCAGGTAAACCCTGCTCTTCAGAGAAATCACTACATATTTTATTTATTGCCAATTCTGCATTGGCATAATCACCTTTGTCTATAATGGAGAAAATATTCTGTTTTGCCTGTACAAAGTTATCTGACGTTGCCGCAGAACATTCTCCTGTAATTTGAGAAAACATGAGAACAAACAAAATCGCAGAGATGAGAATAATTTTTCTAATCATTGAATTTACCTCCCTTAAGTTTTTGGGTTGTGTTTCATAGATTTTGTTTTCCAAAAAATCTTTTTATTTTAATTTTCCTCGTCATTGATGCTCTTCTTCAGGATTGTGGATAATCTTCTCTATAATAGTGATTACTACTAATCTTTCTCAATGTCAACAGAAAAATATACAGGAGTGCCAACCCTTGGCACTCCGATTTCATTTTTTTAAGCAGACAGAATCGGTCTAAATTATGTTAATTTGGGCAATCCAATTTTCTCTTGTGGCTTGTGTCTTATGACTTGTGCTCTTGTGACTTGTTGTCATTTCGTTATCATTTCGGGATAGTTTTGGGATAGTTTGGGATAGTTTGGGATTCGTTTTGGGGTTCTTTCGGTACAGTTTCGGGATCGTTTCTCATACGTTTTTCAACTTATCTTATGGATTTTCGTGCCTTGTAAGAATCGATATTTAACCTTGATTAAACCACTTTTTTATGATATCCTCTTATAAAAGGAAAAATAAGCTGCTATGTTTAGTGTGGCTGCAATTACAAACAGCACACCCGACAGGGAGGTCGTTTTATTATTGATTCTGCTTGATTATCTCATTTTGTTTGATTTCTGGAGGATGGAATAATGGATAAGAGAAGGTTACCGTGCATTGTTATTTTTTTTACGTTCGTCTTCTTTTCAATGTCTCTTTTTGCCGCTACCCCGAGGCTGCACGTAGATGGCAATAAAATAAAGGATCCCGCCGGCAATATTGTCGTTTTAAGGGGTATCGCATTAATTGATTTAGGTTTTCTTAAAGAATGGCAGGGCGGTGCTATCGAAATGATTGACCGCTTAACAAATAAGACCGATTCCCAGGGCGGTTCCCCGGGCTGGTATCCCAAAGTAATTAGAATTAATGTTACACCTCCGGATTCTGTAGACGGCTGGCCTCATCCTTTTAACCCCGATAACAATGACTTGTACAATCTTCTCAGAACAGTTGTAGATTATTGTAAAACAAAAGATATGTATGCGATTATTGACTGGCATTACATAGCCAATACATATGAGCATGTTGCCTCAACAAGTCAGTTCTGGACATATATGGCCCCAAGATTTGCCAATGATGAACACGTGTTGTATGAGCTTTTTAATGAACCTATTAATAACACATTCGGTTCAGATGCTGCGAATTGGGCATCTGTAAAAACCGACATGCAGACATGGATTAATATTGTCCGCACTTATGCACCTAATACTGTCATCCTTATGTCGGGTCCGAGCTGGTCCCAGACAATCGGACCAATTGCATCTAATCCACCCAGCGGCACTAACATTGCAGTTGTCTCGCACATCTATCCCGGCCACTGGCGCAATCCCTCCTGGTATCAAAATCATATTACTACATGCGCCGCAGTTTTTCCGATTTTAATGACAGAGTGGGGTTTCAGCCAAACCGGCAGCCCCGATCCGCAGGACCTGC
>Ga0105091_10000374_pt1 | contig 18487 bp, 19 predicted proteins | sample PPLLak1March2015_FD_87022 | JGI IMG/M metagenome (GOLD analysis project Ga0105091, IMG submission 87022) | Freshwater sediment microbial communities from Prairie Pothole Lake near Jamestown, North Dakota, USA - PPLs Lake P7 Core (1) Depth... | ecosystem: Environmental > Aquatic > Freshwater >... | reverse complement strand
TAATCAGATACCATTTGATCCCATTGGCCTCAAATAATGAATATACCACATGGAAACACCCTATTCTCAGGTTTCCATCTTCACCTGAGATGCGCCCATAAATGTGACGAATAATCTCTTTTAATTCACCTGTACAAATCTTATCGATTCTGTTTTCGATACATTTAACTATCATAGACGAAAATCCTTTTTTGCACTATTGAGGGATAATCAGCTTTGTGCCGAGATTAAGGCGGTTGGGGTCGGGAAGACTGGTGCGATTCGCGGAAACGATTTTACTCCATTGATTTGAGTTGCCGTAATACTTCATTGAAATAGAAGAAAGGGTTTCACCTTTCTGGACAATGTGCATCCTTTGGCGTTCTGCGTTCTGAGGACTGCGTTCTGCGTTTAAATTTGGTGTTTCAATGCTTGATACTGGATTCTCGATACTTGGATTTTGAGAGGCCTCTATATTTGATTGAGATTGTGTAAAAGGTTGCGATGTGACAGGGGCAATCTCTGGAGAAGGATTTTTACTGGAGGCGGCTTTCAGGGCGCGGGCACGTGCGCTGAGATTTGGAAAAGTGGCGACCCAGATACATGCGGCCGCGGCTATTGTCACCCCGATTGCAAGACCGATTTTAAAGTCTTTCTGCATAAAACTGGCGTTTCAAAAAAGCAATAATGGCGGGGCAAGCCCCGTCCTACAAATAGCCCCCGATATAAATTGGGGCTACTAAATAAAACAGGAGGAGAAAGGCGGTTATCCTTTCTCCTCCCGGAGTAAACCAAACAATTTACTATTTCGGTTTAGGGACGGGCTTTGAATTTTTAGCCGCCATATGTGCCCTTATAAGTAATATCGGCGCGGAAATCGCAATTGATGAATAAGTTCCTTCGATAATACCGAAGAGCAAGGCAAAATTGAAACCCCGCAGTCCTTTACCGCCAAAGATATACATAATTAACACCACCATCAGCGTGGTTAATCCTGTCAAGAGCGTTCTGGACATGCACTCATTAATACTGTTATTAATAAGCTCCGGCGTCAATGTGCCTTTACGGCGGTTTTCACGAATACGGTCATAGATAACGATGGAGTCGTTAATCGAATAACCGAGCAGTGTAAGAAACGCGCCAATCATTACCATATCAATCTTGAAGTCGGATATGAGCAATGTCTGGCCGATTGCTGTTGCGCCTACAATTGCGGTTAACATAACCGCACCCAGCGTAGCCGTGGTATCGTGGGCAAGGGTAACTATACTGCCAAGCCCGTAACGGACATCACCGAACCGAAGGCCAAGATAAATCAGTATCGCAATAAGTGACAAAATTATAGCGACAAGCGCCGCAGTTTTTGCCTCTTTGCCGATAGACGGATTTATCTGTGTGACCTGCGGCAGCGAAGCAGAAAGCTGCATCGCCTCTGTTACTTTTCCTTTCTCATCGTTTGCGAACTGATTCCAGACATCCGCATCCGTCGCGATAGCTGCAATCTCAGGCTCAGCGGCAACATAAATAAATGAGTTTATGACCTGGTTAGAATCAGCCGGATTGAAGCTTGAATCCAGGATTGTGTATACAGGCCAGTTAAGCCCCTGCATATCGGGTTTTGTTCGAAGGTCTGTAAACCTCTGCTTTATATCCTTGGCAGACTCGGCGACACCGAGCTCACATCTTACTGCTATACCGCCGACATAATCAGCAAGCTGTGGAGATAAATCCACCATCTTTTCGGTAATTCTCTCGGCCGAGGTAATTTTCGGCCCAAGATTTTTGCGGATTTCCAGCTTATCGCCAAATGCGGAAAGAATCGTATTTGTAACAACTTCATCAAATTCCGGTTCCGAGACATTCGCATCAGGGAAGGCTGCCGCCAACACATCAGCAACGGTACTTTTGTTGAGCTGGCTTGTATAAACAGTGAAGGAGCTGCCTGAATCATTGCGATTAACAATCAGCCGCGGCAACTCGGCATGCTGGGAAGTCTGCGCCTTTTCTATGGCCGCGGAGACGGATTCTTCAGTCCATTGGCCGGAAGAGAAACTAACTGCTGCTTTAGTTTTATTTGTCTCAGTTGTTGTAATTTCATACTGATTGCCGGTTTCACCCACGCTGTAAACAGTCGCAGAGGCGAGTCCTTTATTATTAACTTTTTCGGCTTGACTATGAATCATATCCTCAACTTGCTGCCTGTTGAGATTGGCCCCTTCCACGAGATTAACCTGGGCGCTTGTTCCGCCGGTAAATTCGATATCATATTTGCTGTTTTTGGATTCGTCCCTTGTAAAGAAGAGAGTCAGCCCGCCTATTGTAAAAATTCCGGAAATAACAAGGAAGACCGGCAGGTATCTCATCCAGTTAATATTAGGCTTGCGTATCAGCCGCAGCATTACTATATGGTCTTTGATAACTTTATGCTTCACGAGCCAATCGAATGCCACCCGTGTTACAAACAGGGCTGTAAACATACTGGATGCGAGACCGAGGATAAGAGTAATCGCGAAACCTTTGATTTCCTCAGAGGCAACCCAGTAAAGAATAGCTGCCGTCATGATAGTCGTGATATTCGAGTCGAAAATCGCGCTGAAGGCTTTTTCATAACCATTTTTAATTGCAATACCCAGAGATGAGCCTTTTTGCTGTTCTTCGCGCATTCTTTCGAAAATAAGCACGTTGGCATCCACTGCCATACCGATGGTCAGGATAACACCGGCGATACCGGGCAGCGTAAATGTGGCGCTAAGTCCTGCCATGACGGCAAGCAGGAAAAGTATATTAAGCGTTAGAGCAATACCCGCGATTGCGCCGCCGATTGTATAGTAAATCAGTATGAAGATAACCACGCATACCAATCCCACGAATCCCGATTTCAAACCTTTGTGAAGATTGTCGGCACCTATGGATGGGCCGATGGTTTTAATAGATACGGGCTGCTCGATTAGCCTTGCCGGCAGCGAGCCTGCATTGAGTTTACTGACCATATCCTCGACTTCAGTTTGTTTAAACGTGCCGGTAATCTGGCCATTGGTAAAAATCCTCGTCATGATATTAGGGGCCGAAATCGCCATATTATCGAGGACGATGCAAAGTGGCCTGTCGATATTTTTACCTGTGATGATGGAGAAGAGTCTTCCTCCGCGGTCATCAAGCTGAAAATCAATTGCCCGGCGTCCCTGCTGGTCCTGGCCTGGTGTAGCGTTTACCAGCTTCCAGTCTTTCTGGCTTGCATGAAGCATTACCTCATCTTTATTTTTCCTGTTACTGGCCAGAACATATGCCTTATCACCAAACTGACCGACAATTACCGGGCGGCCGGACCTGTCGGCGGAACTAAATTCTTCAGGTTTTTCAATTTCAAGCCAGACGTATTGATCATCAACAGGATACTTGGGACCTTTTGTCTTAAGTGTTTCTTCGTAGGTCCGAATCTGAGCGGAATCCACCTCGGGATGGTCCCTCGTCGGCAGAATCCTGAATTCCAGAATACCCGCACCTTTTAACATTCGCTGAAGGTCACTGGGGTCATCGAGACGCCCTTTAAATGGAAAATAAGCATTATAGGCGCTAGCAACCTTGTCGATTTTGTCCGCAGCTTCGGGAAATTGCTTTTTGAGATCTTCAAGGGCAGCCTTTGTTTTGGCTGAGCCCGGGTCTCCGGCCTCAAGAGCCGCTGCGACCTGGTCATTGGATAAATTTAAGGTATTGAGAGATTGCAGAGCCTGGCTGTATCTGGCATTGACACCTGTCTCAGGGTCTGTGAGCTTGTCAACGGCTTGAATCCATTTCGAATAAATCTCTGTATATCTTGTGAGCAGGTCGAGATTTCCTTCTGAGCCAAGGTAATCAAGTATTGCCTGTTTTCGTTTTTCTGTGTCGAGCTTTGCCCACTCATGCACCTTTGATTGAATATCATCAAGATTAAGGCCGGCCAGTTTTATCAGATTTTCAGGCGTAGCCATCTGATTAGCGTAATCATCTCTTTGTTTTTGAAGGTCTTTACGCAGGTCGTAAACCTTCGAGAAATTTTCAAGGACCCTCAGCCTGTCATTTGAATCGCGCGCGTATCTTTCAAAATCTTTTGCTCTCTGTTCGGGCGCCTTGGCAGCTGAGCGCAGTATCATGGCCTGAGTGACATTGCCGGAAAGCAGTTCATTCATTGACTTTTCGTATTCGTTTCTTTTTTCTCTGGCTTCAGCGCTTGCAAGAGGCATCTGAATTTCAAACCTCGTGCTGCCCTGCGGTCTCCAGACCAGGTTTTGTATATTGGCAGGGTCAATACGGCGACGCAGGACTGTAATGACTCTCTCTGAAAGGCCTCTTCTTTCATCAGGGCCCAGGCCTTTGGCATCGATTTCATAAATCAAGCTTGTTCCGCCGCCGAGGTCGATACCGGGTTTAAGGGTCTTGGTCGGGGGATAAAGAGTCCAGGCCGCAAGCAGGACCAAACCGATAATTAAAACTATTTTCCACGTAAGATTTCTATCCATATCAAATCCTTGTTAAAAAATGGCTTTTACTTTGTCTCGTTAGTTAAATTTTTGCCGATAGATGAAGCCGCAAACCAGATTTTTGTATTGTTGTTCTCATCTACTTTAATGAGGACTTCATCTCCCCTTACATCGACGATTGTGCCGATGATGCCGCCGATAGTCCTTACTTTATCATTCTTTTTGAGAGTCTGAATCATCTGCTGCTGCTGACGCTGACGTTTTCTGGGTTCACGGAAAAGAATAAAATACATAATCACAAAGATGCCGACGATAAACAAAAGCTGCATATACGATGAGGAGGGGGCAGGAGCCTTCTGCATGGTGTTTGGCTCTGAATTGGTAACGGTCCCCGTCGAAGTCTGGTCCTGATTGACGGGCTCGGACGGAACCTCTGACTGGCTTTGTGTTTCGGCTGCTTGTCCTATAATCCATATATTCATAAAAATTTCCTTTCAGGCTACGATACAACCAAACTGCGGGGCTGTTATCGAGACAAGATAAAGTGTTCGTTACACACTAAGGTAAACGGGAGATAATAACGCATTATTCATCAATAATCAACATCGAAGATTCGAGTTGGATGAAATGAATTTGCTTTTTTTGGAGGGTAGTAAAACCCCTGTAAATGTGAAAGGCTTTGACAGTTTTGCTTATATTGATATAATTTGAGCACTTTCACCTGTTTTTGACGATATATATATACAAGGTGTTCCAAATTTTTCTACTATACGGGGAAAAGTTGATGTTCGTTCGTAACTTAGTCGTGGTAACAGCGGCGGGAATAATTTTACTGCTGACGGGCTGCGGCGCTAATCGAGAACAGGCGGTCGCATTGTATGTCGATGCGGTTCAATTGCGCGAGCGTAATGAACCTGACAAGGCGATTGAAAAGCTCAATCAGGCGGCAGATGTTGACAAGCGTTTTTCTCTTGCGCAATCATTATTAGGCGAGATTTACGAGCAAAAACAGCAATACCAGAAAAGCGCACAGGCATATGAGATGGCAACTCGGTTGAATCCCTGGTCTTTCAAGGATTACTTCGGCCTTGGCCGGGTTTACCAGACAATGAAGGAATTTGCACTGGCGGTTCAGGCATATCGCAGGGCATCAGAGTTGAGACCTAATAATTTTCTGGCAAATTTTAAAACCGCAGAAACTCTTTATCAGATAAATGATTATAATGATGCCCTTATTTATGGCAAAAGAGCGGAGCGGATTGACCCGAATGATGCCGAGCTGCACCAGCTTTTAGGCAATATTTATGACTCGCAAAGGGATTATGAACAGTCGGTCCGCTCGTATAAGAGGGCGCTGGAAGCCGACAGCAATAATCCGGATTTGATGATGTCACTTGCTGTTGCGTATCTAAGAACCAAACGCGTGGAGCCGGCGAAAGAATTATTCACCGAAGTGACCCAGCTTCAGCCGCGAAATAATTCGGCATTTCAATATTTAGGTTATTGTTATCTGCAGTTAGAAGACTTAAACAAATCGATAGCAAATTACAGGCAGGCGATAAAGATAAATAATCAGGATTGGGAGGCGTACCGGGGACTTGGCGTGGCATATATGACCAAGGCGCTTGCGGAAAATGACGCAAATCTCAAGGCACAGGCAGTCGAATTGTGGCGGCAGTCATTGAGCATCAAACCCGACCAGCCAAGGCGCGACAGGCTTATCAAGCTGATAGAGAAATACTCGAAATAACCGGAGGACACAAGTCTGAAGACAGAGGACAGAGAACTGAAGATAGAAGAAGACAAATCAGATGTCTGTCCGGAGTCCGCTTCTACACGTCATTTAATCTTTTGGCCGATTTTTATAGGCGGCCTGATAATAGATTTATGGACGAAAAGCGCCGTATTTGGGTGGCTTGGGAAATTTCGGGAACAAAGTTATACGGTTATAGACGGCTTTTTATGGCTGCAGCTTGCTGAAAACGCCGGTGCGGCATTTGGTATAGCACAGGGACACAGGGCGATACTGATTACAGTATCGGTGATTGCCCTTATTGTGATTTTAGGGATATTCATAATTTCACAAAGGGAAAGAAAGATCGTCGTTACAGCACTTGGATTATTTGCCGGGGGAATTTCTGGAAACCTTTACGACAGAATTTTCAATTCGGGATATGTCCGTGATTTTATAGATGTCATGTACTGGCCCGGAAAACACTGGCCCGCATTTAATGTCGCGGACTCGATGCTTTGCGCCGCCGTGGGGCTATTGATTATATCAACTTTTTCTAACCCGAAATCTTGTCAAAAACCTGCTCATCAACAAAAATAGGCGCACCTGACGCGGCGCCAAGCGCAATCGCATCAGATGGACGCGAATCCACTTCGACAACTTTGCCTTCGAGGCTCATGATTATTCTTGCGTAGAACGTGTGATTGCTCAGGTCATTAATAATTATTCTTTCCACACGCGCTCCGAGAGATGTAATCACCGTATCGAGCAGGTCGTGCGTCATCGGGCGAGGAGGCTGTATGCCTTTTAGCCGGCGGTCTATGGCAAAAATTTCAACTATGCCGATAACGATTGGGAAACTGCGCTCGCCATAGCGCTCCTTTAATACAATTATCTGTTGGTCTGATGCCTCGTTTATTATTATCTTTGAAAGTTCTACCTCTATTTCCATAATTCTCCCCTTCCTAAATTTCCAACTCGGCAAGATGTTTTTCAATGGCTTTTAACTGCTCTGTGTACTCTATGAGCTTTTCTTTTGCCTGTGCCACGACCTCAGGCTTTGCCCTTGATACGAAATTTTCGTTTCCAAGTTTAGCATCGATGCCTTTTTTGGCGTTTTCAATTTGTTCTTTTTGCTTCATCAAGCGTTTTTTCTCAGCTTCGATGTCGACCGCATCGTGGAGGTAAATTTGCATCTGGCCGGCGATTGCGGCCGCGGCATTCTTAGGCTTTTGGGCCGAACTCGATGAGCTGAATTCTTTTAAATTTGCAAGCTGACAAACAAGTCCGGAATTATTATTTAAAATCTGAGATATTTCATCTGGTGCATTTACGGAACTGACGAGTTTTACACTTGGGGCGATGTTGTATTTGCTTCGTATGTCACGGACAGACCGGATAAATGTCTGAATATTATCGATTTGCTGCTCAACCTGCTCATTTATTAATTCATCAATACCTTTAGGCCAATCGGCTATTACCAATGCCTTAGACATATTCAATTCAGCAATACCCTCGAGGCCGCGGGCGGGGGCAATCTCATTTAACTTCTGGAAGATGCCCTCTGTTATGAAAGGCACAAAAGGATGCAAAAGCCGAAGCGTCTGGTCGAGAACGAAGCCCAAAACGTTCTGGGCGACAGCTTTTTGTACTCCATCCGACATCCTCGGTTTTGTCCATTCGAGATACCAGTCACAGAAATCATTCCAGAAAAATTTATAAATTGCGTTTAACGGCTCATTGTATTTGAAGGTATCCAGACCTGCTGTGACTTCTGAAATCGTCCTTGCCAGGCGGGATAAAATCCATTTATCTGTTATAGCGAGTTTATTTTTATCAAAATCAGCGGGATTGACGCCTTCAAGATTCATCATCGCAAAACGAGAGGCATTCCACAGCTTATTACAAAAATTGCGGCCGACATCAAGTTTAGGCGATGTGTTTTCGACCCTGCCATCGGGAAGCGTCATCTGCGCAACCGGCATTCGGATATCCTGCGTGTCCGTTGTCATACTGGCAAGCGTAAACCGCATCGCATCCGCGCCGTGGCTATTGATTGCGACTAGCGGGTCGATGCCGTTGCCTAAACTTTTGCTCATCTTGCGGCCTTCACCATCTTGAATCATCGCATGGATATAGACATCTTTGAATGGAATATCGCCGCAGCAGTATTGGCCCATCATCACCATACGCGAGACCCAAAGCGTGATGATTTCACGGGCCGTACAAAGAACATCGCCAGGATAGAAGGTTTTCAAAAGAGGACTTTCCTCCGGCCACCCCAATGTGCTGAATGGCCAAAGGGCCGAAGAAAACCATGTATCAAGAACATCTGTATCCTGTACCAGATTTTTACTGCCGCATTTTTCACATTTATTCGGGTCTTCAATTCCCGTATTGTGATGGCCGCAATCCTGGCAATACCATATCGGGATTCTATGCCCCCACCAAAGCTGGCGGGATATGGGCCAATCACGGAGGTTTTCAAGCCAGGACTGATATGGTTTGGCGTAACGCTCGGGATTGAATTTCAATCGGCCATCCAAAAGCGGCTTCAAAGCCAATCCTGCTAATGAATTAACCGGCACATCAGTTCCATCAATCGTTCCGCGTCCAAATTTTTGGGCAAGATGCTCGATTGGTTTTTTTACGGCGATATACCACTGGTCAGAAAGATACGGCTCGATGGGGACATGGCTCCTGTAGCTATGGCCGACATCGTGGGTATAGGGCCTGACTTCCTCGAGCAAATTCTCTTCTCTGAACCATTCGACAATTGCCTCGCGTGCCTCAAATCGGTCCATCCCAATGAGATTTTCGGCATCTGGATTTTTAATCTGCTCCCAGTCTGTCCAGCCGTATTTATCGCTTATAGTGCCATCAGGCGCCATTACATTTACGACATCGAGCTTATGTCTTTGACCTATCGCCCAGTCATCAGGGTCATGGGCGGGAGTAACTTTCAGGAAACCTGTTGAAAATTTTGCCTTCTCATCCTCGCTATTGGGGTTTGGTAAAACCACGTGCTCATCGGCAATGATTGGAATAATTCTTCCGACAATCGGCAGCTTGATTTTTTTACCGACCAGAAACTTTGCCCTCGGGTCATTTGGATTCATTGCCACGGCCGTATCGCCCAGCATTGTTTCCGGCCGGGTTGTCGCAACGGTCACAAACTCAATGCGCTTGCCATCGCATTCAATGGCCTCAGTTAAAGGATATCGCATATACCAGAAATTACCCTGGATTGTCTCGTGCTCGACTTCATCATCGGCAAGCACAGTTTGAGTCGCGGGATCCCAATTGACCAGACGTTTACCTCTATAAATCAGGCCATCTTTGAAAAGCTTGAAGAATGCGGCCCTGACCGCCTTTGCGCAGGTCTGGTCCATTGTAAATCGCGTTCGCTGCCAGTCGCACGAGCAGCCCATTGCCTTGAGCTGTTCGATAATCCTGCGTTCGTATTCATCTTTCCATGCCTGAACACGACCGACAAATTCATCACGTTTGAAATCGGTGCGTTTTTTGCCTTCTTCAGCTAATATTCTTTTTTCCACCACTGTTTGAGTAGCGATACCGGCATGGTCGGTCCCGGGCATCCAGAGCGTATTGAAACCGGCCATCCTGTGATAACGAATAAGGATATCCTGAAGGGTATTATTCAATGCATGGCCAAGATGGAGTGCGGCCGTAACATTCGGGGGCGGTATGACAATCGTATAAGGCCTTCGCTTCTCGCCGTCAGGCTCAGCATGAAAATAATTGCCGCTCGTCCAGATTTTATCAGCCTGCTCTTCAGTAATTTTCGGTTCATAAACCTTGCTTAATTCTTCAGCCATTTAAATTTCCCAGATTTATAAAATAAAGATTCCGGCAAGCCTTACCTGCCGGAATCTAATCTTAATCAAAGAACACTGTAATGTAAAGAAAAGCAGTTTAGTCGATATTCATTGTCATCAGGAACTCGGCATTGGTTCTGCACTTTTGCAATCTTCCTTTGAGCAATTCGACGGCCTCAACGTGGTTCATTTCGCTAAGCACTCGCCTGAGCCGATACGTCAATTCCAGCTCTTTTTGTCTAAGCAGCAATTCTTCTCTTCTTGTTCCGCTTCTGCTGATATCGATAGCCGGATATACACGGCGGTCAACAAGCTTCCTATCGAGATGCAGTTCCATATTGCCTGTGGCCTTGAATTCCTCGAAAATGACTTCATCCATTTTGGAGCCTGTGTCGATAAGAGCGGTCGCAAAAATCGTAAGTGAGCCGCCTTCCTCGACCTTTCGAGCGGCGCCGAAGAATTTCTTGGGCATCTGCATAGCGCTTGCGTCAACACCGCCGGTGAGGATTTTGCCTGAATGCGGCATCTCGGAATTGTATGCACGTGCAAGACGTGTGATTGAATCAAGGAGAATAACGACATCATGGCCGTATTCGACCATACGTTTCGCCTTTTCGATGACGATTTCAGCAACCTGGCAATGACGCGCTGCCGGTTCATCGAATGTCGAGCTTATTACCTCGACATCGGGGGCGGTTTTACGCTCCATTTCAGTAACTTCCTCTGGCCGCTCGTCAATCAAAAGAACAATTAGTTTTATTAGCGGGTTATTGGTTGAAATGGCGTTTGCCATTTTCTGCAGTAAAACGGTTTTACCTGTCCTGGGCGGTGCAACTATCAATCCGCGCTGCCCCTTGCCGACAGGAGTGACCAGGTCAATAATACGCATATTTAGCTCTTCTGGCACGGTCTCAAGTATCAGTCTTTCTAACGGATGCAGCGGAGTTAAATCGCTAAATACGGTTTTCTCAGCCAGCCTGTCGGGGTCTTCAAAATTGATTGCCTCGACTCGAAGCAGTGCGAAATATTTTTCGGAATCCTTTGGCGGGCGAATCTGGCCGGAAACGACATTGCCTGTCCGCAATCCGAAACGACGTATCTGTGAGGGGGAGACATAAATGTCATCAGGGCTCGAGAGATAATTATAATCCGGGTTACGCAGGAAGCCGTAGCCGTCGGGCAGGACTTCAAGAACACCTTCGCCATACATAAGGCCGTTCTGGCGAATGCGCTCCTTTAAAATCCTGAAAATAAGCTCCTGCTTTTTAAGGGCGGTATATTCGGTGATACCGTCTTTTTTGGCCATCTCATGAAGATCAGATACACTTAACTTCTGGAGGTCGGTCAAATAAAGCTGGCCCTTTTTAATCCGCTCATATTTTTCGTGAGTCGATTCTTCCTCGGTTTTAGCCGGTGCGCCGCCGTTATTATTTGGTTCGGCTACCTGAACCTCGGTTTTGGTCCCGGCCTCGTTATTAACCTGCGGCTGGTTTTGTGATTCGGCTTGCGGCTGCTGCGGCTGTTCAGTTTGCGGCTGCTCAGTCTGTTCAACTGCTGCTTGCTGCTCTTCATCCGGACCGCGTTTTCTTTTTCTGCCCCTCGGGCTGACCTTACTCATATTAGCTCCTAATTATGCTGAAAATTTAAATAAACGATGTTATTTGTGTTTAAAATGGTTCAATATTCTATTTTTAACTAATCACTTCTGACACCCTTGCGGGTTTGGTTTACCTGGGAAAGCGTTCAGATATTGCTCAATTTCCTCAGATGTCCCTCAGCCATTTACAGGATGATGCGATCACAGGTGATTTTCAGACTCCAGCACCCTGCTTATAATTACGCTGAAACTGGCTGAATTGAATTTTTAGGCGTTTATGTCAGTTCCCCTAACGGTCCGCTTGTCCCAAGTGCTTTAAAAACCGCACTTATCTTTTATCCGCAATGTCTGAGAAAATACAAGCGATTTGTTTGGACAAGCCCGATAAGTCGGAATTGTTATTGACGATATTATCGGCGATACTCTTCTTTTTGTCCAGAGAAATCTGAAGATTTTCGCGAATATTTAACTGATCTACATCAAACATGCCTGTTTTTTTTGCCCTTTCAAGCCTTATTTGGGGGGCACAATCGACAAAAACAAGCCTGTCACATCGCTTTTCCCATCCGACTTCAACCAAAAGAGGTATATCAAGAATTATAGCCTTGATTGAGTCGTCTGGTTCATATTTTGAAATTAATTTTTCTACACGTGCCATAACCAGCGGGTGAAGTACGGCTGTTATGGCAGAAAGCTTCGCCGGGTCACCGAAGACCCTGTCAGCAAGCTCGGACCGAATTATTTTACCATCTGAATTGAGGATTTCCTTGCCGAAAATCCGGATGATTTTTCTCTGAACATCTTTTTCATCTAAAAGTTCATGAGCAATTTTATCAGCATCTATAACGGCACATCCCAATTTTGAAAATTCGGCCGCGACGGTGCTTTTGCCCGAATACATTGCGCCCATGATGCCGATCAACGGTTTTTTTGTATACTTATCCACCAAGACCGAAAATTTATTATTTATATGCATAGGCGTCAAGGAAATTCAAAGAATAAAAAAAATAATAAAAAATGTTGTGGCATAGAAGTCTTTATAGTATAGTTACTTGCAGTTATTTAGCTAAATGCAGCGACAACAGTTAAGAGGAATACGAATCAAACGATGGGACCCGAATATCACAAGCGGGTATGGAGTACAGTGGTTTTACTGTGACAGGGAATTATTTTAATTTGCCGCATGCTCTTTGTTGAAGCGAGGTAATATATGGTAACAATTACAAAGAAAGAACTTATCGATCGTATTGCAAAAGACACACAGGCAAAGCGGGTTACAGTCAAGAGAATAATTCAGACTTTCCTTGATACGATGTCCGAAGAGCTTATGAAAGGCAACCGCCTTGAGTTCCGTGATTTCGGAGTATTCGAGACCAGAACCAGGGCATCGCGAGTCGCGCAAAATCCCAAGACTCTGCAGCGTGTTGATGTGCCCGCGAAAAGAACGGTGAAATTCAAGATGGGCCGCCTGATGAAAGAGCGCATGGGCTCAGGGGCACATGAATCAGCCGGAACGAAATAAATTGTGTCGCGGGCATCTTGCCCGCGTTTTGTGGCACGGCCATCCTGGCTGTGTTTTTACGGGCGAAGTCCCGTGCAATATATAACTGGGGCGGAAATATGTCAGAGGGAACGGTGAAGTGGTTTAACTCAAGGAAGGGTTATGGTTTTATCGCAGCTTCAGATGGTAAAGATGTTTTTGTGCACTACTCAAGCATAGCGAGCTCCGGCTACAAATCACTCGAGGAAGGCGACCCTGTAACCTTCGATATCGTCCAGGGCGAAAAAGGCCCCCGCGCCGAAAACGTCGTCCCGCTTAATCCCAAAGGCAAAGAAAAGAAAAACGAGAAGCAGGAAAAATCCGAACCGGAAAAGTAAGATCCTTGTTTAACCCCCGAATTTATTCGAAGGTCATTGCAAATCACAGCGAATCCGTTCCTGCCCTTTCTTTTGTGTGGTTCTTATGGAAAGAATCCTGCGTTGTCGATTATGGTTAGCTCCTGATTGCGGACTTATTTGAGAAAGTGCTTTCGCGCTTTTGCCGCAATCTGCGGGTCAGTCATTTCGTCAGCGGTTTCAATGCCAACTATATGCCCGGAAAGTCCTTTGTGCTCAATACGCTTTTTAAGCTCGCCCTTTGCCTCGCCGGGACCAAATATCAGAATCGATTCCGCATCATGAATAAACGCAATCACCTCGTCATAATATTTGTCGAGACGGCCGGTAAATCGCATATCCTGCCGGTCCTGTTCTCCATAATCTTTCCCGGAATGAGCAGCCCACCCGCCGGAAGGCTGGGTATCTCTTTCAAGGTGTCCACTTATCTGTTTTATCTCGTGGCCTTTTTCTGAAAAGGTTACGATCACAGCCTTTTTGTGGTCTATCCACAATCCCACTTCTTTTTTCATCGTTTTGTCCTTTAGCTGCTGCATCTTAATTCTGTTTATTATCTATTGCCTTTTTGCTTTCCCTTAAATTTCTGGCTTTAAGAAAAGTAAACTCAGGTTCTTGCTTCAGCAGCGCAAATCCAAAATTGAGCATTGTATCATTGCCGAGTTTAGTCACCTTTGGCGGAGTTATAAACATGTTTGCTACAGCCCCCTTAACGCCGCTGAGGAAACCCTCGGACTCGCTTTTATCAGTTATAGCCCCCACTTCTATTCCCATATGGGGAGCGGTTGAGCTTTTTTTGAATATTAGAGAATTGACCCGGGCAACTATCTGGTTAGACCTGTTTTCGTAATTATATTGTCCGTCTTTCGGTTTTACGTCATAAAGACCGATGGTTACAGGGCTTTTGCCTCTTCTATTGAACTGTAGTTTCACCTGGGTAACGGTCGGGGTAGAACCGGTCATAGTTCCCTTAACCTGAATGCGGCCGAACCCTTCTCCGTTAAACTTAATATAATCAAGCATATTTGTAAGCGTCTCTCCCTTTTTCAATGTATCGGTACGTGCCGCAATCATCCCCGCGGGTTCAAATGTGTTCATATGAAAACCGCTTCCCAATATTTCAAAATCGCATGCCGCGTAGAAGGATTTTGAAGTAACTTTTTTCTTATGCGAAACTATGCTTACTTGCTGTGTATTATTGACGCTTGATATATTGTCGACTAATGTAGGGGCTATCAGCGGAACAAAATACATAAATGACTCTATTGGGTTTTTTACAAATTTCTTTTTATTGTAACTCATTATCATAGTGGGCCCGTTGCTGTCCTTACCCGCGTCATTGCTGTCCGAGGACCCGCTGCTGATTTGACTGTTCGCGTCAGAACTTAATCCGGCACGGGGCATAAAAAGAAAAATACAGATTAATGCTCCCGTAAATAAAATGATTCGATGGTTTATCTTCATACACATCTAAAATTAGACAGAAAGCTGCAACAGTGCCCAATTAAGCATTTTCTGTCTTAGGCGTTCAGGTCCTCTTAAATTGATCATGAAAGAGGCCGGCCAGCCCTATAAAAATCACAACAATTCCGCCTATCAGCATCCATACCGCCTTGTCGGTAGGTGAACCTGTGAAAAAGCGGGAGATGTCGGAGCTGAATGAATTCGTCGCGGCTGCGCCAAATATGACAAGTACGATACCGCCGGCAAGAATTGCCAGTGAGATTAGTTTATTCATTTTCATTGAGTTACCCTTAAAAGTCTGATTCACGAATGATTCACAGGACTCTTCGTCCGCTGATGACTCTAAGCAGGATAACCACGATAGCAATTACCAAAAGAGCGTGAATAAGGCCGCCCGCAGTATAGGAAGTCAATAATCCTAAGAGCCACAATATAACCAGAATAACAGCGATAGTGTAAAGCATAATATCCTAACCTTTCTCTTTTCAGGTTTTCGTCTTGCACGGCCCAAAGCCGGGTGACGGACCAAACCCGCATGTTCATTTTTATACCAACACGAAAACAGTTTTTAATTATCGGCCAGCTCTTTTAGTATTTCACAGCATGCTCATGATTGTGCTTATGTTGGAGCTGGTGTTTGTGCTTTGATTCCTCAAGATACCTTGCCGCGGCATCTTTGCCGCCTAAACCAAACGCAAGCGCCAGTGCAAGGACGATGCCGCCGAGGATAATATTAAAGGCAGTTCCCACCAGAAGCGGTGCGATACCAAGTTGTTCCATCGCGATAGTCACCGCGAAGATGATAATCGCCCATCTGCTTATGCCGGAAATCAGTTCGGGTTTGGGCAGATTGGCGTTGGCCGCCGCCGTGCGAACTATTCCCGACACAAAACTGGCCAGGAACAACGCGACCACCAGGACAAGCAGGGCCGCTATCACCTTGGGGACATAAGCGAACAAGGTTGCAAGAACATCCGCTGCCTTGGGCAGCCCCAGTGCATCTACTGTCATCACTAAAACCATAATCATAATCAGCCAGTAGACCAGGCCGCTTATGACCTCCCGTGCGGTAACCTTCAAATCGCCTTTCCTGAGGATTTGCGATATGCCCGTTCTGTCTGCCATCGCATCGAAGTGAACTACCTTAAGCAGCCAGTCGACTGCCCGTCTGATTACCTTGGCGATAATCCAGCCCACTATCAGGATGAGTAACGCGCCGAGCAGGACTGGCAGATAGGCCATTATCCTGGTCAGCATTTGGCGTACCGGGTCCGCTACAAGTTCATTCCAGTTCATTTCTTGTGCCTTTCATTAAATTTGAATGTTTGTTTTTTTGGTTTCTCGCTTTTATTTTTAATACAATAACTTGTAAGCGTTTTATGTAAGGCCCTTCACTATAGTTGAGGCACCATCCGGAATGCGCCCTTCGTTTTTCTTCTATTATGCACTCCCCCCATGGAATGGGACTATGGGCAGATTGCCTAATTTACCCTCGCAAATGCCTATATCGCAACCACCGCATGAATGGCAAGTCATTTTTCTGAGTCCTTCTCTTTCTGTTATTTTGTTATTTTAATCCCCAAAAGAGCAGTCGATGCGCACAAAAAAAACACGCACACGAACATTCAGTCGTGTGCGTAAGGCCAAAGATTATGTCCCCCCGCTGCCCTTTGAACTTACTACAGCTCTTGGACTGGTCTTTGAAATCTAAAAAATGGATGGCAGAAACAATTTACCACTGAACACCATGGCAGCCATTCGCAAAAGCTGCCGCAGCAAAAAGCACGATAACCACGACATACTTGTAAATTGAGTTCAGTTTCATTTTATTTTTTCCTTTCATTAGCGTTATAATTGTAATCAGTTTTAGTTGCATACCAACGATTTATCACTGCTCAGCATAGCCCAGTAGGGCCGCATTAAAATATTTATTGCCAATGGCAATTCCTTACCGCGCACTTTCCCTTGAACATTGTCCTTGAAATCTATGGAGCCACAACCTTCACGTTGAATTCCTTCGAGGTCGGTTCACCGGTTGTCGGGGTTCCCGTCACGGAGACCTTGTATTCACCGAGGGCGGCGTTCTTGGGCGCCGTAATCATGAGTTGAACATCCGGTTTATCACCGGCCTTGACGACAACTTTGGCCGGGTTGAAGGTAAGGCCTTCGCCCTTGAACAATTTAATTTCCAGCGTTACATCCTGCTTAAAAGACTCGCCTCTTTCCAGAGAAATGGTGATGCTTTGAACTTCACCCTGCTGTATCTTCGTGTCGAAAGCAGGGACAGCAATCTTGAATCCTTCGCCCTTGACTGCGCTGCCGCCTTTGGGGCTGCCTGATTTCATGGTGTAGCCTTCATCCGCAGCGACAACTTGCACTTTGAATTCCACTGAGGTCGGTTCGCCGGTTGCAGGTGTTCCCATCACAGAGACATTGTAATCGCCGAGAGCAGCTTTCTTGTTTACCGTAATCTTGATATCCACATCCGGTTTATCGCCGGCCTTGATAGTAACTTTGGCCGGGTCAACGCTGATTCCTTCGCCTTTGGATAATTTAATATGCAGTTTAACGTCCTGCTTGAAGGACTCGCCCCTTTCCAGTTTGATGGTAACTACCTGGGTTTCACCCTGTTTGACTTTCGTGTCGAAAGTTGGGACAGAGATATTGAATCCTTCGCCCTTGATAACACTGCCGCCTTTAGGACTGTCCGCTCCTCTGGAGACGACTGCCAGAACCAGTGTTAACATAATCGTAATCGCAATTACTTTTTTCATTTGCTATCCTTTCTTAAATTTAAATAAAAAATGGAGTCATACAATACTCCTTATGTGACAATCTACATGTTTTCAGGGATGCGAAGCTTTGTGCGCCTGTTGCATTTTAGGCATTTACGTCACTTTTGACTTATTATCTTCCTTTTCAGATGACTTAATGTCACAAGGCTCTTCGTCCGCTGATGACTCTAAGCAGGACAACCACGATGGCAATCACAAGCAGCGCGTGAATAAGGCCGCCCGCAGTATAGGAAGTCAGGAATCCAACGAGCCATAACAAGACCAGAATAACAGCGATAGTGTAAAGCATGAAAATCCCATCCTTTCTCTTTTCAGGTTTAAGGGCCGTTTCTACATTTTATAATACAATAACTTGTAAGCGTTTTATGAAAGGCCTTTCGCAGTTTATGTTGAGGCTTCGTCGGAATGCGCCCCTCGCATTTTTGCTATTATACACCTCTCAAGGAATGTGACTATGGGCAGATTGCCTAATTTTCCCTCGCAAATGCCTATATCACAACCGCCAAAGGAATGGGGCAAAGTCGGAAACGTGATTTCTCGTGTCGCGGGCATCTTGCCCACGCGTGTCGTGGTCATCTTTGCCCGTGATTTCTCGTAGCACGGGCATCTTTGCCCGTGCATTCTCGTATCGCGGGCATCTTGCCCGCGCGTGTCGCGGGCATCTTGCCCGCGGCGTCGGTGCTTCTCCTATTCCTGCCATTCGACTTCGCCATCGTCGGTTCCTTTCCAGG
>Ga0105091_10000373_pt1 | contig 18542 bp, 32 predicted proteins | sample PPLLak1March2015_FD_87022 | JGI IMG/M metagenome (GOLD analysis project Ga0105091, IMG submission 87022) | Freshwater sediment microbial communities from Prairie Pothole Lake near Jamestown, North Dakota, USA - PPLs Lake P7 Core (1) Depth... | ecosystem: Environmental > Aquatic > Freshwater >... | reverse complement strand
CGACGGGGCGGGTACGTCCACACGGCGACCCCCTGCTACGGGATGCACCTTCCATGGTGGGTTCCGATGGCAATTGATGGCGATGAATACGAGCCAATCAAAATGCTCGACACCGACGAATGGCAGCCAATCGGGAGCTAACGCCGATGGACTTGCGAGACGAGGATTTGAAGGTAGAGGTGGCGCGCCGTTTCCCGCCCGGCGGCCAGCAAGTCGGAACGGAAACGGGGGTGCGCGTGACCCATTTGCCAACCGGCCTCACCGCCGAGTGCCGGACCGAAATGTCGCAGTACCGCAACCGTCAGATCGCGCTGGACATGATCCTAGGCGGCCTTACGTCGCCCCACTTTCGTTGAGGGAAACAAGAAATGAGCAGACTACTCAGCCAACAAGAGCGTGACCGTTTCGCCGCATGGTTGGAACAGGAAGCGGAGTCCGGCGAGTTGATGGCCGCGCAAATGGAAAAGGGGATTCAGGGCACGCCTCCAGCCCATATGCTCGCCATGCACACGCTTGCGAAGAAGGAACGCGCCGAGGCCATGGCCGCAAGGATCATAGCCAAGAAACTACGAGCCACGGAATCGTTTGAGGTCGAACCGGAGCGCCCATGAATGGACTGGGACGAATGGCGAGGATCGTTGGACGGCCGCCCGAGCTAACAAGTGAGCAATAGAAAATGCCCTCGCAGGTGAGCTGCGAGGGCCAGTTCCCAAACGCGGGATGACATGGGTGAGATGCCGTCCTGCAAAAGAGAGTTTAACCCATGACCGATGACAAAGCCAATCTCGGAGAGAACCAATGACTGTCCATATGAGCAGCGGCTTTCCAGTATCCCTCGGTGCCGCCCGCGACTACGATACGGCATTCCGCCAGATGAAGGACGCCGGCATCGACGTGCTGTATCCCTACTCGGCGCAGTACATTGTCAAGATGCCGGGCGAGATCGAGTACATGCCGTGGATCAACGACGCGGTGCCGAACCGGATTTTCGACGAGGACAATCCGCTGGTACGGGCCGCCAAGCAGCATGGCATCAAACTGATGTTGAACGGCGAGTTGTTCTATCCGCAGGACAGCTTTCCGGAGTTTGTAGACGATCCAGTGCGGCGGCTGATTCATGTCCACGGGAGAGAGTTGATCTACGGCATCTGGGGCGCAGACGAACCGGCGATGAACAATACGCCGGTTTCCTATTTGGAGAAGATGTATGAGCGAGCACAGATACTGGGCGTGCCACTGGTGCTATGTCAGGCACCGATGGTGGCCGACACCGATAAACTGCATCTGTACGGTTCTCCACGACTGCGCATCGAATACCTGTCCCGCTGTCTGCAACAGGCCTACTGCTGTGACGAGTGGATGTTCGACATCTACGCAATCCCAGCACATAGCTGCGCGATCATTCCACCGCAGAACGCAATCAGCGGAATAGCAGCGACGACTATCATAGAGGCAGTCGGCGGTTATGTTGAATGGATGGACAGACAACTGCCGGGTAAGACGCGAGGCATGACGTTACAGGCGCACGCCATCCCGGACTTCTACTCGGACGGTGCGCTCTCAACTATGGGGGTGACCCGCCGGCAACTGGAACGGTTCTACCCTGGGCCCACGGTCGAGGAATACAGGCGGCAATACGTTGCAACGTTGGGATCGCAGACCATCGGATGGTACGGACCGAGCTTTCAACGCACCGTCAACAGCGCAGACTGGGTCAACCTGCTGGACGCCGTTTCACGGATGGAGGGCAACAGATGAAGTATCCAATCGGACTAGATAAAGGAAATGGAAATAGACAGATTGCGGTTCGCTTACCTTCGAATTTATTCAACCAGATTATTAAGATGGCTAAAGTAGAACAAAAAAGTTTTAATACAATGATGATTGATCTTGTTATATGTGGTAAGATGTGTCTAGACGAAAGCGATGCAATGGAGCCGAGAAATGATTAAGTGTATCTGTGAAAGATGTGGAACCACAGTCCACTTTCAACGTGTTGCTGGAAAAGTATTTAGGTGGGTAACGAATCGTGAAAAGCCAAAAGAGAGTTGGAAGTGCATGCCAACAAAAGACTTCCCCCTAAGGACTCACATCCCCTTACCGCAACCAGAAGAGAGCAAAAATGAGTTTCAAAGATCACCCGATTGAAGACTGTGTTAAGCAAGCATCAAGAATGATAGATCAAGGTCACCAAGTCTATCAGAAGTTCACCTGCGACAAATGCGGCAGCCGACAGACGATGGAGGAACCGGACAAATTCTTCACCGAGGGCATCTGTGAGGAATGTGGATACATCACTGATCTCAAATTCAAAGGCTGCAACTATCTCGTTCACATGAGGTTCAGAAAATGAACGAAGATAAAAAAATCGTTCAACAAAGTAGTGAGCTATCTTATTGAAATTGCTCACCCTTGCCCTCCGGCGTTTAGTGTGCTACTATAACACACTAACCACAATGGAGAATCTGATGTTTAGAATTGAATGCTTCTGTGAAGATAAGAAGCTGCCGCAGGTGTTGCTTGCGTTGCAGGGTCTTATCCTCGCAGACCCAAGGATACAGCCAGTAGCTAATGCACATATGGAAAGCGGCACTGTCAAGGCGAAGACAGATGGCAGCATCGCTGAGTTGCTGCTTGAGCACATCAAGAAGAATAAGCTGAAAGAGATTAGGAACAGGGATGTTCGTGAGTTCCTACGCGGCATGGGCCGTCCCCCGGGTTCTTCATATTGGGCCGTTAAGGAAGGGATTAGGCTAGGCTACTTGCGTCGATCGGGCAAGGGCCGCGGCATGAAATATGTGGTGAAGTCATGAAGATATACAAATCGTATATGTTCCGCACCAAGGACCCTGTGATCGACGAGCTACGAACACTTGTCATGGACACGAAGGGGAGCATCAAGAACAAGGCCCTCGTTGCAATTGAGCGCGACGGGGGTCCAAGTTCGTCGGCAATGTACAACTGGTTTCATGGCAAGACCCGTCGTCCACAGAGTGCTGCGGTCGAGGCAGCGGGGCGAGCTATCGGCTACAAAAGAAAATGGATAAGAATGTAATGGAGAATTAGAATGATCGTCTTTGAACTACTGCATCCACACATGACTCACGCTCACATGGGCTACATCCCAGGTTGGCTATCCTGGGCCGACGAGCGATCGGCAAAGGAACAGATCGGTGCTAACTATATTGGAGGTTGGTTTCCCTATAACGGATTCCAGCTTGATGAGAATAACGTGCTACACGACAATCTTCCAACTAGCAAATACGAGTCGAAAGACCCACCGCTGTATCCATTGGCACAGGCACATTTACGTGACGAATTAATCGTGTTCTACGATCACGCCTGGGTCGCTATCATTCAACCGAATCGCAGCTACGAGGTTGCGAGGATCGATTAAACAAATTCAAAATGGGGAACGAAATGAATCTCTATTATATCGACACCGGAGATATTAGATTCTTCTCTAAGAAAACAGATGCACAATCTGCTGCTCAGGAGGAAGCAAATAGGACACGAAAACCAGTGCTTGTGTCTCGAATGTTTATTGCAGTTGATCGGGATAACATCACTCGCATGGCCAACAAGGAGAACGGATTTACAAAATTCGTCGGACGAGTCTGCATAGTTGAACCCCGGAAACGCCCACGTCTAAAACTAAAAAGGATCGCGGCATGACTGAAATGAAATACGACTATGAACCATCCGGTCCAGAAATTGAAAAAGCTGACCACTATGAAACCACATTCTGTGATGATCTAGACTGTGGCCTACACATCTTCTCGATGCGTAGGGATGGGACAACTATCTGTGAGACAGTTCTGTCAGCAGAATCAACATTGAGGTTGATTGGATACTGTAAGAACCATCTCTACCAAAAAGCAACCAGGAGGGTTTAATGTCTGATAATGAAAGAATCGCCAATCTAACTGGTGATGCTATACGGATGTCGTCAGATTCCGTAATCAAAGTAATCATTGATACAGCGACCGCAGCTGAACGTGTGGCTGGAGATCTCCGGGTCGAAGCAGAACAACTCGCTGCTGAGATACATCGAACGACAGATGAATTAGTGGGGAGGATCAACGAGTTTGTCTCCCACTGCGAGGAGACTTCAAAAAAGATCAAAGAAGTGAAAAACAATCGAATTGGTATGCTTGCAGATATCAACAAAATTAATCAACTAACATCGTCCTTGCCCTCAAGGCCAGAACGTGCTACACTGCATAATACAGGGTCCCAATGGCCAGAGGAGAGAGACAAATAATGGAAGCATGTCAACGATGTTCCCGTCCTTGCAATCTCCCCGAAAACGATTACGGGGAATTCATCTGCCAGTCATGTGTGGACAACGAAAACGAGATGGCTTACGAGCGCCACATTGCCTCGTTCCATGACGGTGGTTCGTCTGCTTGGAAATCCCTTCAGCAACAGCAAATCGAGGCAATGAAATTCAAATGAGGAGCTATCCCCCGCAACGTTGTCTGCCCCGGCGACGGACTGGGAAAGTTCATTGTGGAGACTGAGAGCGGATAACCACAGTGGACCATCTGGCAGGAGTGAGAGCCTGCCCGGCCCGAACCCGGAGCCGTAGCAAGAGGCGAATAGGGTTGACAGCCGGAAAGACGGCACTAACTCAACAAAGGAAAGTAGACGAAGACATGAGGAGCAATGAAATCATTCACTTCCGCCTTTTTCAGATGCCTTGCTGCGGGCAGTTACTCTGTTGGGTAAATCCACGTCTACCCAATTTCTGCCCTGAGTGTGGCAATCGTACACTCTTAGATCTGAAAACCGGGGAATACACTCGCGTCAATGATCGAGAAGCAATGCTTCAGATGGACACGGAAAAGGTGACTAATCACAAAGATAGGGGGGTAAGATGACAAACAAACTTGGCGATCAACCAATCCAACCTGAATTCTTAGAAATGATGAATATAACAGCAGCCGCGTTGGATAAGGTATTCAACGGTGAGGCTAAAGGTCGTGATCGCAAGAACGGATTCGTGCTGTTAGTATATCCGTTTAATGATGAGGGGAGGACTGACGGGCGCTGCAACTTCATCTCTAACGGCGCCGATCGCAAAGACCTAGTTGTATTGTTCAAGGAAATGATTGCTCGCTTTGAAGGACAGCCAGAGATGAAAGGGCAAGCGTGAAACAGACCAGAACAGCATCAGCCGTTGAAAGTATCGCTAACATTATCATCGGTTTTTTAATTCAATATTTTTTCTTATATGCTGTTCTATATAGTATCGGGGTTACAATCACATGGGCACAGAATTTTTATGTCGGGGTAGTTATGACTGTGGTGTCATTGATTCGAGCTTATGCTCTACGCCGTTTATTCGAGGAGCTTCGTGTAAAAGGAATTTTGAAATGACGGGGCGTTATAAGCCGCTACAGTGCGGCTTCGCAATGGGGGCCGCTAGGGTACGGGCTCGTGGAGAAAACGCACTACGGGGCCCCGCTGCGAGCTACAGCGCACATCAAAAAGGGCCCCATAGGGGCCCCCGTTGCAGTGAGCGTGTCACCTGTAACCACAATGTCAAGGCAGCGGGTTTGGATAGTCCGCAGGTAGACGTACTGGGGTTGAACAGCCGACAGGACGACAGATTACCTTCATTGCATCTTGCTCCTTCTGTCTTGTTCAGACTCTGGTGGAACCCAATTACCCTCAACCCGACACCAACCAACTCGAACCATTTCCGGGGCCTCAATTAATTCCTCTTCAGGATGAAAAAGAGGCAGGATTGGTTCGTCTACAATCGAGATAACCTGAGCGTATCTTAGAAGTACCTTCATGCTGGTTTCTCCCAAATGATCTAAAAGGAGGCATCAATGAGAGTACTAGTATGTGGTGGACGAAACTTCGGTGATTATAATTATCTTGAAATGGTATTGACAAAATTACAAACAGACAGACAAAGATTCACTTGCATCATTCACGGTACGCAAAGTGGAGCGGATGAGTTAGCAGATAACTACGCTAGAAGAAATATGATTCCAGTGATACCTTTTCCCCCTGAATGGAAAAGATATGGCCCTAAAGCAGGTCCAATCCGAAACAAACAAATGCTCGATGAGGGCAGACCAGATCTTGTAGTTGCATTTCCGGGGGGTAATGGCACCAATGATATGGTAAAGAAAGCAAAAGCAGCAGGCATTGAGGTAATAGAATGTTAGTGTGCTCCCACTGCGGAAAAGAAATCACCACAGGCCGCGCCACTCGAAAATACTGCAATGAGAAATGCAAGTACGCATATCGAATTTCATACTTTCATCAATACTATATCAACAATCGTGAAAAACGTTTGGAACAAAGCAAAATCAGAAGAAGGAACAATTTTAATGATTATCGAAGACGAGCTGCGAGCTATCGAAAGAAGTATAAAATGAACCCAGAAAATAGGTTGGTTAAAAAAGTTGCGTCACAATGGATGGTCTCCAATCGGACCGCACGCAAGATGATCAAAGAAGGAGTATTCCCACCATGACTAACTTTGATGTAATCAAATCGCTCCGCGAAGAAATCTCTGGACTGATGGACGTTCAGAAAGTAATTATGCTTCGTACTCGTGAGACTGAACGCAAGCTCGCAGAAGCTGAAACCGATTACAATGCTTTTCGTAAACTGGAAGGAACCATAAACATCATATTAGATCAGATGCGTTCACGTCTAAGAACATTGGAAGCTGAAAGCATGAAATAATTATCGGGGCTCCGGTCGCATGATAGAAGGCACACCTTGGGGGGCAGGTGGTAGAGGGGGTGCCCGCGATCTTGTAGGAACGCCCGATCCCTTCGCGCTAACGAATGGGGCTCCCATAGACGCTCAAGCCGAGAATACCAACGAGGATGAACAAGACCAACCACCCACCAAAGGGTGCCCATGTCTGTCCTGCTGGCCTCCAAGGATTCATGCCCCAAACTCCAAAGACCAGTGTAATGACGTAGATGATCCAGAACCAGATATTCGCACCCATTGGAGTCTCCTATGGTTAGATACTACGATATAGGTTGTTTGATTCGACGTCTAAGGGATGGTATCGATCACGAGGAGATCTGTGATGCAGAAAAAGTTATGGAAGAAGCTGCAGATGAACTTCAACGGTTAAATGATCTCGTTAAGGAATTGATGGAACGTCGATAATCTTATTTAGTTTTCTCACTATGAATCTCCATTTAATGACATGGGAATCATGCTGCCTAATCTTTACAGATGGGTAGGCTGGCTTGAATATCTCTATTTCAGTATCTAGTCGACACCAACAGATACCATCGAATTTAAATTCTGCACCGGCGAAAGTAAACCTTTGACCGATCCTTGGGTTGAATGGGAATAAAGGTTCAATTCCGGTACGCACACTACTCATTTCCGCCATCGTTTTCGTTTTCCTTTGTCGTTCATGACAACGTTAACTGTCACACCATCGGGAACTGTGATCTCAACTGTAACAACTTTATCTTCTGGATCAGGAGGTACGGGGACTGGAAAATCTTCTTCATTTACAAGTTTCTGAACTTTCAATAAAAGCAAATCTGCATCAGTATTTAATGTAACCTCTCTTCTATTGATCGGACCCCAATGTTGACGGAGAACTCTTGCCCCTGCGGCTGTAACCATCGTATGGAACAGAGGTGCATAACGGGATAACCATTGATACTTAGCACCATCACCAGATCCATAACATGATAGATCTTGGCTGTCTGGTTCTAGGTCTTCTGTGAAACTGGGTAAGAAGCCGTTTGGATTCTGCCAGAAATAATCAAGAAGCGGAGGGATCTCAGAATGCCCATTTCTGATGTTCCAGCTTGTCTGGAACAATGATGCTTCTGCTGTATCAGCAGTTGTATTTGATGCACTCATATCCCTACCACACCAATGATCACCGCTGCTTTCCCTCATACCTAATCCAATCAGAAGAACAAAGAGTGCTCGTAGGGTATCAATACCAGCTACCGAGACATCAATACCTAGATCGCGAAACTCATCTTCGTACCAAGCTAATGCATCAGTATCAGTATTGGTAGCTCCGCGTGCCATCAATTCAGCAACCGCTGACCCATTTTCGAGCCACTGCATTGCGACAGCAAAAGAAAGAGCCATCCCTGTAATGTATCCAGGAGGGGGTTCCCCTCTATCAGGCCAATGATAGGTATTCAATGGAGAATCTAGAGCTATCTCTTCAATCTCATCTATTAGATCTTTAGTGAGACCTTCATCATTTGCCCTCTTACGCAACCAGAAAGTATCGAGTTCTGCCCATGTTGCATCTTCAACGATACCGGTTGATACTAAGCCACATGCTGCTTGAAAACCTCTAACCTGCGCATCAGTAGCTGGGCCGAACTCACCGTCTGCTGGAATCCCGAGCATGTTCTGCAATTGAACAACATAGGGGCCAGCAGAACCTTCTTCTAGAGTTGGACGAGGCCCGCCTACTGGAGGTCGCTCCGGCCGTTCTGGCGGTGTTGGTCCAGGTGCTATTTCTTCTCCGGTTATACCAGAAGCAATAGCATTGCAAATATCATAGAATTTTGCATCATAAGTTAACATATCATTTTTGCTATCGATAAAGCAAGTTTCGATTAGAACACTAGGTTCAGTGGTACCGTTTAAAAATGCCAAGTCGCTTCGATGTTTAGCACCCCGATTTGTAAATTCGGCAGCATTACAGATCGCATCACAAATTTGTTTAGCAAGAGAATCCTGTGTGACGTAGAGTACTTCCGTACCGTGCGCATTACCATCGTAAGCGTTAAAGTGAACGCTGACATCCATATCTCTCGATTTCGAATTATGGAAGTCAACAATGCGATTCAAATTTTCTGATTGGTCATCAGAAACGTCGTCATGATAAGTGGTTACAGTGTGACCAGCAATACGCATAACACGGGCCACTTCTTCGACTACAAGTCGCGCTTCGTCTACCTCGTCGCCATACTGTGAAGAGGCACCTCGAACATATTTTCCGTGGCCTGAACTGATGACAATCTTCATTAGATTCTCCTAAGACTTTTTATTATCTGACGATTCCGATTTCGGCAAGAATGGCGGAAGCGGTGGTAAGTTGAAGATCACTTCTGGAGACAAGGATTGTTCCCCAGGCTCTGGAGGTACGAAATTGTTGTCGACCCTTTTCCATCGTTTCTTCACTGCCGGGCCGACCTCAAATAGCTCCGCTGCTATCTCAGGAGGGCATTCTGGTTTGTCATTGTATATTTTAAGAACAATGTTATACTTGACTCGTGCCCACGGCATTTGTTATCTCCTGAATTGAAAGTTAGCAGGTTGAGAAGTCAGCGGGGTCGACGAATTGAAGAATCACCCAACCATTGCCACCCCTACCGCTACTAGTTGAATTTGGCGTGGAGCCGCCACCACCTCCTCCGCCCCCACCCGGCGAAGTTCCAGGGTATCCGTATGTAGTAGAAGTAGCGCCACCTCCTCCACCAAATGGAGCACTACCCCCTGGACCACCGTGACCCACGGTGTAGATTTGCATACACATGTCCCCTTTGAAGCCCATGGAGCCCGGCAGATTGATTGAACCGCCGTAGCCTTCAGCAGGGTTAAGATTTACCTGCCCGATCTTATCTCCGGCAAATTGAACATTTCCAAAATCGGGATCCTGAAACCACGGTCCACCACCAGCCCATTGGCCACCAATTCCACCGTCCGCCCATATGTAGTTGCCGAACCGGCTTTCGCCGCCGTCCTCACCGTCGACGTCGCCAGTAACAGAGGAACCACCCGCTCCGACCTCGATTGTGATAACAGTACCTGATTTTAGATTTTTGATAATTCCTTCAGAATAAGCACCGCTACCGCCGCCGCTACCAGAGTGACCACCGTGCGGATTATGTTCCGGAATTGCTAAATGTCCACCTCCAGAACCTCCACCACCCCACAAGCGGACATAAGCATTTTCAACGCCTTCTGGTACCACCCATGTGTGATTGCCGGGTATCTTATAATTGACAGTAGTGACCGCGAACGCGACTTTTCGCAGCATTGAAGTTATCGCTTGAGACACGTTATTAAGTTTCGCGCAATCGTAGACAAGACCGGCGCAGTTGATGAGGTTGATCAGCTCGCTGAGCATTGCGTTCGCTGCCGCCGGATCGAAGCGCGGCTGACAGCGGCTCGTGCTGTACCACAATTCCTTGCAGCGGATAGTGTTGGGGTCGGACAGCGAATTTTTGGCGTCGCTGTATGGTACGCCACTGTCAGGCATCATGCCGGTCATAGGATTGGACCTTTCAAGACACAGTTTTGCATCATTTCACGTAGAGCAGCAGTATGCTCTGCTCGCTCAGTAGCCTCGATATTCATGTTGGCTCTTTACCGCTGCGTTCGATATTCAGATACTTATAGGCAGCTTCAAGCCACTCGTCGTCGGTTAAGTATTCAGAGAATGTATTGACAACAGCTTTCCGAACTTGCATCTCTAACGTAGCATTATCAGTACCAACTGTCGGACCCCAGCGATCCTTGACTTTGCTAATGATAACTTCAGAACGTTCGAAATAATTCTTGAGTTCAAAAGCCATATCATACCCCTTTTGCTTCAAGCTGTTCAACTCGAGCAGTCAATTCTTTCACTGCGTTAATTAATGCAAAGATCAATGGAGTTGAATCAATCTGGCGAAGATCAGCAACTTCGATACCATCAATAAAACTACGAGTCTTCTTAACCAACTCAGGCATTACCTTTTCGGTATCCTGAGCCACAAGCCCAACGAATTCACGATTGTTTTTAGCCGAACGGAAATTAGGTGAACTGGGATACGGGGCAGCCTCACTCGACTCAGGTTTCGAATCAGTTTCGTTCCCTTTATAACTGTATCGGACTGGATCGAGTTGAACAATCTCACGAAGCCCAGCAGTATAGGGGCCACGAACGTTCTTGATCCGTTCATCAGATGTTGATGCCCAAGCCCCTCCGCCAGGTTTGGCTGCTTCACCAGTATACGTCATATAATTATCATTACGGCGGATAGACATTACTAACGAATTAAAAGTACCGTCATCGTTGTAACTATCCAATCTGAAATTGGATCCAAGATTATTACCACCCTCAGCAACTGTGTCACCGAGTTGCATACCCCAACGTTGAAAATTACCTGTGAACCCACGAATCTGATTGGTAAGACCCGCTTGGTATTTTCTTAAATCAAGCAAGCAATGATTGGGAACTGTCGGACGTAGATCAAGCCAACCCGCTTTCAAGAAATTGTTTGCGAGACCCCCACTCCAATAAAGCTCCGAAGCGAAATAAGCATTGCTGTTATTACGATTGATTTTTAAAGATGTGACTTGAGTACCAGCATCACTCCATGCACCGATCTTAAAATCAGAACCGCTATTATTGCCAGCTTCAGTTGTACTATCACCAAGCTGAATCTGCCAACGGTTATCACCGTTAGTCATACCACGGATTAGATTGTTCTGACCGCTGGTCGCAGTCTTATCTAAATAGATAACAGTGCTGGCGCCTTGTAATCCAATAGCATTACCAAGATAGAAACCATCACCTGCAGGTCCATTGATATAGATGGTACCGTTGACCGTCGCGTGGTGATTGAAAATTGCATTGCCTGTATCTCTAACGATATGAAATGGCGTGTCGATATACACGCCATCATCGCCATAACGTCTGACTCGGAAATCTGAACCAACATCACCGCCGCTTTCTGTCAACGTATCGCCGACATCAACATGCCAACGATCCTTGCCATTTGTCCGACCAACAAGAGAAGCGGCTGCTCCTGTTGATGTTGTATCAAGAACCAATGAAGGAGATGTCATCTCAATCGTCAGCGCACCAGTCATCTTGTCGCCGGTCCTGAGCACCCGATTAGTCGGATCGAGAGTCGAGATCGGAACACCACTAGTGGTAATCACTTTACCAGTGATGTTGTAGAAGATCGCAATATGCCCAGCGACTGAAGAAGTTACTGCACTAGTGACATCCCCTCCCCCGCCCCCTCCACCAGGAATAATAACAGCACCAGTCATACCGTTAACAGAACTTACTGGTGGGACTGCTACAAAGAATTTTTGGTCTTCAAGACTTACTATTAGATTGTTATTAGCCTGGGCTGATCGAAGACCAGTAGCTAATGCTTGGCGAGCTGGAACATTGGCTACAATGCTGTTGACTGCACCAAGAGGAATGATACCAAATGGAGATGTCGTTGTGATATTAACACCGTTACCCCGAGGCGGATCATCATTGTACCCACTGGAGAACAATTTACCATCAGTGCCAAGAACGATAGTGTTATCCTCATCATCTGAGATAAGAGAAGCTGGAGTTACTGAGGCTCTAAATGCTGTAAACGATCGACACAGATTAGTCAGAAGAGCACAGTCCCAAGGTCCATTCGGATCCATACATTCAGCAAGCGCCACAAGTTCTGAAACAATAGCATTGATCTGACGAGGCTCGATGCGCGCCGTGCAGTCGGACGGCAATCCGTAGTAGGTGCAGTTCATCACGTAAGGAGGCTTTGGAGAATAATCATTCTCCACGGCGGGCGGATTGAGTGCTGCCCCTGTGGTGTTATTGCGAACTGCGAGACCGCCAGCAGCAGCAGTCGGGAAGATGCTTGTCATGTTTCGATGACCTCACAACGACGAACAACGATGTTCGGACAGGTCTCAGGTAGCATTGAACGTACGATACATTCAGCTGCTAGAATACCGGGCCAAATAGTATCAGGTAACCCAGCTGGCTTATCGCAGCCACGATCCCATTTAGCAGAGACTTTCGGTAACGGACTCAATGTATCACAGACATCACCACTCCAACAACCTTCAAGCCAATCTTGAAAAGGAAAGATTTCTAATTCCATTGATGGTGAACACAGGCTATCACAACGCCCTAATGACCAACCTAGAAAGTTAGGCGGGGGAGGATAGACAAAAGCATTGCTACCGAAGTTTGCGGTTAATCGATCTGTCTCCCGCCGTAGACTAGCCGCGGCATAAAACGTATTAGGTGTGAATGTAAATGTAGGATCGAAATCAGTACCAGGATCCCCATCCCATCCAGTTAGATCACGAAACCATATCTTACCAGCAGTCAGATCTACTGCTACTCCAACCCACTCAGATGGACCAAAACGAAGGGAAGTTAATTTTCTAGTGCCTCCAGATCCGTAGTTGATGTAAGCGTAACCATCATCATAAATACCAATCGCACCTTTCAATCCAAGTCGTTCCCCATCGATTGGAACATTCGTGTCTGCAATCCCGATTCCAATAGTCTCAACTCCAGTACGAGAATCAATTCGCATTTCAAAGTATCGTTTGCCAGAAGCTCGAGGGATATATGATTTAGATATTTCATCAGATCCTGCACCAGCCTCAGTAGAAGTAATAGTTAAAGCATCTGGTGATAATAGAATACTCGGGCCACTATCCGTTGGATTAAAAGTCGCTCTTTCGGCAGGGTCAGGAGAGATTGGTTTCAATGGTTGCAGTCTAGCACCCAACGGCTCGATTACCCAGTTAATAGAACACAGATTCTTAATGATACCACGATTAGCACGAGTCAACGAAATAGCGATATTTCTTTTCAATGCGCACTTCAATTCCTCTGGAAAGTCTGGCTCGCAGAAGATTGGGCCACAGTCCCCAATCACCTCATAAGGCGTGATATCACCCAATAACACAGAACGGCAATGTTGAGCGTAGCAATCTTCCCATTGCAATCGTGATAGGTGATTGTCGATTGTAGTCACTGCTGTCGTTGGATGACTCTCACGTTGAGCTACCCATAGCGCATTGTGAACATAGTGTTGTAATTTCAGAACGACATAGATTGAATGAAGAACTAACGAAGGACATTTTGGATCCTTCAGCAACGGGCACTTAGCTGGATCAGCTTCGGGATTCTCGAAATATGAAATTGCTGCTCTCTTCCAATAATCCCAAATGGGACCATGTGGTAGAAGATTCATAAACGCGACCATAGTACAACAGAGATCGTTGCCACACAGAGGGGGTGCGCAACAATTGGTCTGATCTAGTATGTAGGCGTCTTGGCAACCGTCAGCTGTTAGCATGTTATGAACAGATTGTGTTTGCTCGTTCTGGAACAGCGAAAGTCACATTACGCAAGCAAGGCATCCAATCGCACTCAGGTTCAAGATCTCCACACGGACTGATATAAACCATAGTGCTATCATAAGCTCCAACGACCTCGAAGAACGCTTGAATACTGACATCTGGCCCCATGATTGCAGAAGCAATCAATTGTATCTGTGCAACTCTTAAAGGTATGGATGGGCAGATCCTTTTAAACAATGCTCGCACGTCAGCTTCGATCTGGGACTTCTGACTAATCGATGGGCAACCGGAAATGTCAATCTGTACATCTACATTAAGCGGTTTCGGAACATAGACTTTACCACAAACTCCAATTTCAACTTGCCCTTCCCCATAACCCTGATGCTCACCAAACATCCATAATTCAATATCCTCAGCTATATTGACAGGTGGAATGCCGCACGGGAATGATCCATCAAAGAACACATAGAATTCCATTCGATTACCACAGTTGGCGCATCCGCATTCAGTGCAAGTTGGATTGCAACGGCAGCAACTTCCTTCTCGAACACAAACTCTTGTGGCACAAGGAAACTTAAGAAATTCTTCTTTGATCCAAGCCATCGTCGGACGCGGTTTATATGCCAAGCGATCGATATATCTTTTTCGAAAGGCTTCGCAATCCTCGGGTGGAGCACCACCGCAGAATCGTCCACCGCAGATAATTACTTGTGGATTAATATTCGGGACAGATGCTGTCAAAACCCCTGTAGTTACATCACCCTCAGCATTCATTTCAGAACCAGGTTGCAATGCACGGATGCGAACGATAGCTGATCCATCAGCAGCCAGATTAAGTGGTACAGTACCGACCGATACAAATACACCAACTGAAGTCTGTACTTCAAACGTGCGTGGAATCTCAGCAGCTGGCGAACCCGTTAACTTAGCGTATCCTTGTGCAAAGCTCGCTGGGTTCGGGAACACACCATCTCTTGCTGCTAATCTGGTCAGATTATCGCAACAAGCTGTTTCAGGATTTGTCTCTCTCCACATCTGATCAGCAATCGCATAGAATGCTTCAGACATAGCGTAGTCATTACTAATGACATACCATTCGTTTGACTCAGGAATAACCTTCCCACCTCCAAGCACGGTCGATGAAAAAGAATCCTTAATCTGGTTGAATAGGATCTGCGGATCAGGCCGCAGAATGACACATCCGTTTGCCACGTTAGCGCCACTCCCATCCACTAGAGACGAATGCGCCTGCTAAGTTGATTGCCATATCACCGCTTGCTACCGATGTCGCCCTGACAGTAATAATAACTTGATTACTGCCACCATAGACGGCTTCAACATCAACAGAGGTTGCAACATTCATCTGAACCAATTTTGATAGATCGGACTTAACCATAACCTCGATCATCTTTACGCTGTCAGCAATACGAGCATAAGGCTTCTCAGCTGCATTCCAAAACTTCGCCCCAACGTAGATACCGTCTTCCCGATAGCTCTCAGACCAGTGGCCGTAGACTCCCGCTGGTGTTGGGCAACGAAGATCACTTCGTGCTCTAGTATTGAGAATATTCAGAATCAAACTCTGCAACCAATCCTTAGTAATAATTGTTCGACCTTCACCATCACCCTCATAAATAAGGCCTGGAATAGCACAAGGCCTACCGCAAAGAAAATCACTGCCACATGCTTCGAGCTGCGTAGTCCAGAATGTACGTCGTCGAGGTGGCGTATTACGAAGACAATCCCAAGGGGATTGAGGAACTGGAGAAGGTATCTTACTGCCAACTCTACCCTCTACAAACCAGGCGAAGTCGGAAGCTTCTTTAGCAATCAACTTACCTGTAATTCCTGTCCATTCAACTGTTCCATTGAACAGAGCAGTGTCAGATCCATCAATAGCAGCAAGGATACCTTGAGAAATAACAAGCCCATGAAATAATGCAGTATCTAAAGTATTTTCAGTTGCATTTAGAATACCTTGTTGGGTACCAACACCTTCAAATAAAGCAGTATCTGGTTCATCCTGTGCTAACAGAAAATCTGTAGCACCAGAGACAGCATAAATAACCCCAAGACCCTGACCGAGTGGACCACCGAGCATCTGTTAATGTACCGTCTTATTGGATGTGGTCATTGGTGGACCCTTCTCCAGATGTCATCGACGCTCACGCGCCGGGGCATTTCGATACTCGAACGCCGGTCTAGTGGCGGCGGAACGATGCACTGTGAGAGCAGCTTTTGCACCTCCTGCTGCACCTGCACGAATAGCCTGACGTTGTCGCCACGCTGCGTATTGAACAGCGAGGCTTGATAGTAGGTGAACCCGATCAGCGCGAAGTTCATCACTACCAGCGCGAGCGCGAGCGGCTGTCCCTTCATTGCGTCGATGAAGCCGGTCGCCGCTTTGCCTGCTTGCTCACCGACCATGTCACTTTTCCCCTACCGGAGCTAACGGCACGTACTCTGCCGGGACGTCGGGCGGCAGCTCGAACGCCTCCGGTGGCAGCAGCAGCCGCATCTTGTCGTCGTGTGACAGCTCGCCAGCGCCCTCAACATCCTCCGCCATTAATCCAAGCGCCCCGGTGGTGGAGCCTTGGAAGACAAAGAACGCGATGGTGATGCCTTCGCCCAGTGCTGCCGCACTGATGTTGCGAACTGAGACAAGCGCCGTGCCTGCTGCCGTGGTTCTAGCCGCAATCACATAGGAGCCGAACGACCCGGTAGCCTTGTGGTGGGCGATGATGTGGTCAAGTGACGTAGTGATCTTGCTGTTGTTAAGCTGGAAGGTGACGGTGGTATTGGCGGCCAGACTTTCGGCGTGCATCTGGATATAGCCGGTCAGCGCGTTACAGGTGACGGCGGTCGCCTTACCGGTAGCCTGGACGACGGCCGAGCCGGCTGAGTAGCCGATCTTGCCGACAGAACTGACCGGCCCGACGCTAACGATGCCGCCGGTACCGGCGTTAACACCGGTACCAATGAGATTGTTGCCGGCCGTGACGTCGTTCCAGAACGTCACGTTGCCGGTCTCGCGGTAGGCGTACATCACTGAAAACTTGATGCCAGCGTCGTCGGCCGCCTGCAAATTGAAGTTCGAGCCGATGGAGTTGTTGGCGCCGCTCTCCGCTACGGTATCACCAAGGTGCATCGCCCAGCGAGTCTTGCCGGTAGTCAGTCCACGGAACAACGCAGAGAAGCCGGATGCAACGTTTTTGATTGCTTGGATAATCGCACTGCCAGCCGGGCTAGAGACAGTCGCCGTATTCTCGGCCATATAGGTGGTCTGACTAGCACCGGCATAAACAGTGTTGGCATAGAGGATTGGCAGCGTCAGATTGCCGGACATAGTGTGGTTGCCGGTCTTGGTCACGGCGTTAAGAAGCGTCGCCGCTTGGAACACTGTCAAGTCTTTTGCGTCACCGACCGCACCGGTGTCGTTGCCCTTAATAGTATTCGCCGGCATCTGTGCCAGCATCAAATTGAGAACTTTATGATCACCGATAGCTGTTCCACCATCCCCGGTACTCGTCACATCTCCAAAATGATTAGGATGAATATATGCATTAGCACCCTCAGCTACATTCAGAATTGAACGAACCTGATCTGCATTTAGATTTTCTGGTGTTCCAGTTCCAGCAGTGATACGCCCCTTTAGAAAACCAAAATCCATATCTGCTAGTTTAACGTTTACCACAGCCTTATTAGTGATGACTGTGGCTCCATCTCCAGTACTTGTGACGTCTCCTGTATGATTTGGAGGGATATAATTATTTGCACCATCAGCCACATTGAGTAAGGTTCTAGCTTGAGCTGGTGTCAGATCTTGAACATCGCCAGTTCCAGCATCCCGACCTTTGAACCCAGCCGGCATCTGTGTAAGGCTAGCATTATCGATACCGTTCGACGGATAATCAGATGCTACATCCTTAACTCCTGCACTGAATGGGCAGAGAGTTGCAGCACCAGATGAACTCTTGATCGGCGTCGTTCGAACTAACGCACCTCCAGTAATCGTACCACGACCATATTCCCACTCAGGGGCATCACGATTACTGATATAGTACTCAAATTGATTTGCACCATAAGCAGCAACAAATGACTGTTTACCGTTCACAACCGACAAAGCGAAATTGCCGGTGCCAGTCGAACCAGATGTCTGATGAATAAGTTCACCGGGGCGCATGATCTTACCTATGCGTGCGAAATGACGCCGCTAGTCAAAGACACAGTCTGACCAGCGTTGAGGGATACCGAATTGAGTTGGATCTCTCCAGTCGCCACACCGACAACTAGACCGTCAATCACAACAGTACCATCGCTATCCTTAATTCTAGCGATAGCTGCTACACCTGTGGCGTCTGCCGATGGATCGCTGCGAGGCGGATTCGCCATCGTGATCACACCGTTGTTCAATGTGAAACTAGGCTTCGCCAATTGAATCGCAGCCAAAACCACCGCAT
>Ga0105091_10000371_pt1 | contig 18561 bp, 11 predicted proteins | sample PPLLak1March2015_FD_87022 | JGI IMG/M metagenome (GOLD analysis project Ga0105091, IMG submission 87022) | Freshwater sediment microbial communities from Prairie Pothole Lake near Jamestown, North Dakota, USA - PPLs Lake P7 Core (1) Depth... | ecosystem: Environmental > Aquatic > Freshwater >... | reverse complement strand
GCCGACCGCCGTGCCGCTGCCCGCGATCGTATCAGCGGGGCAGTCTGATGCCCATTCGTTCGTGATCGGCAGTGGTGCGGCGCCGCCGTGCCGCCGCCCGCCGGGGCGCGTTGTTATAGGGGACCCATAATGCTAAGCTATAAACGACCCAGATCGCCTTCGATATATTCATAAGGATAAAAAAATCCCGGACAAAATTTCAAAAGTCTCTAAAGTCGTGTGTTTACTATATAAAACAAAATAAGATATTATATTACCTCGAATGAAAAAAAATTTCGGAGAAAATTTTCAGTCTATACAAGTTGATCCAGTTACAGGAAATTACTATCTTATTATTCCAGAAGATATTGCGAATGAACTCTCCTGGTATGAAGACACAGATATTAAATTAACCATAGAAGGTAATGAAGTAATACTTTGTGAAAATACGGATGTCTGAAAAAATCTATCACATATACGTCAAGAATAAGTGCATATTTCATTCGATTAATGAAGATGAATTTCGACATACTTGGAATACATTAAACAATCTTGTAGGAATTATGAAAACTGATTACTGTGCGAATGATTTAGATTTTGAGGAAATAGAAACGATCTCTATTGACAATACATAGATAGTACATTATAATACTGACGTAAACGACTTATCTTATGACTAAAGGATTTACTGTAAAAGCAAAAAGTCCCGTAATTGCGAAAGAAGCAGAATGGGATTATGATTTAGCAAAGGAAATGGTACGCGGAAAATCCGTTGTATTCTGTCTTCCTGGAAGAGGTGTTTCTTATACCTACTTAAAGAATTTTGTTCAGTTATGTTTTGATCTTGTACAGGCAGGTGCAAGTATTCAAATTTCACAAGACTACAGTTCAATGGTTAACTTCGCACGATGCAAGTGCTTAGGAGCAAATGTTCTTCGTGGTCCGGATCAAAAACCTTGGGACGGAAAACTGAATTATGATTGGCAACTTTGGATTGATAGCGACATTGTATTCAACAGTGAAAAGTTTTGGCAACTCGTTCTGATGGATAAGGATCTTGCTGCTGGTTGGTATTGTACTGAAGATGGTATGACTACTTCAGTTGCTCATTGGTTAGAGGAGGATGATTTCCGCAATAATGGTGGAGTTATGAATCATGAAACCATTGAAACAATGCAAAAGCGTAAGAAACCATTTACTGTTGACTATACTGGATTTGGTTGGCTCTTGATTAAGAATGGAGTATTTGAACATTCTGAAATGAAGTATCCATGGTTTGCTCCTAAGATGCAAGTATTTGAATCTGGAGAAGTTCAGGATATGTGTGGTGAAGACGTATCATTCTGTCTTGATGCAAAAGAGGCAGGATTTGAAATTTGGTGCGATCCTCGAATTCGTGTTGGACATGAAAAGACAAGAGTCATTTAACATTCTTTGTAAGGGAAAGAAAATTTATTCAAATCTTACAGAAGAAGAATACTTCAATACTATGGAGGATCTGTCGGTAGAATTCTATCGGACTGGTTCTCCAAATCCAAATGAAATCGAAACTGAAATTATAGGAGAAAACTAATGGCTATTAAAAAATCTTTGAATGGTAAAGAAATTATTGAGTCTCATCCAAAGAGTACTCGACAAGGATGTGGAGCAAATACAAAGTATGCCTCTACATCTCGTAATAAGGCTCGTAAAAAGTATAGAGGTCAAGGTAAAGGATGAGTTGTTTAATTACCAATTTACCTACGACAAAAGTTTGGGTTCGTAAAGAATATTTACGCGACCTTAAGGATGGACATGGTGAGTTTGTAGAAGGCGTTTGGGTATCGGCAAAGTCCATACCTGGACGTGCTTTTTATTTTGAGACGTACTTACCTGAGTATGCGGCAATGTTCGATAAATTACCGATATCGGCTTTTGTCTCGTCTCCAGAAACACCAGAAGTTGATATGGACTTACCAAACTTACAGTTTTGGAACTGTATGGACTATGGTGTGCGGGCAATTGTAAAGCAACATATCTCTACCATGGACTTTGAAGTCCATACTCGTAACTATGAATTCCTGAAGGGCAAATATCTGTTCACATTAGACAACTATCACGTCGATCCAGATGTAATTGATACGAACGTCAGTGAATTTCCTGATGAACATAAGTCACATAACTGTATTATGCTTGAAAATGGTCAGTTCTGTCTATACCCAAACAACCGAATGAGAGTATTTGACCTTTCAATCACTCCAGAAACTCCAAAAACACCCGATTTTAAGGTTTCGACTCATATTTTCCAAGTTGAAAACGGTATCAGATGGGATAGGCTTGGTGATACAGACGATTATTTCTGGGAAACTGTGAAGGAAAGAGAAAATAAATAAGTTCTCTGCATAAAATTGAGTTGAAACAGCATTCGATGGGCAAACATCTGCTTCTAGAGGTGTACAATGTTGATTTTGAAGCGATTAATGATGTGGAATCGCTTCGAAATGCAATGATCAGAGGTATCAATCGTGCCAAAATGACCATTTTAAACACATTTTCGCACGATTTTATTCCACAGGGATGTACAGTCGTGATTGCTCTTGCAGAAAGTCATGTTTCTTGCCATACTTGGCCAGAAAACGGTTGTTTAGCAGTAGATGTATATACATGCGGTGAAGGAAATCCACGTTTAATAGCACTCGAAATTTTAAAATACCTTAACTCAGACTCTTATTCGTTGCGTGAAGTAGATCGTTAAATATAAATGTGCGATAGAAACCGCACGTTAATAAAAGTTCTGTTTTATTCATTAAAACAGGAGTTAAAAATGTCAAATTCATCAACAGATAGAGATTCAAATTATATGAGAGAAATGTGGGGAACTACAAAATTAATCACTGATTATGAATTATCACCACAAAAAAGAGTTATTCAGGAAGTAATGATGGATAATGCACCGAAACATAATCTATCTAAGCAATCAGAATTACATGAAAAAATTCGTAATGATGATGATTATGATGATTGGTCATATGGAACTGAACCATCTTATGGATCTTCTTGGTAATAGGGTATAAATAAATCAAGATAACTTTTGTTTAATGTCAATCACAAGGATATCAAGATCATTTAAGGATATTAGTTTATCTTTCGATCCACATCCAGTGACCAAGGATCTCCCAATTCTCAAAAATGAGAGTGCAATTCGTAGATCAGTAAGAAATCTAGTTGAGACTATTCCAACTGAAAGATTTTTTAACTCTCTTCTTGGTTCTGATGTGAGATCAAGTCTTTTTGAATTTGTTGATTATGGTACGGCATCTGTAATTGAGGATCAAATTTTATCAACTCTTTCAAATTTTGAACCAAGAATTAATAATGTGAGAGTTGAAGTTGATCCTCAACCGGATATTAACACATTTAATGTAAATATTATATTTGATATCGTTGGACAAGAGTTTCCGACACAAGAATTCTCATTCATACTAGAGGCAACAAGATAAAATGCCTTTCACTAAGTTTACTAATTTAGATTTTGATCAGATAAAGACATCCATTAAGGATTATCTTCGTGCAAATTCCAATTTTACGGATTTTGACTTCGAAGGGTCCAATTTTTCTGTATTAATCGATACTTTAGCATATAACACTTATATTACAGCATTCAATTCCAATATGATTGTTAATGAATCCTTTTTGGATTCGGCAACATTAAGAGAGAATGTTGTTTCCTTAGCAAGAAATATTGGTTACGTACCCCGCTCAAGAACCGCTGCAAGAGCAAGTATATCCTTTCAAGTACCAACGACTACAACTAGTCAAACACTTACGCTACAAGCGGGTCTAGTGTGTGTAGGAGCATCAGATAATACTTCATATACATTCTCAATTCCTGAAAATGTTACAACAACTGTATCTGGAGGTTTTGCAACCTTTGGATCTACAGAATTTCCAATTGAAGTTTATCAAGGAACTTTTCTAACCAAGCAATTTGTTGTCGATGGATCATTAGATCAAAGATTTATTCTTGAAAATTCATTTATTGATTCATCCACAATAGTTTCTTATGTTAAAGGTATTAATGATAGTGGATTAGGTAGACAATATGAGCAAATTGATAATATTTTAAATGTCAATTCCACATCAGAAACTTATTTAATTCAAGAAGTTCAAGATGAAAAGTACGAACTTCTTTTTGGTGATGGAATTTTTGGTAGAAAATTAGAAAATGGAACTATTATAACTGTTACTTACATCATTACTGATGGAAAAGAAGGTAATGGTGCATCAAGATTCTCATTTCAGGGAACTTTTAAAGATTCTAACAATAATATTTCTATACCATCAGGTTCAATTACTGTTAATACAGTTTCTTCAGCAAATAATGGTGGAGAAATTGAATCTATTTCTTCAGTAAAATATTTTGCTCCTCGTCTTTATTCTGCACAATATAGAGCAGTTACTTCGAGAGATTATGAGGCAATTATTCAACAAATATATCCAAATACCGAATCAGTATCAGTTGTTGGTGGAGAAGAACTTGATCCACCACAATTTGGAAAAGTTTTAGTTAGTATAAAACCGAAAAATGGAGATTTTGTTTCCGACTTCGATAAGCAAAATATCTTATTGAAATTGAAAAATTATTCTTTAAGTGGAATTAAGCAAGAAATTATAGATCTTAAAGTTCTTTATGTAGAAATAGATTCTTCAATCTATTATAATTCTGCACAAATTACAAATGTAGATAATTTAAAGACAACTATTACAACATCACTATCAGATTATGCTTCATCAGTTGATCTGAATAAATTTGGTGGAAGATTTAAATACAGTAAAATATTACAAGTTATTGATAAAGTTGATACTGCGATTACATCAAACATTACCAAAATTAAAATTAGAAGGAATTTAAAGGCACTTCTAAATCAATTTGCTCAATATGAACTATGCTTTGGTAATAAATTTCATATTAATTCAAATGGATATAATATAAAAAGTTCTGGATTTTTTCTATCATCAACTACAGATCCAGTATATTTGACTGATGTTCCAAATAAAGATTTAAATGGAAATTTAGATGGAAGTGGTAAGGGTGTCGTATCAATAGTTAAAAAACAAGCAGATGGAAGTTATCGCGTTATTGTAAAATCAGCAGGAACTGTTGATTATACTAAAGGTGAAATTATTCTCACCACAATTAATATTACATCCACAATAAAATCTGATAATATTATTGAAATTCAAGCATTTCCAGAATCTAACGATGTAGTTGGATTGAAGGATTTGTATTTAAATTTTGATCTTTCGAACAGTAAGATAAATATGTTAAGAGACGTGATTGCTTCAGGAGAAGATATCTCTGGAGTTACATTTGCAAGAGACTACTATACATCAAGTTATTCAAATGGAGATCTGGAGAGGAAATAAAATATGATTGAAACTGGATTTAATAGTAGAGTTAAAATTCAACAGATAATTGATAATCAGATTCCTGAATTTTTACTTTCAGAATCACCAAAAGCTTCCGAATTCTTAAAGCAATATTATATTTCTCAAGAATATCAGGGAGGACCTGTTGATCTTGCAGATAATTTAGATCAATATTTAAAATTAGATAATTTAACACCAGAAGTTGTACAGGGAGATACTTTTCTTACTAACAGTATTACTGATAATTCGGATATCATTTCTGTAGATTCTACAAAAGGATTTCCTAATCAGTATGGACTATTAAAAATTGATAATGAAATTATCACTTATACTGGATCTACTTCAACTACATTTACTGGTTGTGTTAGAGGATTTAGTGGAATTACAACATATCATAAAGAAAATTCTCCAGAAGAATTAGAATTTTCAATTTCATCTAGTGCATCTCATTTAGATAATTCTAGAGTAATTAATTTAAGTTCTTTGTTTTTACAAGAATTTTATAAAAAAATTAAATTTACTTTAACTCCAGGATTAGAAAATGTAGCATTTGTTCCTAATCTAGATGTTAGTAATTTTATAAAGGAAGCAAGAAGTTTCTACCAATCAAAAGGAACTGAGGAATCTTTTAGAATTCTTTTCAATATTCTATATGGAGAATCTCCAAAAGTTATTGATCTCGAAACTCTACTACTTAAACCATCAGATGCTCAATTCAGAAGAAGGGAAGTATCTATTGTAGAAAGAATTTCTGGAGATCCATTAAAATTACTTGGACAAACTATTCGAAGATTAGAAAATCCAAAAACTCAAGCAGCAGTATCAGAAATTGAAATTCTCACTAGAAGTGGAAAAACTTATTATAAGTTAAGTGCTTTTGTTGGTTATAATGATGATGAATTAACTGAAGGTGAATTCTTTATTACTGGTAATACAAAATCACTCGAAACTGTTTCTATTGGATCATCTATTATTTCTGTAGATTCGACTATAGGATTTTCAGAATTAGGAACACTTATATCTGGATCAAATTCAATTACATATTCTGATAAAACTATTAATCAATTTTTAGGTTGTTCTAATATTACTGCAACTATAAACCCCACAGATAATATTAGATCTAACGATATAGTTTATGGGTATGAAGATGGAGATACTACCAAAAAAGTTGAACTCAGAATTACTGGAGTTTTATCGGAATTCATTCCAACTTCGGACATTTATCTTGCTGAAGAAAAAGAAACTATCACTGTTAAAAATCTCGGTGAAGTAATTAATAATCCAGAAACTAATAAAACATATAAAGAGATATTTGCAAATTCTTGGATTTACAATACTAGTTCAAGATATCAAATTGGACAAATTTCCGGATCTACATTTACATTATTGAGTAAGATAGATAAATCAAGTTTAAAAATTGATGATAATGTAGATATTTTAGTCAGAGGAACACAAAATGTAGTTGTATCTAATGCACTAGTCGTTAATATCAATAATTCAAATAATCAGATTACTTTAAATAATATTGGACCCTTTTCTCCATCAGTATCTTTAGATTATGATATTAGAAGAAAAATTAAAAAAGCATCTAGTTCTGGAGCAAGTTTAGAATTTGGGAATGCTAAATTAATTTCTGATATTCAAAATTTATATAATGATGAGCATTTTGGATATGTTGCATCAAATTCATTACCGAATTATAATATAACAAAAAATCTTAATGATGCCTCAATATCTCAAGCAAGTCCTCCAAGACTACAAGATTTTGATGCAAATACTCAAAAATATTCTATTATTTCATTCTCTACAAATGTACCATTTATAACTGGTGACGCTGTAGTTTATGAATCGGAATTTGAACCAATGCCTGGTTTAGTTTCTGGAGAGACTTATTATATTCAAGTATTAACTCCTCCTAATCAAATAAGACTTTATACATCAAGATCTTTTGTGGGAGGTTTAGATTATATTCAATTTGATTCCTTACAGACTTTAGGTTATCATAAATTTATTTTAGAAGAGCATAAAACTAAAGTTATTAGTCCACAAAAAAATCTTCGAAAATTTCCATTAAATCATAACTTTGAAGATGGGTTTGGAGAAGAAACCCAACCTGGACCTATTGGATTGCTAATAAATGGAGTAGAAATAGTTAGTCCAAAATCTGATGATAAGATCTATTATGGACCATTAGATTCTATCAAAGTAGTCAATAGTGGACAAGGTTATGATGTAATTAATCCCCCAAGAGTTGTTGTATCCAATCCACCATCAGGAGGAACTACTGCGAAAGTCAATGTTGCTGTCAGAGGATCTGTAAAAAATGTTCTAGTAGATCCGCAAGATTTTGATTTAGATACTGTTGTTTCTGCTACTATTTCTGGAGGAAATGGAACTGGTGCAATTTTAAATCCAATTGTATCAAGAAGATTTAGAGAAGTTGAATTTGATGCTAGGACACTAATTAATGGTGGTGGATTAGATATTACCGATGAAACAATTACATTTAGAAGTATTCATAATTTTATAAATGGACAACCAATTATCTACAGTCAAAATGGTAATGAACCTTTAGGAATTGGAACTTTTGGACCACCAGATTTAATTAATAATGAAGTACAGAATAAAACGTTAGTAAGTGGATCAATTTATTATCCAAAAGTCGTTAATCCAAGTACAGTTAAATTATATCCAACATTTAATGATTATACTGTTGGTGTTAACACTATTGGAATAACAACAGAAAATAATAATGGAATTCATAAGTTTAGAACTATAGAGAAGAATACCTTAAGATCTATAAAAGTTTTAAATCCTGGTAGTGGATATGAAAATAGAAATTTATATATTTCAACTGCAGGAGTATCGACAGCATTCAATACAATAATATTCAATAATCATAATTTTAAAAGTGGAGATTTGGTAGATTACTCTACAACAGGAACTGCAATTTCTGGATTATCTACTAGTAATCAATATTATGTTCTTAAAATTGATAATGATACATTCAAATTATGTGATGTTGGAATTGGTGCGTCAATTACTTCAAACTATGAAAGAGAAAATTATATAAAATTCTATTCTGTAGGTTCGGGATATCATATATTCAAATATCCAAATATCAATTTAACTGTTAATGTATCTTTTGGGAGCACAATTGTAGGAATAATTACCGCAATTCCTGTGGTTACTGGAGAAATTGTAGATGCATATCTTTATGAACCTGGAACAAATTATGGATCGGACATTTTAAATTTACAAAAAACTCCGACAATTTCATTTAAAACTGGAAAAAATGCTCAATTAAGTGCAATAATTAAAAATGGAGTTATTAGTCAGGTTGATATTTTAACTGGTGGATTGGAATATAGTTCAACTCCAGAATTAATTGTTAGTGGAACTGGTACTGGAGCAATTTTAAGACCAATCATAGAAAATGAGAAAATCACCAAAGTAATAGTCATTAATGGTGGTACAAATTATAATGCTGAAAATACTAAAATAAAAATTGAACCAGCAGGAAAAAATGCTCTTATAGTAAGTTCAATAAGATCCTTAACAGTCAATAAGCAATCTAAATTTGGTGATGAAATTTTAGAAGATACTTTAAATAATTTGGAGTATGCATTTGTTGGATATCCAGTTAATATTGGAAATTCTAATTTTGGTGACTCTGGGTTATTACACTCACCAATTATTGGATGGGCATATGATGGAAATCCAATTTATGGTCCATATGGATATTCCAATCCAGAAGATATAACTTCTTCATTAAAAGTTTTAAGCACTGGATATACTTTAAATACTTCAAATATTATAAATCGCCCTTCTCCATTTGGTCCTGGATTCTTTATTGAAGATTATAGTTTTGATGCTTCTGGAGATTTAGATATTCACAATGGTAGATTTTGTAAAACTCCAGAATTTCCAAATGGGATATATGCTTATTTTGTCGGAGTCTCTACAGATATTAGTACAAATACTCTAGTAGCAAATTATCCATATTTTATTGGTGATTCATACAGATCACCTCTTATTGAAGAAAATTTCACATTAAATCAAACATTTGATTTTAATAATTCATCTTTATCTAGAAATACTTTCCCATATAAAGTAAATGATCCTTATGCTGATAATGATTTCTTAATTGAGTCTAATGAAATCGTAAATCAAGTATCTTTGATTGAATCAGTCTCGAAAGGATCAGTAGAATCATTTACAATTTTGGAATCTGGAGATGATTACAAAATTGGTGATGTTGCAGTGTTTGATAATGATGGAACTAATGGCGGTGGATTAAGTGCAGTAGTTTCAAGTATTTTAGGAAAACAGATTAATAAAATCGAAAGTCAAATAGATGTTTACAACAATTCGATTTTAACTTGGAAAGATCAAAATACTGTATTAGTTTCTTATCAACCTTATCACGAATTACTTGATGGAGATAATATTGTAATTTCTGGATTAACAACTTCTATTTCCAAATTATTTGGAAATCATAAAGTAGGATTGACTTCAGAAAGAATTGTTTTATTCAAAGATGTACTTTCGAATGTAGTTCCAGGAAAGGTTGAAGATATTTTTGTTTCAAATATTCCACCATCAGTATCTGTTGGGAGTTCAATAACTATAGAAAGTGAAATCTTGTCAGTATTGAATATTTTTGATAGTAATTCAATTCTCAGAGTTCGTAGATCTGATATTGGTGCTGCTCATACCTCAACTACTATAGTCAATATTTTACCAAATAAATTTACCATTCCAATTAAAACAAGTTATTTCGATTCAACTCTTAATGATCTTGTTTATTTTAATCCAAATCAATCTGTTGGAGTTGGGACAACTGCAGGAATTGGAATCAATTTAACTTATACTGTTGGGGAATATACTCAACAAATTTCAGTTACAACTCAAAATATTTACTTACCGAATCATCCATTCAAAACTGGTCAGCAAGTAACTTTTAATAAAAAATCAGGAACTTCTGCATTAGTAGTATCTAATACCTCAGGAGGTTCTAGTTTTAATTTACCGTTTGTAACTAATAGTGAAACTGTCTATGTAATTAATAAATCAAAAGATTTTATCGGATTAACAACTTCCGTAGGATTAACTACTAACACTGGAGGTCTATTTTTCTTCAGTAATGGTTCAAATAATTATGAGTATTCTTTGGGTAGTAATTATGATCAAGTTATTGGGACTGTAGAGAAAATAAAAACAACAGTTTCTGTTTCAACTTCCCATAATATGCAAAATGGGGATATTGTGAAACTGGAAGTAAAACCAAATATTTCTGTTGGAGTAGGTTCTTCAACATCAGTAAGAGTAAAATATGACCAAAATTCACAAAGATTATTGATTAATCCAGTAGGATTTAATTCTTCAAATATTAATACTACTACTGATACAATAACTATCAATTCTCACCATTTTGAGACTGGTGATAAAGTTCAATACAATTCTACAGATTTAATTGCATCTGGATTAACAACTGGTGGATACTTTGTATATAAAATTGATGATAATAAGATTCAACTGACAGAAACTTTCAAGGACTTGAATCAATCTATTCCAAAAGTTGTTGATATTATTGGTGTGGGAGGAACTAGTCATATTATTAGTCTTATTAATCCAAAACTTGACGTAGTTAAAAATTCGACTTTAAAATTTGATCTTTCGGATCCATCTTTAATTAATTATAAATTGAAATTCTATTATGATCAGAATTTTGATAATGAATTTATTTCTACAGGATTAGATTCTCAATTTAATATATCTGGAGTTGGAACAGTTGGTGTAGGAACTGTATCGACGTATTCACTCAGATACTCCGATGGATTCCCAACTAATCTTTATTACTCTTTCGAAAAAAATGGAGTTATTACTAATCCAGATACTGAAGTAAGAAATTATTCAGAAATTTTCTTTATCGATAGTGTTTATAGTGGATCTCACGTAATTTCAGGTGTTGCTGCAACGACTTTTAATATTTCCTTATATAAAATTCCAGAACAATTATCATATAATCAATCACAATGTGATTTATTGAAATACTCTACCACATCAGAAACTGCAATTGGTGGAGTTAATAATTTACAAATCTTATTTGGAGGATATGCCTACAAAAAAATTCCAAAGTTTGTAGATATTTCTTCCGAAAATGGATTTAACGCCAATATATTATCAATTTCTACTAGTATTGGTAGAATTAATAAAGTTAGAGTTTTGGATCAGGGATTTGAATATTCTTCCGATAAAACTCTCAGACCAGAAGCATATATTTCTCCAATATTATCAATAATAAATTCAAGCACTATTGATAATGTAAATGTATTGGATGGTGGTAAAAATTATTCATCCGCACCAAATTTACTTATATTCAATCCAGATACTTTACAAGTAGTTGATTCTGAATCACTTACCTGCAAAGTATATTCAAATTCAATTTCGGAAGTTGTTATTAACGTAAAATCTTATGGATTGAGTTCAATAAATCATAAAATTATTGCTATTGATAATAGTAATGGAGTTGGAGTTAATTCCGTAACTTCTTCAGTATCTGGTATTGTTACATGTATTCTTTCAACTCCAATTGCTGGATTTTCAACCAGTGTTTTTGAAGTTGGTGATGAAATATTCGTCGAAGGAATTCAAAAAGAAGGAACAAACGGTACTGGATTTAATTCTTCAGATTATAATTACCAGTTCTTTACAGTTACTTCATATCAAAATACCAATCCTGCAAGACTTGAATTTAATATTGCAGGATTAACTACTAATCCAGGATTTGCAAAAACTAATCAAACTGCATTTGCATCAATTATCAATAAGAAAAATTATCCCATATTTGAAGTTGTTCAAAGTTTTTCTACTTTTATAATTGGCGAAAAATTACTTTCGAATACAGGAACTGGATTTTTTGAAAGAGATTTGACCATAAAAGAATCTAGACAAGAATATATTAAAGTTGATGGATTCTATACATTATCTAAAAATGAGGTTATTAAAGGGAAAAATTCTGGAGTATTAGCAACTATAGCAGATATTGTTCCAAATACTGGAAAATTTCAAGTAGATTATTCAATTAGACAGGATTATGGTTGGTTAACTGATAGTGGAAAAATTAATGAAAGTTATCAGGTAACAAGTGATAATGATTATTATCAAAATCTTTCATATTCTGTAAAAAGTTCAATTCAATTTAATGATTTAGTAGATCCAGTAAATCGTTTATTGCATACTGCAGGTTTAAAGAATTTTGCAGATGTTCAAATTGAATCTAGATCCGGTATTGCTTCATATACACAAACTACAAATGATTTAATTGTTCTAGATGTAGTTGAAGAAAAGAGAGTTGATACTATTAATAATTTCGATTTAACCATCGATATCGATACTTATGAAAATAAATCAAAATATCTTAAATTAAAAAATAAAAAACTGACAGATTATATTAGTTGTATTAGTAACAGAGTTTTAATTGTTGATGACGTAAGTAATAGATTTTCCAATAAAGAAAGTTCAAAAGATCCATATGTGGATATTTCTACTCTTGAAGATTCTTATTACAAATATCTTGTTCAGATAATTGATCCTAATAGTTCTTCCCGTCAGTTAACTGAATTGGTAGTTCTTTCTAATGATGATGATGTCTTTACTTTAGAAAAGGGAACACTAACAAATACAGAAATTGAATTAGGGGATTTGATTGGAAGTATCGATACTTTTGATTCAAAATCTTTAAGATTTTTACCTAATGACATATTCGATACTGATTATGATATTAAAGTTCTTCAAAGTAACTTTAATTCAAATATTTCAGGTATTAATACTCAATCGGTAGGATTTGTTAACTTAACCGGATCAAATAGTGTTGTTGGTGTTGGATCTACAGCAACTATTATTTCAATCGAAAAGGATACAGTAGAATCATTATTCGTAAATATACAAATTCTGAACACTGTTACAAATAGGATGAATTATGTCGAATTATTCTTAGATCATGATGGAAATGATACTTACCTTGCAGAGTATTATTTTGATAGTAGTTCTGGTATCACCACTCAATTTATTGGTTCATTTAATCCAGTTATTAATGGATCAAAACTATCCTTAGAATATGCAAATAATGATATAAATTCAATTCTTGTTAGATCTAAAATAGTTGGATTTGGGACAACTTCAATTGGAATTGGTACTTATAGATTTACATCTATAAATCAACCAGATGGTTCTGAAAGAAGTGCTTATTTAACATCCAATTACAATATTTCATCTACAGTATCTGATATTATTGGTATTAATACTGATAATTCAACAAGTGTCAAGTCACTTGTTTATGTCTCTTATGGGCAAACTAGTGCATTACATCAAGTGATGATGATTCAAGATAAATTTGATGTATATACTTTACAATATCCATTTCTTTCTATCGGGAGTACATCTGGAATTGGAACTTTTGGAGGAGAAATAGTAGGATCTAATGCAATACTGAGATTCTACCCAGATTCTTCAATTTCTGCGAATTTACAAATTCAAAGTTATAATGAAGTATTATATACCGAAAATGATTATAATAATGAACCAGAAATCTTGAATTTTGGGACAGCAACTGAAGAAATTATCCTTTCAGCTTTTGATAGTATTAATGGGGATAGATCAAATAAACTCGATTTTGATTTAAACTATGGTGGAATTCCAATCTATAAAAAAATCTTTAATCCATCAGATACTTCAGTTTTGGATACATCAACTGGAATATTTACTATTAAAGATCATTTCTTCAGTAATGCAGAACAATTAGTATATACACCAAAATCATCTTTTATTGGTGTAGGTGAGACTAGTGTTGGAATTGGAGCAACATTAAATTCTTCAGGAATTGTTACTAATCGTTTACCATCTGATGTGTACGCAATTAGTATAAATTCAGATCAATTCCAATTATCAACTAGAAAAGATTATGCTTTAGCGGGCATTTATGTTACATTTACTTCTTTTGGTCAAGGAAATGTTCATGAATTGGAGATGAGTAAGAAACTCGAAAAATCAATTATTTCTATTGATGGTGTAGTACAAAAACCAATAACATTTACACCTATTTCACATAAACTAGAAAATAATGGTGGACAAATCAGCGTTGGTACAACTTATTTTGCATTAAGTGGTATTTCTACATTAAAACCAAAGGATTTGATTAAAATTGATCATGAGTATATGAATATAGTTTCTGTTGGATTAGGAACAACAAGTATTGGTCCAATTTCTGGAATAGGATCTGTACCAATTGTTCAAGTTGAAAGAGGATTTGTTGGATCTTCAGTAACAACTCACACTGATTCTGCAGAAGTTAGAGTTTATAGAGGTTCATTTAATATTGTGGGAAGTAAAATTTATTTTACAGCACCACCTAAAGGTAGTGGTAGAGTGAAGAGAGATTTTTCAAATCTTCCTTTCCCAACTTCAAATTTTGCAGGTAGAGTTTATTTAAGAAATGATTATTCTACTAATGTAATATACGATGATGTAGCAGATCAGTTTACTGGTATTGGACAAACATATACATTAAAAGTACAAGGAATTAATACTACAGGTATTCAAACTGGTAGTGGAGTTTTATTCATTAATGATATTTTCCAAACACCTACTACTACAAATAATTCAGGAAACAATTATGAATTTTTTGGATCTGTTGGTATTTCTAGTGTAGTATTTACTGGTATTACATCCAGCAATGGAAGCATCATTAAAAATGATTTTGATGTTAATCAAAATCAACTCCCAAGAGGTGGAATTATTGTTTCCTTAGGATCTACACCAGGATTGGGTTTTGCACCTCTTGTAGGATCTTCTGTGACCTCTGTAGTGAGTTCTGGATCTATTGTTTCTGTTGGTTTAGGAACAACTGATATTCTTGGTTCTGGTTATAATGGAATTGTTTCTATCGGTGTTACTGAAATTGGTCATATTGGATATGGAGCAACCATTACTGCAACGGTAGGTGCTGGCGGGACTCTTACTTTCAATGTTATATATGGAGGTACTGGATATACAAATCCAACTATCCAAATTTCATCACCATCATATGAAAATCTTCCTGTTATTGGAGTTTCTAGAAGAGGTATTGGTAATACTACAGATACTGGATCAAATTTATTAATAACTTTAGATGTTGGTGCAAGTTCAACAACTGGAATTGGTTCTACATTATTTGAAGTTTCATCATTCAGTATTTCTAGACCAGGATATGGATTCCAGATTGGCGATGTATTCAAACCTGTAGGTCTAGTAGTAGATAGAAATCTTTCCAATCCAGTAAGTGAATTTGAATTGACGGTTCTTGATACATTTACTGATTCATTCTCATCCTGGCAGTTTGGTGAACTGGATTATATCGATTCAATTAAAAATTTACAAGATGGATCTAGAATTAGATTCCCATTATATTACAATGGACAATTATTGAGTTTTGAAAAAGATTTATCAAATCCAAGTTCTGTAGATATTGATTTGAATTCAGTTCTTCTCATTTTTATTAATGGAGTAATTCAGGAACCTGGATCAGCATATCAGTTCGAAGGTGGTACATCATTTACATTCTCAAATGCACCTATAACTGAAGATGAAATTTCAATTTTCTTCTATAGAGGAACTAGAGACGTAGATAGTGCTAGTATTAATGTTAATGAATCTGTAAAAATTGGAGATCTTGTTCAGGTATTTAAAAATGATTTGTATGCAGAAACTATCACTCAAGATATAAGAAGAATTGATAATATACCAGGATCAGATAAATTAGAAACTAATGTATATACTGGATTAGGAATTGATGAAATTAATTACAGACCATTTAGTTGGACAAAGCAAAAAGTGGATAGTATAATTAATGGAGACTATGTTTATAAATCTAGAGATTCTATTGAACCACAAATATACCCGACTGCAAAAATAATTAAAAATATTTCAAATATATCAAATGAAATATTTGTAGATAATGCAAAATTCTTTAATTATGAAGAAGATAATTATTCAACTACTATTAATAATTTTGAAGCTTTGATTGTTCAAGGAACAGATTCAGTATCTGCAGGTATGACTGCTGTAGTTTCTGTTGGAGGAACAATACAATCTCTTGTAATTACTAATAGTGGATCTGGATATATTGGAACAACATTATCTGTTAAAATTTCCTCCCCTCAGCAAATTGGAGTTGGAATTGGTACAATAGCATCTGCATCAGTTTCAATTGTAAACGGGCAAATTGCATATCCAATTACTATTACAAATTCCGGATTTGGATATAGTCGAAATAATCCACCTCAAGTTATTGTAGATAGTCCAAATTTAAATTATGAATTAGTTACAAATATTACTGGTGTTGAGGGTTTCTCTGGAATTATTACTGGTATAACTACGACCACTGGAATATACGGCAATCCTTTAGCGTTAAAGTTTTATATTAATACTCCATCACTCGTAGGTCTAGCAACTGGATATCCGGTTTATATTTTCGATACCTTAGTTGGTAATACAGTAACCTCTATTGATAGTGGAGAATCTTCTATAGTTGGTATTGGTACAACTTGTTTAGATAACATTTATTATATTCATAATTTAATTCCAGATGGATCTAATGCTGAGATTATTACAAATATAAGTTCAACAACTAATATTTCTGGAATAACAACTAGTGGATCTTTACTAGGTCGATTCTCTTGGGGAAGATTTTATAATTTAAGTAGATCTGCAAATCCAATTTCTATTGGAGTTACCGGATTGACGGTTGATTCTGGATTATCAACATTTGCAAATATTCAAAGAAAGGGATATGGATTGAGAGATACTGGTGCAATAAGAAAGATTGTAGGATAGTATAAATAGAAAAAAAAGTATTAATATGTCGGCAATTGTAACAGATCAGTTTAGAATACTGAATGCAAATAATTTTGTAGAATCTGTTGAGAATCCTGTAAATTCCTATTATATCTTTTTAAGTCTACCGAATCCCACACAAGTTGGATTCGGTAGATCTACCACATGGGATTCTAATACACCAACACCTATTGATAATTTTAATTATCAGAGTCATGTTTATGACACGATGTTATTTGGAAAAAAAGTAACATCATCCAATATTAGAAGGATTGTTAGAAGAATCGATTGGGCAAAAGGTACTCGATATGAAATGTATAGGCAGGATTATAGTGTAACTTCACCTTCTCCTATTACACAATCATCTAGACTGTATGATTCTAATTATTATGTAATGAACTCCGATTATAAAGTTTATATTTGCATTAGTAATGGATCATCTGGTTCAAACTCAGTAGGAAATGCTTCACAGGATGAACCAACATTTACAGACTTAGAACCTTCAAAGGCAGGTGAAAGTGGAGATGGATATATTTGGAAATACCTTTTTACTGTTACTCCCGGAGATATCGTAAAATTCGACTCTACTGAATATGTAAGTGTTCCTAATGATTGGTCAATTTCAACAAACGCACAAATACAAGCAGTTAGAGAAAATGGAGACTCTAGTATTAATAATAATCAAATAAAAAAGGTTTATATTGATAGTAGTGGTTCTAATTATTCAAATGGTCTTGGACAAGAAGTAAATATTCTTGGGGATGGGCAAGGAGCAAAAGTATTAATCGATGTTGTTAGTGGGAAAGTTGTTGATACAACAGTTTCATCTGGTGGAAGTGGTTACAGTTATGGAATTGTGGATTTGGGATCTATTAATGCTTCTGCAACAGGATCTTTTGCCGAACTAATTCCAATTATTCCACCATCAAAGGGTCATGGATTTGATATATACAAAGAATTAGGAACAGACAAAGTTCTTCTCTATGCAAGATTTGATGATTCAACAAAAGATTTTCCAATTGACACCAAATTTGCTCAAGTTGGAATTGTAAAAAATCCGACTTCAATTGGATCTACTGCTACATTTACTGATAGTCAATTTTCTTCAGTATATTCACTCAAATTTTCAACAATAAGTGGTACACCTACAATTGGTGAAAAAATAATTCAAACGGTTTCCGGAGGAAGAGCAACAGGATATGTTTCTTCTTATGATGTAGAAACAAAAGTTCTTAAATATATTCAAGATAGATCCCTATATTTCAATCAAACAACTTTAGATCAAACTGATTATATTGG
>Ga0105091_10000368_pt1 | contig 18707 bp, 24 predicted proteins | sample PPLLak1March2015_FD_87022 | JGI IMG/M metagenome (GOLD analysis project Ga0105091, IMG submission 87022) | Freshwater sediment microbial communities from Prairie Pothole Lake near Jamestown, North Dakota, USA - PPLs Lake P7 Core (1) Depth... | ecosystem: Environmental > Aquatic > Freshwater >... | reverse complement strand
TAAGACGCTGATTAACAAGGCATTGGACACAGATTTAGACACAGGGTTACGGTTAGAGATATATGGATGGGCTTTATGTTTTGCCCATGAAGACAGACAGAAGATGATGTCTGCGTTCTTGAATAAATAGATGCAGAAAACTTCCGTCGGTATTTAGGAATTGTCGGTGATCATGTTTAAAACAATAAGAAATGTAGATAGACACAGAGTTCTCTGACTACAAATGAGTCGAATCAAAATCCTCTTGTGGTCGTTTCAGCATATTTCGCAACATTGGTATTTTATGCAGTACTGGCGTATACCCAAAAAATGGCACTAGAAAAAACAAACGAGGTGTAAACCAAGATTTGATCTATCCACTCGGAAACAGCAATTATTTGAAAAAAGGAGCAAATGAAAACCGAAAAAGAAGAAGTAAAGTTTATCTGGATAGCACAATATATTGCTCAGTCTTGCACTTAAAATGTTAAGAGACTGGTTAATTCTTGACCGAGTCGTTGACAGTCATAAGATATGGAGTCGAAATACAATTCGAAATGCGATTATTAATCACTCAATTATGCGGGTTCCGATATAGATGTACAGCGGCAAATAAATGATTAATTTAAATCAAGTCACGGTTGGAAATATGTCAGTAGTACTACTTCGATGACAACCCCTAATTCCAACCAAAGTGTTCCAATTAAAGGCCCCTTCGAGACACACTTAACCGTTAGCGACCTACAACGATCTATTGATTTCTACCGTGATAAATTGGGACTCCAACTTGCTCTGAAGGTATCAGACAGAAATGCAGCATTTTTCTGGATAGGCGATTCTCGTCGCTCGATGCTTGGATTATGGTCGATCGGTTCTGCGCCACTTGGTCTCACCCTTCATATAGCGTTCGACGTGAATATAAGGGATTTTTTGAGCGCCCCAAAGCGTTTAAGAGCTCAGGGAATTTCACCCTTAACTTTCTTCGATGAGGAAACAGAAGAACCAAGTGTAATAGATTGGATGCCAGCAGCTGCAATTTACTTCCGAGATCCAGATGGTCACTTAATCGAGTATCTGACAATGTTAGACATGGAACCAGACACAGATCTAGGTATTGTCACTTGGTCAAATTGGATTGCTAGTCGAAACATCCAAACAATGTAGATAGGATACATGTGACCACCAAAACACCAGGTGCATATCACCATCTTAAGCATATGTATTCATCTACCACCAACCCTAAGTTTAGTATGACAACAGCGACATTTTATGTCGCTAGTCTTTACTCTGATTTGGCATGGTTTACACAATAGTCCATACTTGTATTGTGAATGAGGTGATTTTATGTCTGCCGGATTGTATAGTCTGTTGCACATACCTTTACAAAAGGTCATAATATGTAAAATGTACCTCAAAGTGATTTAATCATATTGCATATATTATTGCATATGCTGTCCGCTTAACTATTTCGTAACACAAGTGGCATTATCGCTTAAGTCTACTGGCGGAGATTCTGGCAGTCGGAGATCAATACTGTCCTTAATGAGCTATTTTAGGTATCTGAAGTTCTGATTTTAGTTAAGCATTAGATATCTACTCGCAATTCACACTAACTTTTATACCATGATTTCGCTTCATAGTTCCATTATGAGTACTCATTTAACCTCATCTTAATGGTGGCTCTTGGAACCGCGGTAGTAACAGTGTCAATAACTCAATTATCGCCTCAATTTAGCTATGGTACTATTGCATTACAGGGGCCTGAGCGCAGGGTCGCAGTGGCCTTATCTGGTGATAATATCTATATTGCGTGGTTGACCAACAAGACAGGTAACAACGAAGTAGTGTTTAGATCTTCTAACGATGCCGGTGTAACTTTTAGCGATTTGATAATTCTAAGCAATGCCACGGACGAACAAGTACAAGATGTACAAATAGCAGCAGAATCCAATAATGTGATCGTAACTTGGTGGCAAACAAACGCAACAAGCAACGATCCTGTCGCTAGAGTAAGCACAAATAATGGACAGACGTTCACGTCAGTGTTTAATCTTGCTTCCAATGGAACTATAAGTGTGATTGCGTGATCTCGCGATCGTATGCTTTGTATAAAGAAATGTGAGACATTCACACACTTCGCATCTGGGGTAACGACTTAAAGGCCATATCTCATGTTTCATCATATGTTACTATTTCTTCAACAAATGTATAAAGTCAAACTACTGAATTTGAGTCTTCGACTACTTTTAGAACCAATATATTATGCTAGTACCCGGTAAATTCTTCAACCTTTATCCTTTCATCTGAAATTCGTAAATCATCTTGTAACAATTTTTGCATCGCTTTTAGCATACCCGGAGGTCCACAGACGTAGAATATTGAATCCTCCAGCTCATCGCTGGTCATATATTTAGTTAGCATTTCCTTGTTTATGAAACCAATTTCACCTTTCCAATCACCTCCGGTGGCCGCCGTCGCAGTAATGCTTGAAGAAGGTCCTTCCTGTCCTTCACCCGTTATACTGTAAATAATCTTTAGATTGTTATTCGTTCTGACGCATTGATCAAAATCCGTTCTATAAAGGATGTTCTCCTCATTTCTGTTAGAATCAAACATTACAATTCTTGTCGATAAGCGATTATCTGTTGTATATTTTACCATACTCCTAAACGGAGTAACCCCAATGCCACCGGAAAGAAATACAACACATTTAGAACTGTCGTCTTCAGGTAGTACAAACTTCCCTACTGGAGCTGTAATCTTGATTGGAGTCCCAATTTCTAACTTCGAGCTTCTTCTTGAACGGCGTATCCCTTATTCTTGTGCTAATCAAGATGAATTCCTCTTCTGTCGGAGATGAAGCAATTGTAAAGGACCGCACAGGTCCTTCTGCGTCCTCCTTAGTTTCAAGATCCATCGCGGCGTACTGTCCAGCCTTGTAATCCAAATAATGATCCGCTTGTTGAACATCTTTACGACCTAGTTTGAATGACATCATATCAGTACCTGGATGTGACGTTATCTCTAACAATTCTAGTTGAAACTTTGATGGTCTAATAGACACAATTATTTCACTCCTTCTGGCCAATATGTGATATTACCAATATAATCATGTCCACATCATCCATGCCAATATCCCTAGACCACAGTAACTCTCATTTGCTTGTTCATTTATAGAATCAAAATGGGAATGTTAAATTTCTACATAGACAGAATCATTTTCGACCGTAATCTTATATGATCCCAGCGGCTCAAGCTTCTGAGGAAACCAGTTCAAATTGCCTGTTGTAACATCCCATTTCGAGCCGTGCCATGGACATGTTAGCTCGCTACCATTAAGCTCACCTTCATGAAGCTCTGCTCCTTGATGAGGGCAGGTATTGCTCGTAGCATAATATTTCCCTTGAACATTTGCTACCAAAATATCTTTGTCGCCAGCTACAACATGTGTCAATTTTCCTTCAGGAATTTCAGAAACATTTCCTAAGTTAATCTTTGCCATACCCTTCGTCTACTTTGTAACACTTGTACATATAACTTTCTTGCTATTTCATTAGCAATCATCATCATGCATCGCCAACTGACGTAGAAGTATTTATGTGAAACATGGTACGTCGAATCAAATAAGTGGGCATGATCACTAGTAAAAGTGTGGCAAAGGATATGATCATGTAAATACCTGCATTTTGATGGCTGCTTACGGAGTACACCTGATAAATCTGGTTGTTTGAAATGACAAGGAATAATCCACTAAAACCCATCATACCAATAAGTGAAAATATTAGAAACAAATTAAATGATTCTCCGAGAAGCCTTATTATCATAAATGTGGCCGTTCCGACCATAATGAATGACAGGTGTTGCATAACATGAACATAATCATGCGTCGAAGCGTAATCAAAAATTTGAGGTATATGCCATATAAAAATAAGAGAGCCAGCAATAAATATCCAGCTCCAGGGCCGTGTGTTTAACTTGAAAATCGTTCGCAGAATTGCCTTCCAATACTGGATTGCCTTCCCGGTTGCTCTAGAATCGGAATGCTGGATTTCCGATTTGGCGCCGTCCAAAGATTTTCTTTCAATGTTTATCATGAATTTCAAAATGCGTTCGGCAACACACACTGACAGTGCACCAATTGAAAAGAATAGCATATGTTCCACAACCATGTGATTTCCAAGATCTCTTTCAAGTTGTCCGAGTACAATCTCATTGAGTGATAATACAACAAGTAGTATGAAAATAATGACAATTATGAAATCATAAAAATGTAACACCTCCATTTATCTGATCTGAATGTATTTTATCGTCTTTTTAATGTATGGTAGGTCATGTTTCGATCAATCAGTTAACAATAAATTGATGATTTTCTCTGTACTATAAAAATTTTGAAGATTACTACACTAAAAGATATTTATCCACGCAGTTAATAGCCCCCCCATCTCCAAACCATCCGAGTAGATCTAATCGCTACGTTCTGTTGACTAGCAGTTTCGAGATTTTGAACTGTAAACTTTGATTTAATACATCTTTTGTGATTCTAAACTGGTTTAATTTTCCTATTCTCATGATTTGTAAATGATCAATTGATCGTACTTTTTTTAGTTCCGAGTAACACAACTGGTTTACTAGTTATTCTCTATTATTAGATCTTGAGAGTGATTTACTATCTGTATTCACCGATCCAACAAAAAAAGTCAAACTTCAATTCGGCACTAATGTAAGTCATTAATAAAACAAATATAATGAAGGATTTTACAGCCTTCTGATGCATCACTCGCAATTACATATCGTGTTATTAGCTATTATGATGTTATCACTTCTGTGGGGTTCGAGCTTTATCGCGATCAAGATAATCGTTGATGAAGTTCAACCACTGGCTTCATTTGGAATGCGTTTCTTCATCGCAGGTTTATTGCTAATAGCCACTCATTATATCTTCCTTCATACTATATATCGTCGATCCAATAAAAAAGACTATCAGAGTCATCAGTTTAAAAAGAGAGAACACTGGAAAGGCTGGTTACTATCAGCCCTATTCTTTATTGTGGGGGGACAAGGAATACTCGCATTAGGTGCTCAGTACTTATCTTCAGGAGCTGCAGCTCTAATCAATTCTACCATACCAATTTGGGTAGCAATATTCATGTTGCTATTCCTTGGGAAAAAACCGACTAGATTAAGCATAGCAGGCATCACTGCCGGATTTATAGGATTAATCATTTTAGTTCTTCCTACTCTAGAAGCAGAGGAATCTAGCTGGATTGGTGTCGTTTTACTGATCGTAAGCTCTATTTCATGGGCAATAGGCTCATTATTTTCTAGTCCTGTTCATGCCGAAGGTGCAGGACGAGCAATTCTTTTGCCTACTGGCATGTTCATGGCGTTGGGTGGATTGATCCTGCTAGCCATATGGGTAGTAGCAGGTACAGCTGATATTTCAACTTTAAATACCCTCTTCTCCTCCGTCAATAATATACTGGTATCATTTTTGTTCCTTACCTTGGTATGCACTGCAGTTGGCTATGCGATATTTTACTGGCTCCTTGGGTCCACTACCCCATCATTGGCAAATACCTTCGCCTATATTGTACCTGTAATAGCAGTATTCTTGGGTTGGGTAATACTTGGCGAATCAATTAATTCTCAAACTATAATCGCCACAGTTGTGATTTCAGCTGGTGTCGCAATGATGATAATAAGTCCAGCACTCAAAAAATCCAACAACTAAGGCACTTCACTTGATTTCGAGTACAATGATGGATACCGAAAGTAATAGAAGTAACGATTATGTTAATGACCAGCCACTATGTTCACAAAAAATACCTTGCTAGAATCCTGGCCCGGTTCATCGTCTTGAATTCTAAAATTTGCATACGTTCGATCTTTAACAATACCAATAAAGTCAGTCAGCTCATCATCGGTTAGATGTGTAACTCCTTCATGTATTGCTCGGGTAAGCCACCCCTTTAGATTAGAAACAGTGATTATGTCGTAATCGTCAGGCATTGAAACATTGACTGCCTTTAAGCTTGTTTGATTCTCTGTCCACTCCCTGACCGTGTTTAACATTACTTCAGGTAATTGGTTTCTGTAGAGATCAATGATGACCTTTTCCTTGTCTTCTCTGTGATGTTGTATTTGCACTAGTCTTTCCATACTACAGACTATTACCTCTAGATCTATACAGCCTATTACCTCTAGATCTTCAATTTTAGGTTGTAGTACAAGATCAAAAGTCCTGTTGGTATCAGAAGAATATCCATTGAATCTTTTATATGATTCTCGACTCGGCATGAACGAAATCTCTTCTATCAACGTTTTGAATTCTGCAATCTTGCGAAGAATTTCTAATGACCGATCAATAGGATTATTAACCCTTTGGGGAGCGTGGAAATTAGAATGAGGTCTGTAATTAAGAGAAGTGTGATAATTGAATCTTGAAGATTTAAAATTCATTCCGGAGGATGTGAAGGACGGCGAAAGAGGATTTGGTGAATGAATGTCCCTAATATGTCTCTCCTTATTCCAACGCCTTGAAAATGGCTTGGCACATACGAAGCAATAATGTATTTTTCTCAATTCGAATTGTCACCCTTCCTGAAATTACACACTGTATCGGTGGAGTCGGAGTTACTCCCGGAGTAACTCGAGTTACTCGTTGAGTATGTCGAGTTTCTAGTCATTTAATATTTAAAAGAACACCCTTGTTATTATACTTTTTTACATGAGAATGTAGCAGAACCTTCGTAAACATTCTATTAGTAACCGCATCCGGAATTTGATCTGAAGATCTAGAAGCACAACTTTCGCTCAAAGGCATAGTCCATAATAAAGATATAAGAGGAAGGCATACAAAGAAGATTCTGTTGTTCTAGCTGCTTTATTAATTCTATGTACTATCATGACTTCCAATAACTTTATCCCGGCCACATAAATGTGATAAAATGAATGATTATAAATTGACCTCTTTTGAAAGTAAAGAGAGGATTAGTGAACAATGACTGCAAGCCCGGTAGATTACAATATTGTTTCTGAAAGCGAATGGGTTGAGCCTAGCAAGGCGCTGCTTAAGAAGGAAAAAGGGTTCACAATCTTGCGCAACCACCTTATTCAGCAAGGACGCGATCTGCCTTGGGTAGCATTTAATAAAAGATATGTCTTTGAGGGACTAAATGGGAAACAAACTATCCGTTACTATAGTTATTTACAAAAGCACAGATTACCTTAAACAAGTTAGAGGTAGAAGTGCATCTACGATCTTACCACAAAATTTATTTTTGTCACTTAATGAACAGTATATTGAAAACTTGGATAGAGGGTCATGCCACCATCAACATAAAGTGTCGTACCAGTGATATAACTTGCTTTGTCCGAAGCCAAAAACTCTACTGCATTTGCTACATCTTCCGCACTTCCGATCCTTCCCATTGGTATTTGCGTCAACGTTTTACGGCGTGCAGCTTCATTTTCATCAAGCAGGATGTTCATTGGAGTTTCTATGGCTCCAGGAGCAACTGCATTTGCTCTTATATTAGATTTTGCAAGCTCCGATGCGAGTGTTTTTGTCATCATTTCAACTCCCGCTTTGGAAGTTGCGTACGGAATGTAGTGTGGCTTGGGTATTAATTGATGCACAGAGGTTATGTTTATGATGCAACCTCCAATTGGATCCTGTTGTTTCTCCATATGCTTTACAGCTTCTCTGCTGCATATGAAAGGTCCTGTAAGATCTACCGCTAAGATTCTCTGCCATAGATCCATTGTTGTTTCTTCAAGCGGTACGTCCTGCTGTGCCCCTGCGTTATTTATCAAAACATCTATCCTGTTATAGTTCTTGATAGTTTCTTCAATCAATCGAACACAATCGGCTTCTTTGGAGATATCTGCTTCTATGGGAATTGAATTACAGCCTAAAGTTCTGATTTCATCGGACACAGCCTGCGCCTCTTGCAGTTTTCTGGCATTTGTGACTACAGCAAAATATTCACCAGACTTTGCAAATGCTATGGCTATGGCCTTTCCGATTCCCTTACTGGATCCTGTTACGACTCCGATTTTTTTATTCATAAGTCACAGTTGTTTATCCCAATTTAGTAACTATTTATGTCTTTATACCGAAGGATATTGTAATGTCAATCAGATAAAGCATAAAGTCTCTTAGAAGCTGTGTCATGTAATCATATAGTTTTTTTGAATTAGCAACAACAACTCCTTTTTTCTTCACTACGAGATCGAGGTTATTCTTCTTGATTGATGGGACTCATTGAACTATCCTTATTAGTAGTATTACTTATGTTAGATTAATCAGTATGCACTAACTTAACATACTAATATTCCGAAAGAAAATTCAGAAATCAAGAAAATGTGTTCATTATTTACGATGATTTTCGTCTAGACTTCAGCTTCATTTTGATCCCGTTCTTTGGATTAAGGGTTATGCCTGGCTGAAGCTTAACGCGTTGATTAGGCACAAGCCGCATGCTCCAATAACTTGATATTGTAGCGATCAAGAGAATTCCCTCCTGCCATGCAAAGGGTTCTCCAACACATCCTCTAATACCTCCTCCAAACGGAAAATAGCTGAACCTGGGCAGATGCATCTTAAACTCTTCAGTCCATCTATCAGGATCGAATGTTTCTGGATTATCATAGTACTTCGTACTGTGATGCATCACATACTGACTGAACATAAGCGATGAACCCTTTGGAATCGTATATCCTCCTAACGGATAGTCGTTTACTGCGAATCTGCCCATTGTCCATACAGGAGGATACAATCGCATTGATTCTCTAAACACTTTTTCCACATATTCCAGTTTAGGCAAATCGGCAATTGATGGTTGCTTATACTCTTCGCCATTTCCTCCTAGGACTTGATCAATCTCTTCAAAAACCCTCCGCTCAATTTCTGGATTCTGGGAAAGAAGGTAGTATGTCCAAGTCAATGCATTTGATGTTGTTTCATGACCGGCGATCAAAATCGTTATAATTTCGTCACGTAACTGTGTGTCTGTCATAGTACTACCATCATCAGCTTGAACAATTATGAGCTTAGAGAGTAAATCCTCTCCTGAAGAAGATTTATCCTTTGTACCACTCTCAATCTCTTTTCTCCTTTCAGATATTAATCCATAAACTATGGTGTTGAGCGTTTTTCCAGCGCCCCTGGCCTGTGCGACCTTAGGGAGAATGGGAACACGGTCCAGGATTTGACCTAGAGGATGCTGCAACCTGCTAGAGTATTTTTTTGTAATCTCGAATGCATTCCCGAAATCTTTTGCCTGTTTAGATTCCATTTCATAATCCATAACCGATTTACAAATTATGGATAAGGTAACTTTCATGAGTTCGGAATGGATGTTTACTACTGAGCCATTTTTCCACCCGTGAATCATACGAAGCGCCCGATCAGTCATTACAGCACCATATGAGGATATTTTTTTTGGCAGGAACAATGGCTGGATCAGCTTTCTTTGGCTTTTGTGGAATTCTCCTTCACTAGTAACTAAACCTTCACCGAGTAACCGCTTCGCAGTTTGAAGTCGAGGACCCTTGCTAAAATTACTATGATCATGGATCAAAATTTTTTCAATATAATCTGGATTATTGATTAGGTAGACATGCATGCGGCCTAATTTGAAATGCGATAGATCCCCATATTCTTCTGCTATTTTCGAAAGAGTATTGATAGGATCTTTAACGAAACTGCGTACAATCTTTCCAGGAATATGTGATGATGGTCCTGGAGGAAACTCTATACTCGATTTTTGCATCATTTTTGAATTAATGCGACTTCTATTTAAGTATCTTTTACTGCTTATTTAATCTCCTAGATTTTCGCTTAAGTAAGTATATCATTGAACTAGAAGGATTAGCATTAGGTGCCCAATTCAAAATCAAGTAAAGATCTATTGCAGCTTAGATTCCGAAATTGTATCTTAAGTTTTCTTTGTGTGTTATGCTCCTTTCGATACCGATGAGGATATTTCGTTTCATTTCATTCCTCTGTTCCTAAGAACTTGTTCTAGTGAAAGCCTTCCAAAAATCCCGAAGAGTCATAGCTAATCCGTGAATTAATAGAACCACCAGTAGGACGCGTACAGGAAAAATAATTCCAAAAATGTGCGAGTTACTGACGAAGATCGCTGCCCCTACACTGAGGGCACCTAGGCCCAAGCTTACCAATCTGAACACCCTTCCCTGGCCTTTCGCCATGGCACCTTGAAACAGTCTCCCAAAGCCGTTAAACATGACACTTATTGAAATAGATAATAGTACTGCCGGTATTTCCATTACTGTTGCTGGAGATATCAGAGCTATGGAAGCAAAGATTAAAGCTAGTACTCCAAGACCTAAATCTGGAATGTATTTCTTTTTCGCATGACTTTCGGTTGGAGCAGATGCACTTTTAAATACCAACAGACCTAACAAAATCCTCTCGATTCCGATGATAACAATGCAATAGAGAGTACCGTCACTATTACGTCTACTGAAACAGTAGGAAATCCTAACAATAACACCAGAGAAGAAAGTATGAGTGACACTAATCCGGATCCTATTTGTACAGCACGAAACCACTTAGGTGTGTCATACCTGAGGAATACAAGTTGACCTACCGGTTTAGGCTATTTATATAGTCGCATTAATTCCACATCTAGTGAATAAAGAACACCATAGTCACGGACATGCTAATTGAAATTTATCCAAATTAACTCAACAAAAAGATAGATAAAAGAATAAAGATAAGCACTTGAGCCAATTTGAATTGATTATTATCAGAGGACACTCATAAATCTATGTCTAAAAATACCAAGAAAATAGCATAGCCATAAATACCAATCGTAGTACATAAACCTAAACAAAGATCTGCTGTTACAATACACAGTAGCCCAAGCTATTTTCTGTAGAAAAGAACGTAGGTAAACTCTATCCTGACTACTATTAGTTTGTAAATCGAATAATCCAGATCATATGAACAAGGATAATTATTTCCTTTGAATCAAATTTTATGACACTTTTATACTAGTTTTCTTCCTCATTTAATTCACTAGATTTTCTGTTATTACCCTAATCCTAAGTACTTTTCCTTCAGACATTTCCATGTTATTACTATGCTGATAATCAATGCAATGACTCATAGCTTATTCCTGACTAAGGTGACAATACTTCCAACAATATTTGTCGTCTCGTCTACCTCGATCAAACCAGTGGCGAAATGGGGTTTTCCACCACCTCTTCCAGCTATCTCCTTAACTATCATGTTACAATCAATATCTTTTAATGATTCATTTGCCGCAACGACAATTGTCGCAGTGGGTTCGGATGCAAGATTATTATAACTTCTTTCATTGTGCATATTCGCGATAATTATAACTGCTTTGTCATTGGCAATCTTCCTATCTGCGAATGCTCGAATTTCTGAATCCATCAAGTCATTGAAAATACCATGATATAAGGTTGTTTTATTTCTCCCGAAAACGTTTGGCTGTATACTGTCAAGATTCTTTCTACTGTAATTCTTTAAATCTCTCAATAACTTTTCATTCTGGTTCTTGATCTTTTTCACCGTATTCTCAACACTATTAATATTGGCACCTAATTCATTACATATATTTAGTAACTTCTGCAATGTATGGATGGCAACTTCCCTAGCTTGAAGTCCTACAGAAAAATCTATTTCAGTTATGTTACTGCTATTAGATACTCTTGTGACCAAGAAGAAGTCACATTCGGCAAGATTGGTTATATGATTCCTGGCACAGGCGGCAAGATCATGATTTTCTATCTCGATTACTGTTGTTTGCTGAGACCCAACTATTCGTTCTTCGTTTGCTCGTAGTGACGGGAACTGCTTCTTTGCTTCATTTAGTGATGAAAAAGTATGTGATTTGACCTTTCTTCCTGTTTTTATAAGTTGATTTACATGTTCTTGAGCTTGCATAATTAATCCTAGATCCATTTTAGGATCGGTCTTGATGAATGCTTTGTTGTTCATCTCGCGGTGTTCTACCTTCATTACGCTCAATGTCTGGCCTACTAAATTTTGAAGTGCACCCACAAAAGCGTGTTCTGCTGTGTGCGCTCGTGCTAAAGTAAATTCGGGAGATTCTTGCATCTATGTTCTAATCCTGAACTTATGAGGTGTTTGCACATATATAGAAATATGTGCAGGAATACCTGCAGATATATTGTAGTTACTCTATAGTTAAGTAAACATTGTCGCTATTGCAGGGAGAGCAAGACCAACAACAAGAAAGAATCTATTTTACTACTGATGGATTGACATCGCCTTCTACAAGGGTCTATTGTCCTGTAATAGGAGATAACCATCCTAGAATCCACTTTCACGTTCTTCTTCTGTGAAATCTTGTTGGGGGTTATTTGCGCTCGCAAATACAACATTAGGCATGAGTAAGGTTACTGCGATCATTCCTGTTCCTATGATTGCACTTGATTTTAGTGTCAATCTATTTCACCTGTGTAGTACAATATGGATATTCAGGCTTTACAAAACCATCCTCGTCACAGATATCTCCAATAGTCTTACAAAATGCCGGATCATTAGTATTGAGGCAGTATCTTTCAGCATTGATTTCATTCGGGCAGGAGACTAATGACTGAGCGCAACTTGGGTCTTTAAGTACCTCTCTTTGGTCTTTGTTGGTAGCGTTATGTAAGAAATCTACGCATCCGACAACATCAGGATGATTAGGACAATAGTAACTCTTGTCTTCATACAGTAATTCACAAGTGGATTCTGCAGTATGTTTTTCACAACCGGACTGATATCCACCTTCATAGCCGCCAGCAATATCATCAAATTCGTAACATCCATCATCTCTCTCTTCATTGAAAGGTCTGCCTGCTTCACCGTCCTCCCTTCCAGCGTCATAACAGGTGCGATTATTCTCATCTGCTAATGCTTTATAGTTCTCTATCTCTACTGGATTGTTGATTAGTTCAGCACATTCTGCTTCTGTACGGGTTGAATCTTCACAACCTATGGCCCATGTGAAGTTATAGAAAGCGTTATCGCTGTTTTCTTGACATTCACTAGCTCTCTTTATCATATTTTCCAGCAAAACCAGAATCGTAACCATCTACCCAGCACCTTGATTCTTCTGCTGTAGCACCTTCGTCTGAGTCATATCTTATACCTGATGCATACACATTTGGTACTAGCAATAAAAAGATAGGAATTGCTAAGCCTAAGAAAACTGGCTTATTCATTTGAGACTCCCTTTTGTGTGCTCTTCAGCAGCATTTATGATATCACTGATGATATACTCGGCTAGTTCACGTGTACTATGTTTCTCTACAAGATGTGTAGATAGTACTGTCCATATAAGTATCTCATCACTCAAAGCACGTCCATTTGACTGCATATCTGAAACCTTTGTCAAGATAAGGGAGAATATTTCTGAGGGCATCTAAACCTTCAACAATATCTATTGAGGGTGGCAACTGAATTAGTAATGCCAGTAATTTTTCCTTTAATTCGGAGATTGATTCAACCAACAGTCTCTTGTCGTGAGTTATAACATTAGGGAATTTTGCAGTGAATCGAAAGTTCTCTGGAGTCCGATTGTACCAATTCTTGACCATGAATTCGTTGGGAATTCTATAGAATGAGAAGTCTATTTCAACATAATTAAAGACCTTTGAATAATACGTTAACCATTTAGAATTTTCAATACCCTAGAATGGTCCTTGCCAGGATGAGTAGGACCATCCAGAACACCCTATATAATATTGCAAATTATCTTGTAAGTACTAGTGAATACGATAGGATAATAATTTTATATAATTAAACAGATTGCGCACACAAATGTTTAACATACATGTTCAGATTTAACTTCTGTGCCATGTGAATCAACTAAAGAAAAAAAGAAGATGGTAGAGTCTATTGGTTTTGCCTAATCACTACTGTGTTTCCGTCTCCCTGAATCTGAGAACTCGCACTCTGGCATTTGCCAGATTTACAATTGTTGACCTGAGCGGAACTCTGACTGTTCCCACCCTTCTTTCTCTTCGCATCTGCGTCTTCTGTATTTGCAAGGGTCGCAGATGTAATTAGAACCGCTGCGAGTGCCGCTACCAAGACTAGTGCAGTGAGTTTTCTATACATTTCTATAGTAATATTTCCATAGAAATATAGGCATTCATTATATAACTACTAACAGATACTTCTATTCTATTATTGCCGAAAATCGAAACGACATCGAATTCTATAGTTGTATTCTAAATTTAATATATAGTCGACAATCTTTTTTAGGTAATTCTAATCCATCACTGTTTGTGGACGAGTCAGATAAGATAGAAAAGGTGAATTACAAAAAGAGATCACCAAGACAGTCGGGATCTGAAATAACGTGTTTATCTTAAACATTCATTAATGGAATGGACTTTGCAAACGATACTCTGAAAAAATCGAAGAATTCTTGGCAACGCAATGAAGCAACGTGGAATCCCTTTCTCCCATATCCGTTTTATCCTAGACTCGAGGATAAATCCTAAGTTAAATTGATTATGCTCTTTAATTCAAAGAGGTAACCTCAACTGTCTCAAAATGTAATGAATTTCCAATGTTGGTGCGCACGCAATATTTTTGGATACAAACTTTCGAATTTTCTAATTTATCAAATGACTTCATAGTAAATACTAATGAAACACGATGGAGTAAGAGTTTCCAAATTTCTTGGCATATATGCTCGCACAGATCCTACATGTAAGAGTATACATCTAAATTTCAGTTATCATATGTGAATCGTAACCTATCATCTCAGTGAGAATCTGTTTACTTTTTACCGTAATCCCAAGTTGAGTAATACTTTGGACTAATCTCTAACACAATTGATTCACCCTTCTTCAGTTCATCTTTAAGTGCAACGGCCATCGGGTCTTCCAAATTTCCCAAATAACTGGCCATGATCTTTTCCCAAATACCGAGCAGCCTCACTAAATAGGTGACAATACAACAAATCGGGATTTATTTCTTGACCGGCTTAGCCACCGCATTTGGATTTACTGCCAGATATAACATTTGAATATTCAAATTCAAATGTTGGTCTAGATTGGTATACAGATTGAGTTACTAATTGAAGGAAAGCACTGCAGCCATCGAGGACATTAGACAGTTCTCACCTAGGATAGTTTAATGACAACTGCGTGTGATGCGGCTGAACATTAGCGACAACCTAAAACCATCAAAACAAATCATCATGACTGGTAGCCTCGTTTTTTGGGTAGATTTTACATAAAATATCCAAATAGGGAAGATCTTATATACTTCCTTATGATAGACAATATCAAATATGAATAAAAATAGATTCACTATAAGTATTACAGCGGTAATTGCAATCACATTATTGCTTATTGGAGGAACAGGAGCTACTACAGTTCTCCTCAGTACTGCACAGGCTCAAATGGTAACATTAGGCGAGCCATATTTTGTGGAAAAGGGTATGTCTATAGTTCAGAAAGAAATTGGCCCTAACATAACACTATCCACTTTTAATGCCACTGGAACCATAAATGGTAACATAGAGGTAACAGATACAGGTGAGTTTCTAAGTATTCCCATAGGTGATGATCTCACATTTGATCCTGGGAAAGGAGTAATAACGACCAAGGATGGTAGTGAAACGGCAAACTATACTTCCATAGATGTAGGAAATAGTACAGATTATCAAGGGGCATCAGCATATACCACAAATTCTACAGGACAACTATCTTTTTTGAATGGTATTCTGGGTATATATAAGGGTGAGGCAGATGAGAATGGAAATTTTGAACTCAGAGAATGGCATTGGAAGTAGTAGATTATTCGCTGGTGTTAACGTCATTGATAAGGCACTTTCTTGAAATTCCTTTATGGTCGTGTATTCGTGTGTTCGCGTGAGACCTATATGATCTGACGCAGTGAAATTGGATTGTCTTAAATAGTTCCTTACGATTTCAATTCCATAAGTGGAGTGATAATATTACATGCGAATGTCGTTGTCACCCTGAAAATCGACGGTAGAAAGGTTATTGTAGAAGATACTTCTACAAACTGACTAACTAAATTATTATAAATTATTATAGATTAAATTTAACTAACGGGTTATTACCGGCCTACGTAGAAACTCTAGCAAAACTTCCGCAGACCAGTAATAACCACTGAATTGGTTAGCTAATTAAACTAATTAACTTAATTGAAGTATCTTCATTATCATATCATATGGTATATTTCTATATCATATGATGCTACTTCTATACCTCTATTCTATACCTAATTAATTTAATTTCCAAGAGTTTTAACTCGTAGGGGGCTACTAGTTCGAGAGTAACAAACTTCTGAGCGTGATATCGCTTGCGATATATCGCATCATATAACGAGAAAAATATATGCTGCAGGATATCCTTCATGTATATAGAATATGTGCAGGATATCCTGCAGATATATAGCACAAGCACGTTAACTAGGCATTGTCAGTAGCAGGAGGAGAGATCACAGAGTCAGAACAGGAGCCGCAACAACAACAACCACAGCAGCAGCAGCATGATGAGGTGGTGGAGGACAGAATCTATCTTGCAACAGATGGATTAACATCTGCATATACTATTCATACTTACAACTAGGCATTCAATCGCTTTATCCAAATAACGATAAAGAATGACAATTTCAGAATTTTACTTGATACGAAACAGAGTGTAGTCGAATCCAAGATTATCGATCATATAAAATATCTGAAGGATACCCAACATCTAAGTTATCTAAGCATTCAGAGCCATCTATCAGGTATTCTTCGATTCTTTACCGTGAATGATTATCATCTTAATATCAAGAAGATTAGACGTTTCCTTCCGGAGGACATTGTATCTGACATGACAGATAGGCCTTATTCAATAAAAGAGAAAGAGCAAATCTTATCAAAGTGTGATGTTCGTTCCAGGGCTGCCGTCTATCTTATGACTTCAACAGGTATGCGCATAGGTGGATTGAGGGAATTGCGTTTTGGAGACATCAAGAAGATTGACGAGTTTGGAATATATCTAATCTGGGTATACAACCGATACAGAAAGGATCGGTAATTTACCTTCTGTACTCCTGAGTGTGCTTCTGCAATAGATGCATACCTGGATTATCGTCGAAAGTTTGGAGAGGAGATAAAGGACAAGTCTCCTCTTATTAGAGAACAGTTTAACATCGATAAACCTTACTTTGTTAAGGCTCCAAAGTTTGTATCGATACGCATCGATAAACCTTACTTTGTTAAGGCTCCAAAGTTTGTATCGATACGCCATTGTACAACATGATATGCATTAGTTTGGGTTAAACAAACATATCGCTTGTTGGTTCGTTTGTCGGTTTTGGCTGGCTGCCACTCCCTCTAAGGGTTATTCACTAAACTTCAGCACCTTTATGTTAACTAAATCGGCAAATGCTGGCACACGTAAAGAGAAGGAGATAGAATTATCAGTCAAAAGTGGTTGTTGAAGATTGCATAGTTCGACCCCAACGTGGTACGAAGACACTTCTGCAATCGCACCAACTGGAAGTTCTTGTGTAGGTGTTTTAACGCCAGCGATGATAGCACGGTCTAACGTAGCAACGGTATCTACACTAAATGTTATGGCTGCTATTCCTACTTTTCCTCCAGAGATCTTGGTATTTGATATGTTATGTTCACTATCGACTACGACGATGCCAAAGAAACGGTTGTTTGTTAAGGTGTTGTGGTCAACTTTGCAACAGCCCCTGCTACCGAAGATGGTGATATCCTGTTATGATCTATGATGCCATTCGCCCCAGCGACAAGTAAGATTCCCATCTGGCCAGGAATCTCCGAATTTTGAGCGGCAACAATGTTACTGTATGAAACCTTTATTGTTGAATCCTCGCCAAAGCCAAAAATTCCGTGGTCACGATAGTCATTAACATTAGTTCTTATGATAGTTGCATCTCCCTCAGCAAATATACCATTGTAGGTACAATCCTTAATGGAAGAGGTATCTAGATTGAGGGTTGAATCTAGCATAACGCTGATTCCGATTAACGAAGGAGGGCATGATGTCCTACTGGGACCACTTACAGTAAATCCCTTCATATTGACCGTTGCACCGCTATTAATATCCACAACATACGGGTCTCCATTTGTGTTGGTGTTAGGTAGTGTTGCTGGTGCCTTGATTATGGTAATTCTATCACCAGTACCTATAAGTGTAAGGCTTTTACTAATCGTAATTTGTTCAGGATATGTACCAGGAAGTACTTTTATCTTGTCACCAGGGTTTGCTGCGTCTATCGCAGACTGTATGGTAGGATAGTCTCTTGGAACGGTTATAAGTGAAGCCGCTTTTGATGTTTGCATTTGCATACTACTCGGTAGAAGCATAAGTACAAATACTGTACCAACGATAGCAACAGTCAAAGCCCTCTTCATATTTACGTATTACAGAAATCAAATAATAAGGGGTTCGTCGATTTTTGTAGACTGTAGAGTTCCGGTATATTTCCATCTAGTAAAGACCCGAATAATGTAACTGTGATTATCTATTACAAGTCTTATGTACGATGTGTTATGAATTGATATGAAGTCGGAAACCGTTGGATGTGGATGTCAATCGCGGTATTCTTATCCCCTAGTTTCTTGTAATCCATCCCCTGATTCATTAACAGCAGCCGCATCTGCAAGTTTGCTTCTGCCATTCCCTCCTATCTTCAGGCCGTATAATTCAAT
>Ga0105091_10000367_pt1 | contig 18723 bp, 16 predicted proteins | sample PPLLak1March2015_FD_87022 | JGI IMG/M metagenome (GOLD analysis project Ga0105091, IMG submission 87022) | Freshwater sediment microbial communities from Prairie Pothole Lake near Jamestown, North Dakota, USA - PPLs Lake P7 Core (1) Depth... | ecosystem: Environmental > Aquatic > Freshwater >... | reverse complement strand
TGCTCCAGAGGCCCGGCGGGGTTTCGATACAACTCGCCACAAAACGGCGAGTCACTCAACCGCCGCGTGAAATCGGCCGCGCCCCTTCCCCTCCGCCCCTCCGCCCTTCGCTCCTTTCACGCGCCTGAAAGATTCAAACAGGCATATAATCCTCCCTTGGGAACTGATTGACCGGCGGCGTCGAAGGTCAAAAGGAGGCAAAATGTCCTCTCGTTTGAAGCCCCTCCTCGCTGTTTTCTGCTGTTGTTTCGCGAGCGTTCTTGCAGCGGGCGACGAGCATGAGCGCCCTAAACTGGAGGAACCCGGATCCATAATCAAACGATTTGTCGATCCTCTGACTCGGCCCGCGCATGCCCCTGTCCGCTCCCTCCTCTCATCGGATGATGAGCACGCCAGCTCTATCGGCCCGGTTCTCACACCTGACAAGCCCGTCTACATCCTCTATCACCAATCGACAAAGCCCCGCCCGGAGGACATTAACTATGTCCTCGAGCAGGGGCGAATGTTCGTGAATTATGAGGAGCCGCACGACCAGACAAAAATGCCGATGGTGAAGATTCGCCCGATAGATGGGAGGACCCGGATCCCGTTCCTGATTCGCACTTCGATCAACCCGACGGAAGGAACAAGTTCTCAGTCTTCACTGTTCTTGTTTGTTCGCCTGCCCATCATTTTCTCGCCGCGTTTGGATGTCCGACGGGTGCATATCGGCCCGAAGCGCGTCGATTTTAAACTGACAGCCGGAGTCGACGACGGCATCTTCTCGGTCATGGTGCCGCTTTCCTCTCTACCCCCGTCACAGCCCGGTGTTCGATACCCGGTCGAAGTCATCATGGAAGGATCCATCCAACTGAATGATTACGCGGTCCTTCCTCAAGATAATTTCGTCAACTATGACTCTCCGTTGGAACCCCGGCTGGTCAGCTCCGCCAAATTAGCCCCCGGACGCGACTTCATCGGCCCTGAGGAGGAGGTCCAGCTTCGGCGCCTGGCTGCCGAAATCAGCAAGGTGACCAAAGATCAGTATGAGCAGGTGCTTCTGGTGCATCGGGTCACCAGCGGGAAGATCAACTATTTCAATAACAACATGAACCGGACCGCCGTCCAGGTCCTTACGGAGGGGATTGGCGATTGTGACGACTACAGCCGGGTCATGGTTTGTCTCCTTCGTGCACTCGGCATTCCCAGCCGTCTGGCAGTAGGGTACTTGTACGATTTCAACAATATGGGCGCACATGGATGGGTTGAAGCCGCGCTTCAAACGAGAGGCGGTAAGCCGCACTGGTTTATCTGCGATCCGACTCTGGCCAGCGCCTCACAGGACAAGGATTATTTCGTCCAGTTTCGAAACCGGATCTACTTGTATCCGATCCGCCTGGACGTGAAAATCCAGAACCTCGCTGCCGACTACAGGGTGGAAACGCTTTTGAACTGGAGCGGAAAGGATAAGCTTGAGAAGCTTCCGGCTCCTGCGCTCCCGGCTCTGGTCAATTCCTTCGACGAAAGCCTGCACTCTTCGTTCGCCCAGACGGTGGGCCAGCTCCAGCAGCAGAATCTTGCCTTACGCCGGCAGTTCCTGTTTACTCCCGGCTCCAGTTACATCCTGGCCGACCGGCCGATCCACGGCGAGAACAGTCACATGGCGCTCAGCATCGACAGCGATGAACGGATGGTGGCTGAGCTGTCGGTGAACGATGACGATTTCGGACTCGATTCTCCCGAGGATCAGCAGGTGGTCACGCTGCTCAAGGAGGCGTACCAGGATCTGAAACAGGTCCCGTTCCAAGGCGCTGAGGCTCGGTACTGCCTGGAGTTGGCGTACTTCCGGGATCGGTTTTCGGACCGGCTCCAGCGGGTCAGGCTCCGGGTCTCACGCTACCTGGTAGAGCAGCACTTGAAGGCCATTTGCGAGTCTTTTCAAAAGAGCGGGTTGCTGACGGCGGCGGAGGCAACGAGGATTACCACTCTTCATCAGCTCTGTGCGGGGAAAAACCTTTACTACCTGCAGGAACTTGCGCGCATGACTCCCCGCCCGCCCGTTCCGCCGGCGGCTCCAGAACCGACCGAGAGCAGTGGAAGTAACGACGGAAATTTCTGAGCAGCGGTAGATCGCAATTGATTGAAGATTGACGATTGACAGTCATACAGGGCGCGCGGACCGCAGTTTGCGATCGGGAATCACTCCGTCTGTGACTTTTTCGGCGCTTGTTGTAGAATGACGTTTGATTTCGCGCGCCCGTAGCTCAGCTGGATAGAGCGGCAGACTTCGAATCTGTAGGCCGGGGGTTCGAATCCCTCCGGGCGCGCCACCCACCTCGTTTTGATCTCGTCAATCGTCAATCGTCAATTCCCGAATCCCCACCTGTACCCCAGACGTACTACGAATTCCCGGGAGGGGCCGGGGAGGGGCGCGTGCAGCGCATTGTACGGTTGCACGTAATAGTCCTTCTGATTGAACAAGTCGAAGATACCAGCGCCGAATTCGAGCCCGGACTGAAGCACGTTCTCGGCCCTCAAGTAAATATTCGCGAGCAGCACGGAGTCCAGCTTGGACAATTGCCCGGTCGGGTCTTCGCAATCGCACTGCGCCGGGTCATACCTGTAACCCCATCGATTCCCGAGGTAGACGAGGGAGGGCGTCAAGTGAACGTTGTGTCCCAGGTTCGCGCTGAACTGGGCGGTCAGCTTGTGGGCCGGCAAACCGAGGAGCAGGTTCGTCCTGTTGGCTACACTGTACGCATCCACGTCGTTCTTGCCGGCTGTGTTGTAGTAGGAGTACGCGAACCCCGCGTAGCCTCTCTCGTGCTTAAAACGGTAGTCGACTTCGAAACCCCGGCTGCCGCTTTGGCCCGCGTTGTAGTAGCTCTCCGTGTCCGTTTCCGGATCATAGGAGTAGATGATCGGCTTGTTGATTGTCAGGTCGAAAATATTGGCGCTGAGGAAAGAGCGTTTTGAAAGTTGGTAACCGGCCTCAAATTCAAGTGCGGTCGTGCGCTCCGGCTTGATCAGCGGGTTCACGTCGATATTTTCCACCGATGGCTCTCTGAAAGCACGGCTGACAAGAGCCTTGACGTGGAACCGGCCGTGGACTTTCGTGTAACCGAAACGCGGAACGAAAGACGAGCCGAATTGCGAGTGGTCGCTGATCCTGGCGCCGACGGTGAAGTTTCCTGCGGCAGTCGAGAACAGGCCTTCCGAGAAGAAAGCCGCGTTCCTGTAATTCACGCTGCCTGCCCCGCCTCGAAAGTACCAGGGGTCCGTCGTGTCGTCGGTCAGGCGAGCCTCGTCACGGTACAGTTCTGTGCCTGCCGTGAGCGTGAACTGATCACTTGCGGTGTAAAGGAGGTTGAGCCCGCCCGAGTAGCGGTCGATCTCGTGGTCGTAGTAAGTGATCGTGTCTGAGGCGTCCGTCGAAACATTGTGCCAGGGGACCTGGTGTTTGAAGCGAAACCTGGGGGTAATCGTCAGGCGGGGACCGATCTGTCCCGTGTACTTGGTCTCGAAGAAATACGAGTCGAAATCTCCATCGACAGGCGCGTCAGCAATCTCATCGTACGCATCGCGGTGAGTTGTCGAGAATCGATCAACCAGGAACCGGACATCGAGCCCTTTGTACCCGACAGCGAGGTTTGCGGTCATCGGATCGAGACGCGACTCGCCCGCCAGATTGTACTCGTTGCCAAAGAGATCTGTGTAGCCTTGGTCGCTTCGATTCCCGGTTCCCCCGGAAGCGTGGAGAGCGAATTTGAAATCCTTGAGCTGCTTTCCGAGGGAGAGGGCCAGCGAGCGTCGACCGAGCACGTCGGCCATGCGGCCGTAGGTCCCCAAGACGCGTGCGCCGTTGGTTTCCTCGGCGGTCTTCGTAATGATCCGGATCACGGCCAACTCCGCGTATCCGCCGTAGACGGCTGATCCCGGGCCGCGAATTATCTCAATCCGCCTGATCGAATGCAGAGGGAAGTGATTCCCGAACTGCAGTGTCGCGTAGAGAGGCTCGTTGAACTCCTGATCGTCGACCAGCAAGAGCACCTTGCCTTCGTGCCCCCAGTTGCCGCGTACGCCGAGCCCGACAACTCCTGCAACGTCGGTCCCGAAACTGAAACCGGGAACCATCTGCAGGACGTCGATCAGATCCCTTGCCCCGGAATTGGCGATTTCTTCTTCGGTGATCACGGTTATGATGCCGGGTGATTCCCTGAAACTCTGAGTCCTGGCCGAGCTTACGGATACGCTCTGGTTCAGAAGCTCTTCCAGACTCATCTGGTCGTACGTCTTCTGACTCTGTGCGAGGCCGAGGCTGGAGGCCGGCAGAAAGACAAGCAGAACAAGGAGTTTCCCAGTCTTATTTGCCATAGTTATTCCTCAGAGAATCGAACCAGAGCCGTGATCCCGGTCAAAGGATGAAGGATGAAGGATGAAGGATGAAGGCCAAAACTCAGGCTTGCAGTCTTCATCCTTCATCCTTCATCGTTTGACTGGGATCACGGCTCTGGTTCGGCCCGCTATGGTTGCGTCAGCGCCTTTTCGGCAGGGCTGGTTTCCCGCCCATCGCCCAGAGTCCGTTCCCCGGCGAGGTGAAAAGTTCCGACCAACTGGCGCATGATTTCCGCCTGGCTGCTCAGTTCTTCGGAAGCCGCGGCCGATTGCTGTGAGTTGGCCGCGTTTTGCCGGGTCAACTGACTCATCCGTTCCAGCGCATGCGCGATCTCGTCAACATCCGTGCTTTGTTCCCTTGATGCTGACGCAATGCGGTTCATGACTTCTCCGACTTGATGTATGCGCTGATTGATTTCCTCGAGATTACGCAGCATCTCAACGTGAATGTTTACGCCCGATTCTGCATTTTTGGCTGCTTCTTCGATCATGGCGGCCGAAGTCTTGGCTGCCTCCGCGCTTCGCATCGCGAGGTTGCGGACTTCGTCAGCCACAACGGCGAAACCTCTCCCTGCATCTCCCGCCCGCGCCGCCTCAACAGCCGCATTCAGCGCGAGCAGGTTCGTTTGAAAGGCGATTTCGTCGATAGTCTTAACAATTCTCGCGGTCTGATCAGATGAGGACTTGATCCGGTCGATGGCGTCTGACAGCCGGGACATGCTCTTGACGCCCTGCTCGGCGCTCCGAAGAGCGGTTTGCGACAGGTTGTGCCCATCCTCAGCGTAAGAGGCGTTCTGCTTGATGCTCGCTATCATCTGTTGGAGCCTCGTGCCCACCTGGTCAAGAGCAGAAGCCTGTTCAGCACCTCCCTGGGCAAGAGACTGGCTGCTGGCCGTAATCTCCGACGAGGCCTGGGCCACCTGTTGCGAGCTGCTCGCCACCTGTTGGAGGCCTTCGTTCAGGTTCACCAAAGCCTGTTCCAACGCCGACTTCATGCGGGCGTAGTCGCCTCGGTACTGACCCACCATACGTGCACGGAGATCGCGCTCCGACACGCGCTCCAGGACCTCGGTGGCTTCGTTGATCGGAAGAACGATCGCGTCCAGGACCTGGTTTATCCCCTGCACGAGGTCGCGGTAGATTCCCGTGAACCGGACCGCATCACCCCGCGCGGTTAGACAGCCCTCTTGAGCCTGGCGGACCAGCCGGGCGATCTCGTCCGTAAGGTCGCGCAGGGCGAGGAAGTTGCGCGAAAGGACATCCTTTTCGGATTTCACCTCGACATGCGCCGACACGTCTCCCCGGTTTATAGCCTCGCTCACTGAGGCGACGCCCCTGAAATACTCAGTCAACTCGCGGAAGGAATCAGCCAAAGCCCCGATTTCGTCCGCCGTCCGAACATCCACTGAAACGGCGGTGTCGCCCCGGGCGATTCCTTGGGCCGCCTTCTGAAGTTTCTTCAACGGCGAGACAATGCGCGCAGCAAGAGCCGAGAAGAGCACGGTTCCGGCGACCACGATCGTGCTGCCGAGGATTATTCCAATCCAGATCGAGCGGCGGGTGTCGCTCTGGAGATTTTTCAGGCTGACACCGAGCAAAAAGGTCCCGATTGGCTTTCCGGCAGACATGATCGGGGTGGCTGCGATGAGGACATCGTCTTCTTCGAGGAGGCGAACCTGGCCGCTATTCTGCAGGTGAGACACGCGCGTGAGATATCGGGCCCCCGCCGATCCGTGGTAATCGCAAAAAGCCCGGCCGGAGTCATCCAGGACGAAAGCAAAGGCCACGTCGTCAAGCTGGTCAAGGGCCTTCAGTGTTTCCTGCACGACCGGCTTATCCCCGAAGTTCAGACCTGCCTCGGAACTGTAGGCCATGATCTCGGCAATCCCGCTCGCCTTCTGAATCAGGTACTTGCGCATTTCGACCTGCTGGCGCAATGGGAAGAAAACCGAGACGAAAACCCCGACCAGGAACAAGAGAAGGGCAGCCGCCAGCGAAAGCTTTTGTCCGATCAGGAGCCTGTTGAATCCCATGAGTGACCTAATCGATCAATCGGGCGAGCCGGAGCAGATGGGCATCCAATTCGTGGCCTTCCGCTTTCAGTTGCTTCCGGTGCACGACGATCTTGGGCTTGTCGCCGCTGGCGTCCAGACCCACCGCGACTTCTCCCTTTTCCACCAGGGACGGGAATCCGGTGATCGACAGGACCCCGTTTTGCTGGCAGAGCTGTCTAAAAGATTTCCCTTCGGTTGCCACGTAAAGAACATGGATCCCCGACATGCTCTTGATGTCGGCATCTAGCTGGGCGGAAGCCTTGATTCCCAGTCCCTCGAATGCCTTGAGCAGGCTGTCCTTGAGCTTCACAGAATTAGCCGAAAACGCGATTACCACCTCGGGAGAAGTCCCGTTTGGGAGGGTCCGGTCGTAAGAGAAGACTTTCTGAAAAATGGCGGCCTGCAGGTCAGCGGGAACAGGCGTATCCTCGGCACGGACCGGAAGCAGGCAGGCTGACAGGACGAGGAACAACAAGGGCTTCAGTGCATGGCGAAAGGGACGAGGAGGGGACTTAGACGATTTCTGATGTGTGACTTGCACCGGCGCTCCCCCTCGCTTTCAGAGATCCGATCGCGTGAAAAGATACACGGAGACCGGTTAAAAAGAAAGAGGTTAGTGGGCAAAAGGGTTAACGCCTGGGAGCGCAGGCATCCTGCCTGCTTGTGCTGGCTTGTATTATCGATTAGTGGCACAAGCAGGCAGGATGCCTGCGCTCCCAGCTTAGTCTTGCGGCCTCACTTTGGCCCGACCCATTTCCTTTCGGAGTCGATAGATCTCGGAGTCGAGCTCGCCGCCGATGAGAAGAAACAAGCTCGAAAGGTAGAACCACACCATCAGGACGATCAGGGCACCCAGGCTTCCGTATACCTTCTGGTAGTCTGCGACGGAGCTGGTGTACCAGGCGAATCCTTGTGTAGCTCCAATCCACCCGAGGGTCGCCACCAGGCCGCCGGGGGTGAAAATCCGCCACGGCAACCGACGAGCAGGAAGCAGATAGTACGCCATCTGCATGCCGACGTTGAGCAGCGTGAAGATCACGAGCCAGCGGGCCAGCCAGTAAGCCGCGCGAGCCCAGTGCTGAAGCATACTCGACTCGGCAAACGCGCCTCGGCTGAGGATAAGCCGCACGAGCGCGTCCCCGAAAAAGAGCAGGAAGGTCGATACGATGACAAAGACCGAAAAGACGACCGTCACTCCGACTGCCAGCAGTTGGATCTTGAAGAAGGAACGCCGGTCCCGCACCTCGTAAGCTCGGTTGAATACCCCGACCATACCCGCGAAAGCGCGGGAGGCGGACCAGAGGGTTAAGAGCAAACCGAGCGAAAGGGCGCCGCTGTTCGTGTTATTGAGCAGGCTGAGGATAATCCCGCTAATCAGGCGGTAAGCGGCCTCCGGCAACACCCGGTCAAGTGCCGACAAGAGGTTCTGCTGAAGATCGGGATGGATCGGGATGAAGCCGACGAAGGCGAGCAGGAAGATCAGGAAAGGAATAAAAGCCAGGAGGAAGTAGTAGCTCAGCTGGGCCGCCATTCCCCAACAGTCGTCGTAGTTGATTTCGTGCCACAGGTCGATCCAAATCCGACCCTTGAGAAGGTATCGGAAGGCACGGAGATCAGCGATCATCAGGCACCGCGGCGCTGTAAGTCGTGACGGAGAGATTGACCCGGGTCGCCGAACCAGTATTCAATCGTCAATCTGCAATCGTCAATCGTCAATGGATTATGACGCCGAAAGATGAGCGGTGCGGATAAATCGGTAGTTCTCGAAGCACCGCTGGCAGGTGAAGAGGTGATCGATCGTTTCGATGACCTCCATGTCAGAAAGCTGCTGCTTGGCCAATGAGCGCAGTTTTCCCAGAGGAACGTGTTTCCGGCGTCCGTTTGCCGGATACGTAATCGTAAATAGGATCTTGCTTATAACCGGAAGACTCATGGCTCCAAGTCATAATAGCAGATTTGGCGGGGCACGCAAACCCGCACCCCCGTGTGCTATATTCGATTTTCGTGGACAAGGACATCGACCGTATCACCGCGAGAATTAGTGAGTTAAGGAACCAGATCGAGTATAGCGATTACCGTTACTACGTGCTCGACGACCCCGTAATTACCGACGCGGAATACGACCGGCTTTTCCGAGAGCTCGTCGAGCTGGAAAAGGAGAATCCGGAGCTCTCCTCACCCGATTCCCCGACCCGGCGCGTTGGCGGCGGCCTCCAGGAAAAGTTCAACAAGGTGCCGCACCATGCGCCGATGCTCAGCCTGGCCAACGCCTTCGACGAAGACGAGTTGCGCGCCTTCTTCAAGCGCATCAGCAACATGCTTCAAACGTCCGACATCGAGTTTGTGACCGAGCTGAAAATCGACGGCCTCGCGGTCGCTCTGACTTACGAGAACGGCCTGCTCCAGCGAGGGGCGACGAGGGGGAACGGCCTCATCGGCGAAGACGTCACCGCCAATCTACGGACAATCAGGACGATCCCTCTCAAGCTCCGTTCGAACGGCTCCGTGCCACGCGTTATCGAGATTCGGGGCGAAGCCTTCCTGCCGGTCTCGGCCTTCCAAAAGATCAACGACGAGCGGACAGACGCCGGGGAAAGTGTGTTCGCCAACCCTCGGAACGCCGCTGCAGGCACGCTTCGTCAGCTCGATACCTCGATCACCGCGTCACGTCCGCTGGCTTTTTTTGCTTACGCCGTGGGCTTCGTCGAAGGTCTCGACTTCCACACCCAGGATGAGGTGCTCACACATCTTAAGTCCTGGGGCTTCCACACTAATCCTCACTATCGGCACCATGCCGGCTTCCAGACTGTCGTCGAATACTGCCAGGAATGGGAGAAGAAGCGTGACTCGCTCGACTACCAGATCGATGGGGTTGTCGTGAAAGTCAACCGGCTTGACTACCAGAAGAAGCTCGGGGTGGTCAGCCGTGACCCGCGCTGGGCCGTGGCCTACAAATTTCCAAGTGAGGTCGCAACTACTCGGTTGGTGAAGATCGGGATCAATGTCGGCCGGACCGGCGCCCTCAATCCTTTTGCCATGCTGGAACCGGTTCAAGTCGGAGGCGTCACCATTCGTCTCGCCACTCTTCATAACGCGGACGACATTCGCCGGAAAGACATCCGCGAAGGCGACATGGTGGTCGTCAAAAGGGCCGGCGAAGTGATTCCCCAAGTCATTGGGCCAGTCCGGGAAAAGAGAACCGGCGAAGAGAAAGAGTTCGAATGGCCGGCAGAGTGCCCGTCCTGCGGCACCCCGGTACGCCGGGACCCGGGTGTGGCAATGGCTTACTGCACGAACAAAAGCTGCCCCTCCCAGCGCTTTGAGTCTTTGAACCACTTTGTCAGCCAGGGGGCGCTGGACATTCGGGGCCTGGGGGCTCAGACAGTCAGCAAGCTCCTCGAGCTTCACCTGATCGAGGATGCCCCGGATCTTTATTCCTTGAAGGAAGAGGATCTCGCCCAGCTTCCGGGATTCAAGGAGAAGTCCATTCAGAATCTCCTGGCAAGTATCGAGGAGAGCAAGACGCGGCCTTTCCCAAGAGTGCTTTTCGCTCTTGGAGTGCGCCACGTCGGAGAGCGAGTCGCCGGGCTTCTGGCTGATCATTTCAGGGGCATCGACGCCCTGCTCGCGGCGTCCGAAGAGGAGATCTCAGATATCCCGGGGATCGGGCCGGAGATCGCCGCGAGCGTCTACGGCTTCTTTCAGGACGAAAACAACCGCGAGCTGATCCAAAGGCTGCGGGAAGCCGGGTTGCAGTTCACGAGCGGCGAAATGACAGTCAAGCAGGAAGGTCCGCTCTTGGGGAGAACCTTCGTTATCACCGGCACTTTGCCTACCCTCAGCCGAAACGAGGCGACGGAGCTTATAGAGTCTGCAGGCGGCAAGGTCACGTCCTCGGTTTCGGCGAAGACCGACTTTCTGCTGGTCGGCGAATCCCCCGGGTCAAAGCTCAAGAAGGCCGAGGAGCTCGGCATTCGCCAGGTCTCGGAGGAGGAGCTGCGCGAGATGGTGTCCTAGTGACCTTGCACCGGCGGGCTGGAGTCGTGTTACAGAGCCGCGCAGCCGCCGGAGCGATGGTAGTTGCGTCCAGCCCTATCGTGGCCGGACTCTCCAGAGTCCGGTGCCGGGCTCGCCGAGAGCCCGGCCAGAATTGGGCCGGTGGTAACTGCGAAGCTCTGGAGGGCGGATGTGGTCTTAGACTGTGACAAAAACGTTGATCACCGTGTCACGTTCGCTGCGTTTGGCCGGGCTCTCGGCGAGCCCGGCACCGGACTCTGGAGAGTCCGGCCACGATAGGGCTGGACGCAACTACCGTCGCTCCAGCGGCCGAACCCTTCGGGCTTTTCGAGGCGATCAATGTTCAATACTCCAAGGCTCACATCTCCTCCCCCCGCCAAGTGTTTCATGGCGATCATGACGACGGTCGACAGCTATCACGAAGAGGCGGAGGAAGCGCTTGAGCAAGCTTTCGGCCCCCTCGATCGACACTCTGACCCCTATGATTTCAGCCGCTTCAGCCCGTACTATGACGAGGAAATGGGGGGACGCGTCTGGAAGTATTTTGTGACCTTCAGCCGGCTGATGCCGCTCGATTCCCTGGTCGCCGTCAAATTGCGTGTCGAGGAGCTTCAAAAACGTTTTGCCGTCCGGGAACAGGAATCGTTCAAGAGGACCGTGAACCTCGATCCTGGCTACGTGACCGGCTGGAACCTGGTCCTTTCTACTGTCAAAAACCACGCCCATCGCCTGTATCTCGGCCAAGGTGTCTACGGGGAAGTGACGCTGCTCTTTCGCAAGAACACCTTCGAGCCTCTACCCTGGACGTACCGCGATTACTCGTCCTCAGCGGTGATTGACTTTTTCAAGCAGGTCCGATGTGATTATCTGAAGCAACTGGAAAACTGGAGCGGTAGAGCTGAAGACGCGATCCAGCTGAAAGGAAGTTCGTTTGAAACTTGAGTCTTGTCCCAACTGCAACTACACGTCGTTTGACCGGAGCACGTACTGCCCGGTATGTGGGATGCAGCTGACCCACCCGCTATGGAAGAAGATTGGAGCCTGGGTGCTCCTGATCCTTATCGGCTATGGCTGGGTTCGGTGTAATCTGAAGTTCATGAGCGGTTTGGGGAAGCCGAGCGAGAGTAGGCCGGTCGTGGAGACGTTTCGCCCAACCAGCTAACGCTTTCAATGCGAGAATACTGCAAAGATCAGGTTCGTTACCGTTATTGCTCTTCGTCGAAGATCGGTTTGGTTCGCAAGAACAACGAGGACTCGCTGCTCCTGCTTCCCGAGATCGGTCTTTTTGGCGTGTGCGACGGCCTTGGGGGGCACGCGGCGGGTGAAGTTGCCAGCTCGCTCGCGGCCGGCGCTTTCGGCAAGGCCGTGAGCGAGTCCGGAGAGGCGGACGTCTGGCAAGTCCTCTTTGAGGCAATCATCAAAGCTAACCTCTCTATCATGGAAGAGCAATCCCGGACTCCGGCGCTGACCGGAATGGGCACCACGCTGAGCGCGATTTGGCTGGGGGTGCAAGTATCAAACGAAGCGGCAATCGCCCACATCGGCGACAGCCGTGTCTACCGCTACCGGGATTTCGCGCTGGAGCAGCTGACGGAGGATCATTCGCCGGTCTTCGAGCTGTTCAAGAAGGGCATGATTAGTAAGGAAGAGATGCAGAGACACCCTCACAAGAGTCTGATTGATCGGTGCCTCGGCATCTCGTCGGTCGTCGAGCCGCAAATCTTCTCGCTTCCCCTCCGTCGGGGGGATCGGTTTCTGATATCGACGGATGGACTGACAGACAGTCTGAGTGACGACCAGATTTCGAAAACGCTAGCTGAACGTGAACTGGAAGGCGCGCTCGGTCGCCTGTTTGATCAGGCGTACCGAGCGGGCGCTCCTGATAACATTTCAGTAGTGCTGGTGGAGATCACTGAATCGGCTGACTCTACTCCGAACTGATGTTGCAAGACCTCAAGAAGGCCTTGTCATCGTCGGTCAACTCCCATTGAATGGGGGTTTCCTCCTTCTCAGGAACTCGAGTCCTCTGTGGTCCCTTCTGCTTTTCCTTGTTGTCCATACTGCTACACCTCATCCTTACGGCGCCGCGCTTCGGGGTCACCGCCGCCCCTCCCCATGCTGCACCGTATTAAAACGCAGGAGCCTTATACCACAATTTCGACGTGTCAAGAGGTGAGTTTTGGCACTATTTTTAGGCTCGTCGGGAAGCGTCTGAGCCGTGAAGAGATAGCGGAAGGACGGGAACAATACCTTTTTGCAGGAGTTCCTGGACTTCCTTCCAGAGGTCGTCAGGTTCCTGAAAGATTTCTTTCGTCGAGAGTGAAGCTGACCGAATGTCCTTGCTTCTGAGGACGTGGGAAATGACAACGGCCGCGGCCCTTTCGCCGTAACGGTCGAGGACGCGACGCGCCTGTCCGGTGAACTCCTCGAGCAGGTACAACCCCTTCAAGAAATCGGCGAGCTCGTCGAAAAGACCGGAAAGGACGTTTCTCGTCTCCCGGAAGATCGCCGGCGTGATGATCTGCTGGGCGAGCTGTACGTGATAAGTTCGGATTCCTTCAGCGAGAGCCGAGCCGAGGACCAAGTCCTGCTCCGCGGATTTTTCACCCGCCTCAAGCAGCGTCTTGTAGGTCTGTCCCATGGCAGCAACCATGACGACCGGCTTCTCAGGGGCCCGCGCTACGTCTGCGACCGCGGACTCAATTGATTTCTCGTCTCCGATCTGGTCACTGGATAACTCAAGGAATTTCAGTTCGTTGAGCATGTCGTTTCAGCCCTTGTCTTTGCCAACTCATGATGCCACATTTTGTGCTCGGGACCAAACTTCGCTTCTCTGGATTTCGTATATAACAAAAAGATGGATCGATATAGCATATGAGCGAGGTGCACCATGGTTGAGTTAAAATCAGGCTTACGAAGGGAAATCTTCGAAGGCATCGTGGAGAGGCTTGAGAGTATGCCTTCGCCGCTTCGCGAAGTATTCGTGCTTCGCCACTACGACGGTCGCACCGAGCCCCAGATTGCCCAGATTATGGGAATCAAGAAAAACCAGGTGGACCACTTGCTCCGCCAAGCCGAACAGATGATTTACAGTCGGGTCCATAACCTGCGTCCCCCGCTGGAAGAATCCGAATACCCCGACGCTGAGTAAGCCGACCCAAATGGGAGGGGCATATCCCTCGGAATCCGCTTTCGACCGCCACACCGCTTCCCGCGCGGCACTGACAGCTCAGAGCTTTGCGAGCCAGCTTGATTCTGGCACGCATTTCGCTACAAGATGGCAGAGAGGTGGAATTATGAGATGCCGACGCAGGAATGGTTGCGGATTTCACGCCCGCAGCACCGAGGAATGGAGATCCCGCTTTTGTAATACGCCGAATCACCGTCAGTGTGCCCGATTTCGCAATGCCGCAAAGGGCAAGTGGATCCCGAAAAATCTCCTCCCGACCGGCGACTTTGCCGTCTCCTCGGCTTCGGTCGAGCTGCAGGAAAAGTGTGACAAGGTGATAGAGTGACAAGGTGCCGCTGCAAAGGCGCGCAATTCGCGTTACAGAGCCACGCCGCCAATTGCACGCCTTGCAGTGCACCCGTGACACCCTGCTCACGATCCCACCGATTTGTTCCTCCTCCCTCTGTCGGGTAGAATGTTTCAAACACTATAGTACTTAAGCCCTTAGCTTTGATCGTGTGGACCTAGAACTGCGAAAGGATTGGAGACCTATGCTAAGTGACCGATTGAGAGAGGCGATCAACGACCAGATCAACGCGGAGCTTTACTCCGCTTATCTGTACCTGAGTATGGCAGGGCACTGCGAGGCGATTAATCTGCCCGGGTTTGCAAGCTGGATGAAGAACCAGGCCACGGAGGAAGTCACCCACGGAATGAAGTTGTTCGATTACCTGAACGATCGCGGCGCCCGCGTCGTCCTGAAACCGATCGCGCAGCCTCCGGCCGAATTTGCCTCCCCGACTGACATTTTTCAGAAAACGCTCCAACATGAGCAGGAAGTCACGGCGCGCATTAATAAACTCTACGCGATGAGTCTAGAGGAGAACGACTACGCCACTCAGAACGAGCTGCAGTGGTTCATCAAGGAGCAGGTCGAAGAGGAGAAGACCGCCACGCTGATCCTCGAGCAGTTGAAGAGAGTCGGCGATCAGGGCACTGCGCTGGTTATCGTTGACCGTTACCTGGCTGAACGAGGCAAGTAGCGGACATACGGACTAACACGAACCGACACCGGACGGACACGGACATTGATTGGTCCGTGTCCGTCCGTGGTTGTCCGTGCGTGTCCGTGTTAGTCAATCCCGCTCCAGCTCCAGCTGGAAGAGCGCAAGCGCGTCTCTGCGTTTGGCGAGCGTGTTGACCCGCCCCTGAAAGATCCGTCCGGTTCCGCCGCCTTTGCCCTTCAGCAGGATCGCAACCTGGCGTCCGAGGGCTTGCACATCACAGCCGACCCGGTCCCCTGCGACAACTACAAAAAAGCCGTCTCCCTCATTTCCAGCGGTCAGAAGGGCGGCTTTGGTGCGCGATTTCTCCTGGAGCTTGTGAGCGAGGCTCTGCAGAAAGGCGGGATCGCCGGACTTGAAATGCGCCTCCAGCAGGTCCTCCGGCCGGCGAGCCAAGGCGTCTGATGCAGCCTCGGCCAGCTCCTCACGCATTATTCGTTCGCGGTGCTGCAATTCCTGGATCTGATCCAGGCGCAATTTCGCGGCAGCTGCAAAATCGCGCTCGGGTGCCCCGAGAAGCGACCGAAGGTCGACGTTGCGGGCCTCGTGCTCGGCCAGCCTGCGCCTGACCCTCCCTCCGGCGACAAAATACAGCCTGATGCCCCCACGCATGGATTCCGTGTTCAAAAGTTTCACGGACTCGATTTCCGCTGTCGAGCGAACGTGGGTCCCGCCACATGTGTTCAGGTCGACGCCCTCGATTTCAACGAGGCGAATCGGGCCCTGATGGCCGGCGGGCAGCCCCCTCGTTCGGACCTTCAATTCCTCCAGGCGATCGGCCGACACCCGCTTTGTTTGGACGCGTCGGGCGGCGCGAATCTCGCTGGCCACCGCCTCCTCCAGGCCGTTCAACTGCTCTGCCGATAGCTGTGAAACGCCAAGCTCGATGTCGGAAACGTCATTGCCGAGGTGAAAAGCTTTCGTCGGCCAGCCGAACTGATCCTGCGCCAGGGCCGTCAGCAGGTGCTGAGCAGTGTGCTGCTGCATGTGGTCGTAACGTCGCGGCCAATCGATTCTCGCCAGAACTTCCCCGCGCTGAACGGCAGCATCCACGTAATGTCGCACTTTCCCGTTCTCCTGTGTGACCGAGGAGACCGTTACGTCATCTACCCAGCCGCGGTCGCCAGGTTGGCCGCCTCCTTCCGGATAAAAAACCGTGTCACGGAGAACGACGAAGTCCTTGCCTTTTTCGCTTCCCGTCTCGATGACAGCGGTCTTCAGTTCGGTGAGATACGCGTCCTTCTCATAAGCAAATGTTTTCTTCATGCCCATTTCCCGAAAAACGGTTTCCTGATTCTAGTGATTCAGGATTCTTCTGCCAATGGTAATTTTACCGAGCCTTGGCGCGGATCAACGAATTGGCGGGCCGCCGATTTTTCCAAACACCCGAAAGAGATAGTACATGGAAGGGACAAGAATCAGAGAACCGGCACCGAGTGCGAGCAGAAGCAGCTGCAGAGTAAGGGGCGGTGCCGCCGCCTCGTACAGCGAGATGTCGGGCTTTACCAGGTGGGGGTACTGAGAAAAGGCCCAGCCCCAGATGATTAAGGAGACCTGGGCTCCGGCGAGCAGCCTTGCCCAATGGTAGTGCCGACGCCACAGTGCTGCCATCGTGCCGAGAGCCGCTGCCGCCGTCACCGCGTGGAGGATCCAGGACCATGGGGTTCGGGTGAGATCGTGCAGTATTTCCGGAGCATCAAACGATGCCACGGCCAGAACTTCGGCGGCCATGAAGCCCAGGAAGAAGGCCGAGCCGAGCGCCTTTCTGCGGAAATCCTCTTTGAGATCCGCTTCACTAGCCTCAACCGTCAGGTAAACAGCGGCCAGGAAGGCGACCATCGCCAGGGCGTAGAAACCTACGGACAAAGGGAAGAAGCCTAGCCACGAAGTGAGGAATACCGAGAAAGAGATCACCCGCCCGTCGAGTTTCCCCCAGGCTACCGCTCCAATCACTGTCCCGAGCAGGACAGGAGTCAAAAGACTGGCGGTGGCAAAAACCGTGCCCCACCGGCGGCGGAAATCGTGCCGGGCCTCGTAGGAGCGAAAGGCAAAAGCCGAACCGCGGGCGACGATGCCGAACAGCATCAGCAGCAAGGGGATGTGAAGAAACGTCATGATGCGCGCAAACGCCGGAGGGAAAGCGGTGAAAAGGATCACCACCGCCGCGATCAACCAGACGTGATTGGCTTCCCAGATAGGTCCAATGCTTCGCTCGACCAGCTCGCGTTGACGTTCCGCCCTCTGCCCTGATGCCAGAAAATCCCACACGCCTCCACCATAGTCGGCCCCCCCGAGCAGGAGGTAAATGTTCAGGGCGACAGCAATAATGACCGCGCACGTCAGCTCAAGCATTTCAGGAAGCCTCTTCCTTGGTAGCGCCGGAAGGCGTAGTAGAAAGGACCTGTTGGCGCAGGAGAACGACGACGACAATGCCAAGGAGGATATAAACAAGAGTGATTGCGGTCATCGGCACGACGAGACCCGGCATGGGCGTCACCGCATCGCGCGTCAGCATTACACCCTGGATGATCCACGGCTGGCGCCCGACTTCCGTCACAAACCATCCGGCCTGGATCGCCACGAGACCCAGCGGAGACGTGAGGACGAGCGCCTGCAGCAGGCGGCGGTTCTCGGGAATGCCTCGCTGGCGGATAGCGAGAAACCCCGCCGCCAAGACAGTTAGAGCCATGAACGTACCGCAAGCCACCATCACCTGAAATGAGACGTGCACGACCTCAACCGGCGGTTGGAGCTCGCGCGGAAAATCGTTCAGGCCTTTCACTAGCGCGTTCGGGTCGTGATAGGCGAGCAGGCTCAACCCTTTGGGGATTTCGATCGCACCCCGTGTCTCACGCCTCTCAGGATCCGGCCAGCCGCCGATCCGGAGCGGTGCGCCTGCCTCGGTCTCGAACTGGCCCTCCATGGCTGCCAGCTTAGCCGGCTGCGTCACCGCCACCCTTCGTGCGGCAATATCTCCGGCAATCGGCTGCAGCAATGCGGCCGGGCCTCCGACCAACAGGGCTATGGTGAGAGCCGCGCGGTGAAAGCGATCGCCGGGGTGACGCAACAGAACAAAGGCGTGAATGCCCGCTACTGCAAGGCCGCAAGCGGCATATGCAGCCAAAAGCATGTGCAGAATTTGAGGAAATGCGGCGGGGTTCAGCATGGCCGCAATCGGGTCGATGTTGACCGGCTGACCGTCGACGAGCTCGAATCCCCTCGGCGTATTCATCCAGGCATTGGCGCAGACCACGAATACCGCGGAAGCCGCGCCGCTGATAGCGACGACCAGTCCGGCAAACAGGTGGGCCAGTGAGGGGAGGCGGTCCCATCCGTAAAGATAGAGGCCGAGGAAGATAGCCTCTGTGAAAAAGGCGAAGCCTTCCAGGGAGAAGGGCATCCCGATGATCGGGCCGGCCCATTCCATGAACTGAGGCCAGAGCAACCCGAGCTCAAAGGAGAGGACCGTGCCCGAGACAGCCCCGACCGCGAAGAAGATAGCGGTCCCTTTCGCCCAGCGTTTTGTGAGCTCCAGGTAAACCGGGTTGCGAGTGCGCAGCCAGGCGGTCTCGGAGATGAACATCAGCAGGGGTATTGCGATTCCGACGACAGCGAAGATGATGTGGAACATCAGCGAAATCGCCATCTGCGTGCGCGCCGCCAGCAGATTGTCCATCCTGCAAATCTAACAAAAGGGATCGGATAGGAAAAGCGAGCGCAGTGCAGCCCGGCAGGCGGCTGACCGACTGACCGAGTGGCCAACTGACCACTGACCGACTGACCAACTGACCGACTGACCAACTGACCGACTGACTACCGCCCGACTGACCGGGCTGACCGACTGACCGCCCATCCCACGGTCGGTCCGTGCTCCCTTGCCGTTGGGCCAGCCGGTCAGCCGGTCAGTCGGTCAGTGGTCAGTGGGCAGCAGGCAGCGGGCAGCAGGCAGCGGGCAGCAGGCAAAAAATTCCGGAACGATCCGCTTCCCCTGCAGGTCTTTGCATGATAGATGCGTTATGGCAGCAAGGAAACGCGCAGTCTGGAC
>Ga0105091_10000365_pt1 | contig 18759 bp, 18 predicted proteins | sample PPLLak1March2015_FD_87022 | JGI IMG/M metagenome (GOLD analysis project Ga0105091, IMG submission 87022) | Freshwater sediment microbial communities from Prairie Pothole Lake near Jamestown, North Dakota, USA - PPLs Lake P7 Core (1) Depth... | ecosystem: Environmental > Aquatic > Freshwater >... | reverse complement strand
TTGCTTCTTGCCAGCCGTTAGTTGTCACTTGTCAGCAGCTTTCATTCTGACTTCTGACTCCTGACTTCTGGCTCCTGTTTTTTTCACCCATTCATGGCTTGCAGCATCTCGCGCACTGCCCGGTCGAGGCCGACCAGAACGGCGCGGGAGACGATGTTGTGACCAATGTTCAGCTCAATAATCTGCGGCAGATCCGAGACGGGGCGGACGTTCCGGTAGGTCAGACCGTGACCGGCGAGAACCCGGAGACCCAGGGATTCTGCGAGCTCCGCGCACGACCGCAGCTTGTCGATCTCTCTTTGGTAACCCGGAAGTGCTTCGTTCAGACCCTTGGGCACTGCTTCGGAGTAGGCAGCCGTATTCAGTTCGATCATCCGGGCGCCGCTTTCTGCTGATTTCTCGATCACATCAGGCACAGGGTCGATGAAGAGGGAAACCTCGATGTGCGTTTCCTCCAGTCGTCGGACCGTTTCTTTGAGCGCCGGGAGGTGACCGGCGACGTCCAGGCCGCCCTGGGTCGTAATCTCATTCGGAGCCTCGGGGACCAACGTCACCTGGTCGGGACGGATGTCGAGCGCGATGTTCACCATTTCGGCGGTTGCCGCCATCTCCACGTTAAGCCGTGTGGTGATCACCTGGCGCAGCAACCGGACATCGCGATCCTTGATATGGCGGCGGTCGCCTCGAAGGTGAACCGTAATCCCATGAGCCCCGGCGATTTCCGCCAGAACAGCGGCAGCTACTGGATCAGGTTCGGGGGCGCGCCTCGCCTCCCGAATGGTCGCAACATGGTCGATATTCACGCCGAGCTTGGTCATATTCCCCCGTTTCTGTCAGGCGATTATAGCGAAAATCTAAGGGAAATAAGACTTATCGGCTGGGAGCGCAGGCATCCTGCCTGCTTGTTCCGTTCTGTACAATCGATCCCGCGGCAGCGCAAGCAGGCAGGATGCCTGCGCTCCCAGGCTCTATCCACCGCTTTTTGCCCGGCGATACGCATGCTGAAAGCCGGTAATCGCCCGCTCGATCGTCTGCATCGGGACAGTCAGAGACAGCCGGAAGTGGCCGGGTGTGCCGAACCCGCTGCCGGGGACAGCCAGTATTCCTTCGTCTTTCAGGATTTGGATGAAAGCCACATCATCGGGGATCGGGGACTTGGGAAAGAGATAGAAGGCGCCGCCCGGACGAACCACTTCGTATCCAATGCGCCGCAGCGCCTCCCACAAAAGGTCGCACTTCTCTTCGTAGACGGTGACATCGACCGTCTGGTCCCAGCATTCGGCCACTACCCACTGCCAAAGAGCAGGAGCATTTACGAATCCCAGGATTCGGTGAGTAAAAGAGCACGCATCGAACAGGCGGGCCGCATCAGGCACCCGGGGAGAAATGGCAATAAAACCGATCCGTTCGCCCGGTATCGCAATGGCCTTGGACCACGAGTAGATCTGGATGGACTGGCTCACGAAAGTGGCGACTTCCGGCGGACGGACTCCGCTGAACGCGAGGGCCTTGTAAGGTTCATCGCTTAACAGCAACACCTCTTGATCCAGACTGCGCAGCAGGTCTTCCAATTCCTCGAGGATGCGGGGCGGATAGATAACGCCGGTCGGATTATTCGGAGAATTGATTATGACCGCGCGCGTCCGGTCCGTGATGGCGCGCCGAATGGCCGGGATATCAGGAAGGAACTCCGGCGTGGTGTTGACGATGACTACCTTGCCGGCATGATTCGTGATGTAGAACCTGTACTCCACAAAATAGGGGGCAAGAATGATCACTTCGTCGCCCGGGTCGAGGATCGCCTTCAGGACGGTATTCAAACCTCCGGCTGCGCCGACCGTCATGATCACGTGCTGTTCCGTGTAGCGCAGGCGGGTCGCTGCCGAGAGTCTTTCGGCGATCTTCTGTCGCACTTCCGGAAACCCGGTGTTGGGCATATAGGCGTGGCTTCCGGGCCTGCCTTCCTGGAGACAGGCGATGGCCGAGCCGATGACTGCCGGAGGCGGCTCCAGATCAGGATTCCCGAGGGTGAAGTCGAAGACGTTTTCGACGCCCCGCTCTCGTTTCAGGCGGGCGCCTTCCTCAAACATCCTCCTGATCCACGAAGCATGCTCGAGCTGATCGGCGATCACTTTGGCGACTGTCATAATTTCACCGCAGAAGTCAGAAGTCAGGAGTCAGAAGTCAGAATGAAAGCTGCTGACAGCTGACGACTGACGACTGACAAAATCTGATACGGGACGTAACGGTTTTGTCAGCCGTTGGTTGTCAGTTGTCAGCAGCTTTCATTCTGACTTCTGACTCCTGACTTCTGACTTCTCCCGTTCGGCCGATTCTAATCCGGGAACCGTTGCTGGAACTCCTCGCTCCCCACGACGTTGACGCCCTCCGCCTGAAGCTGCTTGATCGCGGCGTCAGGCTCGTTGAAACGGAAAATCAGTGCGGCCCGGCCGCTTTGAAAAGTGAAGGCGTACATGTATTCGATATCGACAGCGGCGTGGTCAATGACCTTGACGACATCGGCGAGCCCGCCTGGTCGGTCGGGAACCTCTATGGCCACCACCTGCGTGACGTTTACCACGCAGTGCTCTTTTTCCAGGATTTCTTTGGCTTTTTGCCAGTCGCTGACAATCAGCCTCAGTATTCCGAACTGCTGCGTATCAGCCAGGGACAGGGTACGAATATCGATTCCGGCCACTGCCAGAAGGTTCAGGGGAACGCTGAGTTGGCCTCGCTTGTTTTCGAGGAACACGGACAGTTGATGCAGTTTCATGAATCGCCCCTCCGGCTCATGTCAGGAGTTGAGGTTTCTCTGATCGAGGACTCGCTTGGCCTTGCCCATGCTGCGCTCAATCGTGTGCGGCTCAACCAGCCGAACGTTCACGCTGAGACCAAGGATATTCTCCACTGTTTTAACGATCCGTCCCTGCAGGCCCTCCAAGCTGCCCACGGTATCACTGAAGACCGCAGGTGTCACTTCGACCTGGATCTCAATCTGATCCAATCCCTTTTGCCGGGTCAGAACGATCAGGTAATGAGGCACTGTTCCTTCCACAGCCAAAAGAGCGGCTTCGATCTGCGACGGAAAGACATTGATACCCCGAATGATGAACATGTCGTCGCTCCGCCGGCAGATTCTTTGGATGCGGCGGATCGTCCTCCCGCAGGGACAGGACTCGGGCTCGATGGAGGTTATGTCGCGCGTCCGGTAGCGGATCATGGGGATGGCCTTTTTACTCAGAGTCGTCAGGACAAGCTCCCCTTCGGTGCCGTCGGAACACGGTTCGCCGGTCGCGGGATCGATGATCTCCGGATAGAAATGGTCTTCAAAAATGTGCAGGCCCGCCTGGCATTCGCACTCAATCCCCACGCCGGGGCCGATAATTTCTGACAACCCGTAGATGTCCTGCGCCCTGATACCCGACTCTTCCTGGATATGCCGGCGCATCGCGTGGGACCACGGTTCCGCGCCGAAAACGCCGACGCGCAGCGGAAACCGGCGGATGTCCTCGCCCATCTCTCTTGCCCGCTCGATCATGTGGACGAAGTAGCTCGGCGTGCAACAAATGACGGTCACCCCGAAGTCCTTCATCACCATGATCTGCCGATCGGTGTTCCCACCGGAGATAGGGATGACCGTCGCTCCAAGAGCCTCCGCTCCGTAATGGGCACCCAGGCCGCCGGTGAACAGGCCGTATCCGTAGGCATTCTGTATGATGTCGTTCCGGCCTACCCCGCAAGCGACGAAACTCCGGACCATCACGCTCGACCAGACTTCGAGGTCTTCCTGCGTGTAAGCGACGACGATAGGTTTTCCCGTAGTGCCGCTCGAGGAATGCAGCCTGACCACTTCTTCCATGGGACTTGCGAACATTCCGAAGGGATACGTGTCCCGAAGGTCGGTCTTCACCGTGAAGGGAAGGTGGCGAATGTCGTCAAGCGTCCTAATGTCCTCGGGGCGCAAACCCTTGGCGTCCATCCTCACCCGAGTCAGCCGCACGCAGTCATATGACCGCTGAACGACCGATTGCAGGCGCCTGAGCTGCAGAGCCTGAAGGTGATCCGACGGCAGGTAGTCGAGCGCCGCCGCAGGATGAAAGCAATCCCCGTTTTTTCCTGTATTCTTCATTGAGCCTCTCGCGACCGTCTTTTGGATTCAATTAATGACGAGTGACGGCGGGAGGAAAATACCGGAATCTCAACAGGAAATCAATCACCGGGCTGGACCGCAGGCATCCTGCCTGCTTGTGCGGCTGGCAATATCAAATGGGCAGACCGGCACAAGCCAGGCAGGATGCCTGCGGTTCCAGTGCAGGCAAGATGCCTGCGCTCCCAGGAATGGATGCTCGCTTTGCTGCATTCTGATGCTGGCGCGTCCGGCTGCCATGGACTACAATCTCCGCCCGAGGTACGGATGAACAGTATTCGTTTTCTTGGCGCCACTCACACGGTCACAGGTTCAAAACACCTGGTCACGGCCGGCAGATCTCAGATCCTTATCGACTGCGGTTTGTTTCAAGGTTTTAAGGAATTGCGTCTGAAAAACTGGGAGACGCTCCCGGTAGATCTCAGAACTCTGCATGCTGTACTTCTGACGCATGCCCACATCGACCACACCGGTTATCTGCCCCGGCTCATCAAAGATGGGTTCAAAGGCCCGGTATATGCGAGCAGCTCGACTATCGGTCTTTGCCGGATCCTGCTTCCCGATACCGGCAGGCTGCAGGAAGAAGACGCACGGTACGCAAACAAGAAGGGCTTTTCCAAGCACAGCCCGGCATTGCCGCTGTTCACCGAATCAGAGGCCCGGGCAAGTCTGCGGTTTCTCAGGCCGCTCCCGTTCGACGAACCCTACAAGGTGGCGCCCAGGATCAGCGTGCGGTTGGGGCATTCCGGTCATATCCTCGGATCGGCGTTCGTGCAGGTGACGCTTGGCGGGAACGGAGACGAAACGCGGGTCGTTTTTAGTGGCGACCTGGGCCGTTCCTCGAGACCGATCATCGACGACCCGGCAGCTCCGTTCGAAGCCGAATACTTGGTGCTCGAATCCACGTATGGCAATCGCTTGCATCCGGCTGATGATGCGAAAGTCAGGTTGCGCGAGGTGGTCAACCGGACGGTTGAGAGGGGAGGTACGGTCGTCGTTCCCTCCTTCGCGGTTGGACGCATGCAAGAGCTCCTCTATCTAATCACGGAATTGCGGGAAGAAAACCGCATACCGGCGGTCCCGATCTTTCTCGACAGCCCCATGGCGATCAGCGCAAGCGCGGAATATCTGAAGCACACCGAGGAGCACGACCAGGAGATGCGGGACCGGATGGCGCGAGGTTTCGACAACTTGCGAAAGATGGTCACGGTGACCCGGACGCAAAACGAGTCCAAGCGGGCGATCCGAGACCGTGGACCGGCTATTATACTATCCAGCTCTGGGATGGCAGTCGGCGGCCGGGTGCTCCATCACCTCGCGGCACGATTGCCTGATCCGCGCAACACCATCCTCTTTGTGGGTTTCCAGGCAGCGGGAACCCGCGGCCGGATGATTGTGGAAGGCGCCAAGGAGACTAAGATCCACGGCGAAATCGTTCCTGTGAACGCGGAGATCGTTCACATGGAAGAGCTGTCCGCCCATGCCGACTACCGGGAAACGCTTTGCTGGCTTTCGCGATTCAAACAGCCGCCCCGGCGGACCTTCCTGGTCCACGGTGAAGAGTCCGCCTGCGAAGCGCTCGAGCGGCACATTCATGACGAGCTTGGCTGGCAATGTGCTGTGCCGGAGTACGGGGAAGAAGTGGAGTTGTAGGGACTAGCACGGACACGGACGTCTTTGTCCGTGTTTGTCTTTGGGAGTCCGTGTTAGTCCGTGTCAGTCAGCCGCATATACCTGCTCTTGAAGTAGACCAAAGCGCCCTTTGTTTCAGCCTCGCGCCGCAGCTCGCAGGCTTTCACCTGGCCCAGGAAGATCGCGTGATCCCCGCCTGGGAACGCGTTGACAATTTCACACTCCAGTGTGGCGAGCGCGCCCGCTACGAGCGGGACGCCCGTGCTCCCTTTGAAATATGTGCCCTGCGACCGGTCGAGTCCTCTTTGCGCAAAATAGCGCGAAACGTTCTCCTGGTCGTCAGCCAGGATGCTGACGCCGAACAATTTTCCCTGCTCGAACGAATCGAACCCGCTCAGCCGGTTATCCAGGCAGATGACGACCAGCAGCGGCTCGAGTGAAACAGAGGCGAAAGAATTGACGGTAATGCCGTAAATCTGCCCGCCAGCGGTCACGCTGGTGACAACGGTGATGCCGGTGGCGAAGTGGCTCATTACTTTACGAAAATCTGAGGACGTGGGGCCGGCGGCTTCTCCTTCCATTGAGTCAGTGTACGGGCGAACTCCTTGTAGATCAACGCGCTCTGTGCACTTGAACCCGTGGTTGCTATCATGGGGTGAAGATGAGCAAGACCATCCAATCCGTCAACCCGGCTACCGAAGAAGTGATCGCCACCTATGAGCTGGCCGACGAATCTGCGATAGACCGAACGCTCGGGCAGTCAGACTCTGCCTTCCGCAAGTGGCGCAGGACTCCGCTTTCTGAGCGGCAACAGTGCACAAGGCAGTTGGCGGCCGTCTTGCGACGAAAGAAAGGCGAGCTGGCGACAGTCATCACATCGGAAATGGGAAAACCCATATCCGAAGCCGAGGCGGAGATCGAGAAGTGCGCTTGGAACTGCGAGACGTATGCGGACATCGGCGCCGACTTGCTCGCCAACAAGCCTGCACCCTCGGCTGCCTCCGAAAGCTATGTTCAGTTCCTCCCGCTCGGCCCGATCCTCGCCGTCATGCCGTGGAACTTCCCGTTCTGGCAGGTCTTCCGGTTTGCCGCGCCCGCAGTGGTTGCGGGGAACACCGCGATTCTGAAGCACGCTTCGAATGTCCCCGGCTGCAGTATGAGTATCGCCGAGACCTTCCGAGAAGCGGGATTTCCTGATGGCGTCTTCCAATCGATTTTAGTGCCTGGTTCCTCCGCTTCACGTCTGGTTGGCGACCGCCGAATTGCGGCTGTCACGCTGACCGGCAGCAACCTCGCCGGGAGCCAGGTCGCAGCCGCCGCCGGAGCTGCCATCAAAAAGACGGTTCTGGAATTAGGCGGGTCGGACCCGTTCATCATTCTGGAGGATGCAGACTTGGAGGCGGCCGTCGCGACAGGCGTGAAGTCCCGCTTTCAGAACGCCGGCCAGAGCTGCATCGCTGCCAAGCGCTTCATCGTCGTCGAAAAGGTCTTTTCCGGCTTTGCACAACATTTTGTCGCCGCCGTGGCCGCCCTCAAGACGGGTCAGCCGATGGAACGGGATACCCAGATGGGTCCGCTCGCACGAAAGGATCTGCGCGAGGGAATCGAAAAACAGGTGACAGAATCGACGGCCCTGGGAGCGGAGATCCTCGTCGGTGGACGCAAGCTGCCGGGGAAGGGCTTTTTCTATGCGCCGACCGTCCTCAGTAATGTGACTCCCTCCTTCCCCGCGGGTTGCGAGGAGGTTTTTGGCCCTGTGGCTGCGCTGATGCGCGTGCGTGACGAGCAAGAGGCTATCGCCGTGGCGAACGACTCGCCCTTTGGACTCGGCTCCAGCCTCTGGACCAGGGACCTGGACAAAGCGCGCAGGCTTGCTCGTGAGATTGAGGCGGGACAGGTCTTCATCAACGGCATGGTCGCCTCAGATCCGCGGCTGCCCTTCGGGGGAGTCAAGGAATCGGGCTATGGGCGCGAGCTCTCGGAGTTCGGAATCCGGGAATTCGTGAACATCCAGACCGTGTGGATCAAGTAGGTCTTGACCTACCACGGTCTCTGCGGCGTACTTGCCAAGCCGGCTCGAGATTCTCTACGATGGAAAGATTGAACGCCGCAACTGAGCAAAATCCCCGATTAGGAATCGTTACACCTTTGGCAAACGAGGAGGCGACGGTCGATCAGTTTCTCGACCGGGTGCTCCAGCAGCTTGGGCCGTGTGATCTGGTCTTCTGCGTTCTGGACAATGCCAGCCGGGACTCGACCCGCGAACGCGTGACAAACCGAAATGCGTGCGACTCGCGGGTAAGGCTCGTTTGGGCGCCCGAGAACCGCTCGGTTGTCGATGCCTACTTTCGCGGGTATCGCGAAGCGTTTGCGGCCGGCTGCCAATGGATCTTGGAGATGGATGGGGGACTCAGCCATCCTCCAGAGCAAATTCCGCAATTCATCCAGGCCATGGAGAGCGGAGTCGATTTTGCCGCGGGCAGCCGCTTTTCGGCCGGCGGTTCTTACTCCGGCCGCTGGTCCCGTTACTTGCTCAGCAAGGGCGGGACTGTCCTCACTAATCTTCTTCTTGGCACCCGCATGCACGATATGACCAGCGGCTTCGAGTGCTTCAGCCGCAAAGCCATGGAGCACGTGCTACGGCGAGGCGTCGAGAGCCGTGGCCACTTCTTTCAGACAGAGATACGATACTCGCTGCACGACTGGGCTTGGAAAGAGGTCCCGTTCAGCTACGCGTGTCCCAGCAAGAGCGTGGGACAGTCCCAGGTCGTCGAATCTTTCCGTATTCTCTGGCAAATGTACCGCGGCAGGGAGCCGCACCGGAAAGGATAGTAGCTTGCCCGATTCCTTCTTCGCCGTCGTCACCACGATTCAACCGCCGAACAGCGCAATGCGGCGACTTTCCCAAAAACTTGAGGTCCACGAGGGGCGGCTGATTGTCATCGGGGACCGGAAGGGTCCCGAGAGTTTCGACCTTCCTCGAACGCGGTTCTACTCTCTGGCCGATCAGCTCGCCATGCCGCTCGAGTTGGCCTCTAAATTGCCGACCGGGCACTATGGCCGTAAGAACCTCGGCTATCTCCAGGCGATCCACCACCGGGCGGCGGCGATCTTTGAGACGGACGACGACAACGCACCGCTGGACAACTGGACGCCGCGTAGCTGTGAACAGCAGGCCGAAACCTGGAACCGACCCGGCTGGTTCAACGTGTACCGCCTTTTCTCCACGGAATTTCTTTGGCCACGCGGCCTCCCCCTCGATCAGGTTCGTGACGGATCATTACCTGATTCCCCCGTTCGGGCGTCTTCTGTCTTCGCTCCAATCCAACAAGGGTTGGTCAACGGTTCGCCGGACGTCGACGCCGTGTGGCGGCTTCTGCTCGACCGCGATTTGGAATTCACGCGGCGGGCCAACGTGGTCTTAGCCCCGGGAACCTGGTGCCCATTTAATAGCCAATGCACGTGGTGGTGGCCGCCCGCCTTTCCGCTTCTGTATCTGCCGTGCTTCGCTTCCTTTCGCATGACCGATATCTGGCGCAGCTTCGTCGCCCAGCGTTGCCTCTGGGAAATCGGCCACGGAGTCCTTTTCCATTCGCCGGAGATGGTCCAAGACAGGAACGTCCACGATCTGATGCGCGACTTTCAGGATGAAGTGCCGGGGTACCTGAACAACTCGCGAATCGGGCATTTGCTCGAGGACACGAGGCTGGAGGCGGGGCAGGATGCGGTTGCCGAGAACCTGGTTCGCTGCTACGAAGTGCTGGTTCAAGCCCGCCTGTTGCCTCAAGAAGAGCTGGATCTTGTCAAAACCTGGGTCTCCGACTGCCGGAAAGCGAGCGCGTGAGGTCTGTTCACAGAGCCGCGCACGGAGTGGAGGGTTGCGGAGCGTCTTTTGCGAAGCAGCCTGGAGCGGAGTAAGCGGACTACCCAACGCGCCTTTAAGGTTCGTTGGGTGGTCCGCTTACTCCGCTCCAGGCTGCTTCGCAAAAGACGCTCCGCAACCCTCCACTCCGTGCGGCTCTGTAACGCGACTCACCCTCCGCTGCGTGCGCGTCCCCCGTACTCTCTTGCCACTCGTGTATACTAATCCCAAACATTTAGCCTTCCTTTTAACAGGCGAGGTGATCCATGCTGATCCGCCGAGCGAATGACATCCCGTCCTCCGAAATAACGGATGAGAAACTCTATCTGAATCGACGGCGTTTCATCCAAGCCGCGTCTTCCGGGGCTCTGGCTTTTTCCGCTCTTGCCGGAGCGGCGCGGGCCGAGGAATGGAAGCCGAAGTCCAAAGGTCCCTACGACACAGATGAAGAGTTGACTCCGTACGATGACGTAACGACGTACAACAACTTCGTCGAGTTCGGTCCGGGCAAGGACGATCCCTCGAAAAACGCGCGCACGCTTCGGGTGAAGCCTTGGTCGGTCAAAGTCGAGGGAGAGGTCAAGCGGCCTGCAACCTACCAGCTCGAGGACCTTCTCAAACCCTTCACGCTTCAGGACCGCATCTATCGCCACCGATGCGTCGAGGCCTGGTCGATCGTCGTTCCGTGGCTGGGGTTCCCGTTAGGAGACCTGATCAAGCGACTCGAACCGACTACAAAGGCAAAGTATGTGGAGTTCACGACCTTGCTCGCTCCCGACCAGATGCCCGGGCAGCGGCGCAATCTCTTGCCGTGGCCCTATGTGGAAGGTCTGCGGATGGACGAGGCGATGCATCCGCTCGCTATCCTCAGTGTAGGCCTCTACGGCAAACCGCTTCCGAATCAGAATGGAGCTCCTCTTCGCCTGGTAGTTCCCTGGAAGTACGGCTTCAAGAGCACAAAGTCGATCGTCAAGATTCGTTTCCAGGAACAGCAGCCGAGAAACACGTGGGCGGTCCAGGCGCCGCGCGAGTACGGGTTCTATGCGAACGTGAATCCTGACGTGGATCATCCCCGGTGGAGCCAGGCGAGGGAGCGGCGGCTCGGTGAATTCTTCCGACGGAAGACGCTCATGTTCAACGGATATGCCGACCAGGTTGGCCAGCTCTATCGCGACCTCGATCTCCGCAAGAATTTTTGAAGGGACCGCGGACTCCCGCGCGACACGATGAAACGGCTCAAAATCTTGGTGTTCGTCCTTTGCCTGGTGCCGCTGATGTGGCTCCTCTACGACCTGTTCTTTAGCCGGCTGAGCGCCAACCCGATCGACGACATCACCGACCGTACCGGCATCTGGACGCTCCGCATGCTCATGTTGACACTTACGGTTACCCCAATGAGGCGGCTAACCGGCTGGTCGAGTCTCATGCGCTTCCGGCGTATGCTCGGCTTGTTTGCGTTTTTCTACGTCACGCTGCACTTCCTCACGTACCTGGTGATCGATCAGTTCTTCGCCTGGGATCAGATTCTGAAGGACATCGGGAAAAGGCCGTTTATCACACTCGGATTCGCCAGCTTTGTTGTTTTGATTCCCCTCGCAGTCACCTCCACCAAGAAGATGATTCGAAGGCTGGGAGGCAAGCGTTGGCAGCGGCTTCACCGGCTCGTCTACCTGGCCGGGCTCGGCGGAGTCATTCATTACCTGTGGCTCGTTAAGACCGACACCGCACCCCCGCTGACGTACGGAGCAATACTCGTGTTGTTGCTCGGTGTCCGGGTCTGGTATTTCGCCAAACAGCGGTGGACGAAAGCGGGCGTGGGTCGCCCGGCCGCCCAGCCGCTCGCCGATTAATCCTCCGGCAACAGCCGTTTGAGCAATTGGATTTGGCCGGCGTGATAGAGATCGTGCGCCGCGATGCCGTAAATCGTGCGAACGTTCGTGATCTTGCTTCCCTGGGTCTTCTCCTGAAGGCTGCCCGGGTCCATTGCCGCAATCGCCTCCCGCAGCGCCGCGTGTTGTTCGGCCAGCAACCTTAAGTCCTCCCGCCAGGCCTTTTCGGAGACGGAACCCGGCTTATTGAACCAGTTGCTTCCTTTGACCGGGAAAGATCCTCGCTTTTCCCCCGTGAGCCGACGCCTGACCGCGTACTTCCAGTACGCCGCATGGAAGGCGATCTCCCAGATATTGTGACGATCAGGCCCGGGGCGCCAGGCCGCCTGCTCGGCCGATATTCCTCGCAATGCGCCTCGCAAATTCGGGCCATGCCACGCTTGTTTCTCGTACGCTTCATCCAGAATGCTCAGCAACAGTTCAATTTCGGCGCTCATAAGGGGCTATTTTAGCGACGATTGACCCGCTAGTTACAGAACCGTGAACCGTCTCCCACGCAGCTGGAGTCGCGTTACAGAGCCACCCGCTGCGTGCGCGGCTCTGTAACGCGTTCCAGGCCCTTACCGTTCTGCGGACTAAATCGCCTGCTTCCCGCGTTCGCCCGTGCGGATGCGGATGACGTCCTCAATCGCGGTGACGAAAATCTTGCCGTCACCGAATTTTCCGGTTTTGGCGCACTTGGAAATCGTCTCGATCGCGCCGGCACTCAGCTCTTCCGGCACGACGATTTCGATTTTCAGCTTTGGCACAAAATCGATTTGATACTCAACGCCGCGGTAAGTTTCCGTGTGCCCCTTCTGGCGCCCGTACCCCTTTACCTCGGTGACAGTCATTCCGGTCACCCCGAGCTCCTGCAGCCCGCTCTTAACCGCTTCCAGCAGATGGGGCCTGATAATGCTCTCGATCTTCTTCATTCGCATCTCCTTCTCACAGGCGCCTCCTGAACGCAGACACCATTCGTCGTTTTCCGGTTTGCATCGGGCGTGCCATTTTCTGCCTGCCATCGAAAAAAACCTCCGGAAGTGCCGTCTCTTCGGCCTTCTGAGGCGTAGTCGATAGGCGCATGGGAGCAATTGCCGGCCTCACGATCCGACAAAAATGTCAGCCATGGCTTGCCCCATTACAAATCCGTAGAGAGAAGACCTGGAAGCGAGGGGCCAGGGCCTCCACCGCCTCTTGTCTAGTCACGCTGTCCAGTCTCTGTTCGCTGGCCTTCGTCCGTCTCTTGGCACGCAAGGCCCATTTTAGCTGATACCTGCGCTCGCGGCACTGCCTTACTCTTCCAGCTCACAGTCTGACAGAAATGTAGCTCACCGCAGCGGCCGCGACATTTAGGTGATACCGCCGTGTCGGTGATTTGGATCCGCTGGACCCTGCCACTGTGCGGGTTTGCGGGACTTTGTCGGCTTAACCGCGAGGAGGCCGACCGCTTGGCATCCGCCTTGCTAGAGCCCCTGCCGGATGGTTGTGCAATAAAGGAGGACGACGATGGTCAATAGCGGCGACACCGCCTGGGTGTTGGTTTCTTCGGCTCTGGTTCTTCTCATGACGGCGCCGGGCCTGGCTCTGTTTTACGGGGGCATGGTCCGACAGAAAAACACTCTTTCTACGATCATGCACAGCTTTATCATCGTGGCCCTCGTTTCTGTTCAATGGGTTCTCTGGGGTTACACGCTGGCTTTTGGACCGGACTTTCACAGTGTGATAGGCCGGCTCGACTGGCTGGGGCTCGAGGGAGTCAACGGCCAACCGAATCCGGACTACGCGCCGACAATTCCCCATCAGGCCTTCATGCTGTTCCAGCTGATGTTTGCCATCATCACTCCGGCACTCATCACCGGGGCGTTCGCCGAGCGGATGAAGTTCTCGGCGTTTCTCGTTTTTACTCTCGCCTGGACCACATTGGTCTACGATCCCCTGGCTCACTGGGTGTGGGGAGTAGGGGGCTGGCTCAGGAACCTCGGCGCGCTGGATTTTGCGGGGGGCACGGTGGTCCATATCAGCTCCGGTGTCGCGGCACTCGTCGCGGCGCTTATGATCGGCAGGCGAAAAGGGTATGCAAGCGAGCCGATGGTTCCGCACAATCTGCCGCTCACTGTGGCGGGCGCGGGCCTTCTGTGGTTCGGCTGGTTCGGCTTCAATGCGGGAAGCGCATTGAGTGCCAACGGGCTGGCCTCCAGTGCCTTCCTCGTTACGAACACGGCAGCCGGGGCTGGCGCTCTCGGCTGGATGTTCACCGAGTGGTGGAAGCGCGGAAAACCAACCGTGCTGGGAGCCGCTTCCGGAGCCGTTGCGGGCCTGGTCGCAATTACGCCGGCTTCGGGCTATGTCGGGCCGCTGGCGGCAGTCGTGATCGGAATGGCTGGAGGATTTCTTTGCTTCAGCGCCTGCAACCTCAAGGCACGGCTGGGCTACGACGACTCCCTCGATGTGGTGGGAGTCCACGGCGTAGGCGGAACCTGGGGAGCAATTGCGACGGGCCTCTTTGCCAGCAAAGCGATTAATCCCGCGGGCGCTGACGGGCTCTTCTATGGAAACCCGAATCTCCTCCAGGTGCAGGTGACAGCCGTGCTGGCGGCGATGATCTTCTCGGCTGTGATGACGGTCGTGATTTTGAAGGTTGTTGATTTCGTGATCGGCCTCCGGGTCGCAGGAGATCACGAAATCACCGGCTTGGACCTGTCCCAGCATTCCGAGACGGCCTATACGTTCCTTGGGCAAGGGTAGGCGATTAGAGCTAACGGAGCCCAGGCAATGCTTTACAGAGCCGCACGCTTTTGATCTGACGGATCCGACCGATCGGTCCGATCCGTCGGATCAAAAGCGTGCGCGGCTTGTAATGGACTGCCGGGCGGGGTGCACTTGCTCAATCGATCTTGAATTCCCGCGACAGCCCGAAAACGATCCCCCAGTCGGGATCGGTCGACCGAAAGCCGGCAAAGATACCCGCATCCCAGTAAAAACCGGCCGCCTTGATCTGCACTCCCGCCCGCAGCCGGGACTGTTCCTCGGTACCGATGCCACCGGGGCCTGTTCGGCCGTATAAGTCAGCCACGAGGTTGACTCTCCCGCATGCCTGATAAATGCCGGAAAGCCCGTAGGTGAACAAGTCGTCCTGGGCGCCGGCATCAAGCGGATCTCCGAGAATTGCCAGACCGACATTGCCGTTTACCTGGGCCTTCCCGATCGTTTTCGTGACGAGGAAAGCCGCATAGGCATTGGTTTCGTCGTTTCCGATGCCCTTTTCATTGGACGCATTGGGAAGCTCGACGGCAAAACGGAATCCGATGGATGGTCTGGTTTTTTGCTCCTGGACGAACCGGAGTTTGGTGCCCAGCACCAGGTCGCCGAAGTCGTTGGTGGAATTGCCGGAAAAATCGAGCAGTGGGGAATTGGGGGCGACAGCGCGTTTTTCGATACTCAGCCGGTCTTGAGCGACACCTTCCAGTTCAATTTGTGCCGCGCTGCCCAGTCCAAATCTTAAACCGAAGACTCCAATACGTGTGAGATTGCCTTGAAGCCCGGACAGCGGAAAAACGGCGTCGTGAAGCCATTCCCCGCCCAGCTCCAGCCGAAGGCGCCGTTCCGCGACGGTATCGGTCGATTCCGTAATCAACGGGCGCTGCTGTCCGAATAGACAAGCGGACATGAGGCCAGCAGCTGCGAGCGAGCAGACGACGGCGGACAGCAGGGTCTTCCCGAATCCTGACTTCATGCGGAGGAAGTCTAATGGCCCCCGCTGCCTGCGTCAATGTACGGCGCGCCTAGGCACTCCCCGCTAAACGTGTCCCGTTCGGCCGTCCGCTAGGAGCAGATCGAATTCATAACGCACGGGACAACTCGGACTCTTGCGTTGAAGATCCTCAACGGAATTGAAGCTCAGGACGCTCAAACCCGTGCGGCCAGTGAGCCGCAATTCCATCTCAGCCTCACTCAACGTGCGAAATACGGGTATATACTCGGTCTTTCCCCGGTGGCTCTCGTCAAATTTAGTCAACAGGAAAAAGTTGCCTGACTTCACGCGGCCCAGTGCGTAAACGGCACTCGACTCCCTGCGCGTTTCCATGTTCCCACCTTCTTTTTCAGATGGACGCCCAGTTAAGGCATTCGTAAAGAGGGAGACGCCGGACACCCGGGAGCCGTTTCGCGGCCAATGAAGAAACAAACAGGTACGGTTATTACCGGCCCCGCTCACTCATTGGCTTTGATACGGAGTTTTGGCACTTCGATCATGACTTTCGTCCGTGGCGGCACGCTGTGAATCAGCCAGACGTTACCGCCAATGATCGAATCGCAGCCGATGACCGTGTCGCCGCCGAGAATCGTAGCCCCGGCGTAGACGACCACATTGTCCTCAATCGTAGGATGGCGTTTCTTTCCGCGCATCGCGCTTGCACCTTCCTTCGGAAAACTGAGGGCTCCGAGCGTCACGCCTTGGTAGATCTTCACGTTGTCACCGATTTCGGTAGTCTCTCCTACCACTACTCCGGTGCCGTGGTCGACAAAGAACCTTTTGCCGATCCTGGCCCCAGGGTGGATGTCGATTCCCGTCTTTCGGTGCGCGTACTCGGTCATCATCCTTGGAATCAAGGGAACGTTCAGCCGCTGCAGCTCATGCGCGATCCTATAAATCGTGATCGCCATTATGCCGGGATAGCTGAAAATTACTTCATCGCAGCTCTTCGCAGCCGGATCGCCGTCCATAGCCGCCTGCACATCAAGCGCCAAGACCCGCCTCAGACTCGGTACTGTCCGCATCAGCTTCAGGCAACACTCTTCGGCCTTTTCCTGGCAGGCGTCGCAATTGCCTGTCGCGCGATGCTCGCAGTCCTGACGGAACGCTTTGTAGATCTCCTCGCTCAGCAGTTCGTACACCTCGTAGAGAAGCTCACCCACGTAGTAGTTAATACCCGTTTGGTTGACGTACTCCTTCCCGAAGTATCCCGGGTACAGCACCGTACGCAGCTTTCCCAAAATGGTGACGATCACGTCTTCGCTCGGAAGCGGGGTCTCAGCCAGATGGTGCAGGCAGAGATCTTGCTCCGAGTAAGTGTCGGTTACCTCACGAATGATCTTTGGAAGCTCTTCCCGTTTTCTGAAGATCCGAATCATAGCTCGTATGCCGGCCTAACGAACCCTTGTGCCACGCCGGTTGTCAGCACCTCCATGTGAGCTTTATGATAACAGAGACACGTTTTTAAAGGAATGTAAGCCATTTCGCGGTAGTGGATCAATTTGCCGCTGGAGTCGCGTTACAGAGCCGCGCACGCAGCGGAGGGCTGCGAAGCGTTTTATGCGAAGCAGCCCTCCGCTGCGTGCGCGGCTCTGTAACGCGACTCCAGCGGCAAACTGACCCACTACCCAATTCGCGCGCCTCTTTCAAGTCGGGCGCGCAACACGCGAAGCGTGTAGCGACCGGCTCTGAGGACACTGTGTCAGAGCCCCGAGGTTTCTATGATCGAGCCGCTGGTCCCAACGCCTCTGACGGAATTGAGCGAGGAAGAACTGCTCTTCAAGGACAATGTCGCGGCATTCGCAAATAGCAGTTTGCGCCCGTATGTCGCCGAGATGGACCAGTCGGCCCACTTCCGGGAAGATCTGCTCGAGGAGTTCTTTCGGCTTGGGTTAATGGGAATTCAGATACCCGAACGCCTGGGTGGCGCCGAGTCCACGTTCTTCATGTCTATCGTCGCGGTCGAGGAACTGAGCCGTGTCGATCCTTCGGCCGGCGTGATTGTCGACGTTCAGAACACGCTCGTAAACAACGCCCTGATCCGTTGGGGAAGCCGCGAGCAGCAGGACCGTTATTTCCCTCTCCTCGCCGAGAAGTGGGTGGGAAGCTATGCGCTCTCGGAGGCGAGTTCGGGCAGCGACGCTTTTGCTCTGCAAGCGAAGGCCCGCAGGGAAGGGGACAAGTACATCCTGAACGGGCGCAAGCTCTGGACGACAAACGGGCACGAGGCCTCGCTCTTCATAGTCTTCGCGAATGCCGACCCGGATAAGGGCTACAAGGGAATCACCGCGTTCCTGGTGGAGCGCGATTTTCCCGGCTTTACCGTCGGCAAGAAGGAGGACAAGCTCGGCATCCGGGCTTCTTCCACTTGTGAGCTCCTGCTCGATGACTGCGAGGTCCCGGCGCAGAGCGTCCTCGGACAGGCAGGCAGCGGCTATAAGGTCGCGATCGAGACGCTGAATGAAGGTCGGATCGGAATCGGCGCCCAGATGATCGGGTTAGCCCAGGGCGCCTTGGATCACGGCATCTCGTACGCCAAAGAGCGGCAGGCGTTTGGGCAACCAATCGGCAGCTTCCAGGGAGTCAGCTTCCCCTTGGCGGAGATGGCCACGGAGGTCGAAGCGGCGCGGCTCCTCGTCTACAACGCCGCCCGGCTGAAGGATGCCGGAAAGAACTACGTGAAACAGGCGGCGATGGCCAAGTACTTCTCGTCAATGGTGGCTGAGAGAGTCGCCTCCCAGGTTATCGACATCTACGGCGGTTACGGATATACCCGGGACTATCCGGTAGAGAAATACCTACGTGACGCCAAAATCGGGAAGATCTATGAGGGCACCTCAAACATGCAGCTGGCTACGATCGCAAAGCTGTTGCTGAAGTGAGGCGTCCACGCTTTATGCCCGCATTTCCATCCGAACTGGCGGTGCCCGCTCGCGCGTTCGCCTTGCCCCTTTTGGCGTGGTATGGCAAAAGCCAGCGCGCACTCCCCTGGCGGGAAGCCCGAAACTGGTACCGCGTCTGGATCTCGGAGATCATGCTCCAGCAAACCACCGTCAAGGCAGTCTTGCCTTATTTCGAGCGATTTCTGCGCGCCTTTCCGGACGTCAAGACGCTGGCAGCGGCGCGGGAAGAGGATGTGCTGGCGCTCTGGGCGGGATTAGGCTACTACTCGCGTGCGCGAAATCTGCTGAAGGCCGCTCGGCTCATTTGCTCCAATTACAATGGGGAATTCCCAGCCGATCTCGACTCGGCCCTCGCCCTCCCCGGCATCGGCAGATACACCGCCGGCGCTATTCTTTCGATTGCGTACGGCCTGCCGTTTCCTGTAGTCGACGGGAATGTCAGCCGGGTCTTGGCCCGTTATGCGGCTCATGCCGAGGAGTGGAACGGGTCTTCCAGCCGCGCTCTCTGGGATCTGCTCTCCAGGTTAGTAAGCCACGAGTCGGTCAGTGGCCGGGTCGGCGATTTCAACCAGGCGCTCATGGAACTTGGAGCG
>Ga0105091_10000363_pt1 | contig 18782 bp, 12 predicted proteins | sample PPLLak1March2015_FD_87022 | JGI IMG/M metagenome (GOLD analysis project Ga0105091, IMG submission 87022) | Freshwater sediment microbial communities from Prairie Pothole Lake near Jamestown, North Dakota, USA - PPLs Lake P7 Core (1) Depth... | ecosystem: Environmental > Aquatic > Freshwater >... | reverse complement strand
TGCTTCCTTCAGCCGATCAACTTTTGATTGCGCCGTGATAAGCTCGGATTCCCGGTTGGACACTTCCTGGGAGACAAATTCCAGTTTCTTCTTGACCAGGTCTTCCGTGTTGAGACTCTTGGCCTGCCCGTACTGGATCACATCTCTCTCGGACGCTTCCAGTTTCCGTTTCAGTTCCGACAACTCTTTCTCGAGGAACGTGGTTGCTTTATCCCGGGTGGCCTTCTTCGCTTCAAAATGCTCCCGAATGTACTCTTCCCCATAAGCGTTGACGATGTCCGCTGCCAATTGCGGCTTGGACGCCACATAGGCGAGCGCGATCAATTGGCTGTTGGGGATCCTCAGCACCTCGAGACCCGAGGGGATGGTAAATACATCAGGTGCGGGCCCCTGGCCCGGCTTCCCACCCGGCTTCTGTTTCAGACGGGAGATGACCCGGTCCGCGAGCGTCGGGCTGCGCAGAATCTGGTCCTGCGTCTTCATGTACAGCTCGTAGTCACGCGGCCCCGCTATGATGTCGGTCACGTCCTCATAGGGCAGGACCCTGGTTGGTTCCGGATCAATCTGGAGAAGCAGGGTCGACCTGTAAAGGGGCGTGGCCATGTAGGTCGCGATGCCAACCGGAATGGTAACCAGCAGTGCCACGAGCGCGATCTGGAATTTGCGCCGATAAAGCGACGCGATGATCTGCCTTACGTCGAAGCCTTCCGCGTCCCCGGAGGGTGGCGGAAGCGGGCTGGACGGTGGCAATGCTGAAATACTTCCGAAATTCTCTCTTCTGACGATGTTTGACACGGTATCAATCCTTCAAGGTTCCCAAAATTGGGGATGGAGGCGACGCGTCTGGCAGTCGCCCCCCCGATCAGTTGAACCCGTTCCTATCCGGTGGCCGGGCGAAGCGCCCAGCCGAGGTGTTCCAGGCCGACACGGACGGCACGTTTGAAAGTCCGGAGGTCGCTAAACAGCATCTTGAGGTAGACCAGGGCGGGCCCGGGCCGAAACGCCCACTCACGGAACGCGCGCTTCTGCCAGTAAATGAGGTCCTCAGCCGACAGATTGTCGTACTGCAGCACTGTGCCCTTGTCCATGTCCACCTGTTCCCATTGCGTTCCTTCCCGGAACCACCCGTTCTCGATCACATCGAAGAAGAACGGAGTACCCGGATACGGGGCCGCTATGTGGAACAAGGCCAGCTCGAGCGGCAGCGTCTTGGCGAGGTCAATCGTCTCTCGGATCGTTTCGACTGTTTCGCCCGGCAGGCCGATGATGAAATAGCCCCAGTTCTTGATTCCTGCGGCTCTCGCCCAACTCAGGGCCTGGTGAGCCTTCTTGGGATTCGCGCCTTTCGCCGCTTTGCGCAGAATTTGTTCGTTCCCGCTCTCAATACCCCACGAAATCATCCAGCAACCGGCACGACCCATCATCTTGAGCATTTCTTCGTCGACAAAGTCGACGCGGCTGTTGCAGGTCCAGCGGATCTTGAGCCCTTCCTTGAGGATGAGCTCGCACAATCCCATAACCTGTTCCCGATTCACGGTGAACAGATCGGCGTACATGTGGATGTTGCGGATGCCGAAGGCATACAGCTGGGAGATTTCCTCGACGATGCGCTGCGGGGACAGCAGGCGAACGCTGTTCTGATACGAAACGTGCTTGATGCAGTACTTGCAGCCCGCCGGGCAGCCGCGGCTGGTGACAACGAAGCTGAACGGCCCTTTCATGAGCGGCATTCGGTACTTCGACAAGGGAAGAAGCCCGTACATCGGCACCGGCAGGTCGTCCAGGCTCGGCAGGAAAGGCCGATCCATATTCCGCTTGATCTCCCCAGCCTGGCGCCAGATGAGCCCTTTGATACCGGAAAGGTCCGTGACCGGACCTTCGCCTGTCGCTACCGGTTGCCAGCTCGGGTCGGTCTTCCGCAATAGCTCGGTCAGTGTCGCCGAACGGCTTTGTTGGCGATTCTCGAGAACATCGATCACCTCGCGCAACGTCAGTTCCGGCTCCCCCCGAAGCACGAAATCAAGAGCCGGATAATCACGCATCGTCTCGGTCGGCATCGGCGTCACGTGCGTGCCAAAAGCCATGGTTCTGGCGCCCATGCTCTTGGCCAGCATGACCCCGTACATGTCATTCGTGAGGGTCGGGGCGGTGACCTGCGTGAGGTAATACTTGGGAGATTTCTGGCGCAGGAGCTTTTCGTATTCCTGCCATGTCATCCGCTCGGCGATCGCGTCGATGACTTCCACCTTGTAATCAGGATGAAGAAGCGCGGCGAGCTGGGCCAGTGAACACTGCGGCCAGACCATTTCTTCGCGGCTCCGCCGGCCGACCCGATGCTGGGTCCTTATCCAGATTCCGCCGTCGGGGGAGGGAGGGTTGACCAGGAGCACGTCAACCGCACCTGGAGGACGAGACTTGACGAGGGGACGAACTACGGCACCCGCGTCCGGGAAATTCGTCATCTTCACCGGCTTTACTGCCCGGGTTCCGAGGTTGAATCGGAGATCGTTTGCTGGCTTAATCCCGCCAGGGGAATCAGAATTCATTGTTGGTTTCCTATAACAAACTGACAAACTGACAAACTGACAGACTGACAAACTGACAGACTGACAAACTGACAAACTGACAGACTGACAGACTGACAGACTGACAGACTGACAAACTGACAAACTGACACAACTTGCATCCTTTTCGGCGGATTTGTCAGTTTGTCAGTCTGTCAGTCTGTCAGTTTGTCAGTTCGTCACCGCCTCTTCGCGATAATCTGCGATTTGCACGCGCATTTCGTCGGTGACTTTCAGGGGCCTTTCGTTAAGCGCCTCCATCACCCGCATGAGCACCCACGAGATAAACAGCTGGAGGCCGACGAGCGTGAACAGGGCGCTGCCGAGCAGCCAGAGCCAAAGCCGCGAGATCTCCCAGCCCTGCAGCCCGAGTGCCAGGCTGGTGACGGCCAGGGTGATGCCGCCGAGAAAAACGACGGCTCCCAACCAGCCGAACTGGTGGTCGATGGGTCGTCCGAAGATCGTGGTATGCCGATGGAGTGGGGTCGGATCGCGATGCAGCAAAGCCGTCAGGTAGTTGAAGGTGATGCCGAGCGCAAATGTGCTGACCCCGGCAACGGCCAGAACGAGGGCGGCGAAGACGCTGAAAGCGCCCCAGGGTCCCAGTTCGGTTATCCCCTGCAGCCGGAGAGCCACCAGGCAGGCACCGACGAGCCCTGCCGCGCCGAGACCGAGCAGGCCGCAGGTTCCGAGGATGCGGACGGGATTGTATTCAAGGGCAGTCCAGACGATGGTCTTCAGAAAGCGCGTGCCGTCCTTGACAATGCTCAGCTTTGAGCGTCCGGACCGTTCGTAGTAGGGAATCGGCACCTCGATGACATTCAGACCTTCGTGGACCGCTCGTGTGCTCATCACGGGAGTAAAGTTCAGTCCGTCAGGCAGCGGGTAAAGGCGTGGGAGGGCGCGCCGGTGCACGACTCTCATGCCGCTTGCCGGGTCAAAGATCCTCTTTTTACCAATGTACGAGACAAGCGATGACCAGACGATGTTGCCGATACGCCGGACGAGCGGCATTTGAGTGTTGGCGCCCGACCGCCGTGAGCCGACAACCACATCCGCCTGCTGCTGGATCGCGGTTCGGCACAGTGTGGCGAAGAGCTCTGGTGGATAGGTGCTGTCTGCGTCGAGGAACGCCAACCAATCGCCCCGGGCATTACCGAAGCCTGTCTTTATGGCCGCGCCGTAGCCGCGGTTCTTCGGGTGGCGGATCACGCGCACCGAGTCAAAAGTGGCAGCGATTCTGGCGGTGCCGTCGGTGGAGCCATCATCAACGACCAGGATCTCGAGGTGCTCGATTCCGGCCTCTCTAAGGTCCGCCCGGGTCGCCTCGACTCTTTTGATGATGTCTGAAATTCCTTCTTCTTCGTTGAGGGCGGGAATCACTACGGAAAGGGTCGTTGCCGCCGGCACTGACTCATTGTTGTCTTTGTTGTCGACTGACGCGGCCTCAGATCCAATCGAGGGCGCTAAGCTTGGAAAATCCACAGTCTCCTCCGTTTGTCGCGCGTTTTTCCCAACCTGAATCTGCTTGATCACTCGCGCCGGCACTCCGGCGACGACCGAATGGGCAGGAACATCTTTCGTGACGACGGCTCCGGCGGCGACGACCGAGCCTGTGCCGATGCGGACGCCGTCGAGGACGATGCTTCCGGATCCGATCCAGACATCGTCTTCAATGACGATGCCTTCTGCGGTAATACCCTGCTCGGTAAAAGGGCGACGGGGATCGTCGAACACGTGGTTTACAGCGATGATCTGCACCATGGGAGAGGTGTAAACCCGGTCGCCCAGGACGACTCCTCCTTGTCCTCGAATCACGTTGTATTCACCGATCAGGGTTTGGCGGCCGATCCGGATTCCCGAATGCGGCATCTGGCGATAGTTGTAAACATTGAGCACGGAGCCGTGCATAACCAGGCTGTCCGGCCCGATCTCAATGCCATTGGGGCAGGCGTGCAGATACACGCCGTTATCCAGGTACGCGCCGTGACCGAGCCGGACGTTGTTCGCAAAGCGGATGCGGACCCCGTCCTCGATGGCCGCCCACCCCTCCATCCTCAGAATGAGGCGATAGAGAAGTCCGCGAAGAGCAATGCCGAAGAAAGTCGGCACCCAACCGGCCAAACCCAGAATGGCCTGTTCCAGCAGGTACCGTCCCGTGCTCTCCGACTGCCGGCCCAAGTACAGTCGAACGCCGCCCATCAGGCCTCCAGCGGGGGCCTGGGGCGTGAAATAGACGGGGCGCGCCGTGGACTCTGGCTCTTTGTTTAACATCCTATTGTTTCAATTGATTAAGGAAAGCAGGCATTTCCCGAAGCCCGAAAATAAACGAGCTTCGCTCCTGTCACTTACATGACCTTCGATCTGAAGAAGGCGTGGCGCGCGTGACTCAGCCAATAGGGACTTCGTCTAAGGGTTGTCCAACTCAACGATCTCTGGGCGCCTTGGGAGCTTCCCGGCACGCGATTTGACTTGCTGGACATACCGACGAATAAATTTGAAGTTGGCTCATGTTAATGAACCTGGTCCAATCTCGTCCCTGCGTTTGTTTTGAGTTTTTGGGCGGAATTATTGAAAAAAACGACTCGCTGTGGTGTGTGGGGTTTAGGACGCGTTATAGAGCCGCGGAGCGAGGGGGCTTCAAATAGCGGCCTTTGCCCCCGTAGGGGGCCCTGGGAGCGCAGGCATCCTGCCTGCTCATGCTCCTGGGAAAATCGATTGTTCTAACGGCACAAGCAGGCAGGATGCCTGCGCTCCCAGGGCCCCCTACGGGGGCAAAGGCCGCTATTTGAAGCCCCCCTCCCCTCCGTGCGCGGCTCTGTGACGCGTCCTAAACTTTGTTTCCCGGCAGACGCTTGAGGTAGATTGGAATCAATGTCCGGAGACGCAAAACCCAACCTGTCGGTCGTTCTGCGGGTAGTTGGCGGAGGCGCCTTTCTACAACGCTGCCTCGATCACCTGGTGGCCCAGGTTAAGGACCAGAACATTGAGGTTATCGTCCCCTACGATTCGACCGTCAGGGGTATCGATCAAATCAAAAGCTCCTTTCCCGATGTCCTGTTTATAGACATGGGTGTGATCGATCAGAGCTCCAAACCCTATCTTCCTGACGTCGCCCACATTCTTTACGACCGGCGAACGGCCGCGGGTCTCCGGGTGGCGCGAGGCCGAATTGTGGCTTTGCTCGAAGACTACGGAGTGCCGGACCCTGACTGGTGCGCGCAGATCCTTGAGGCGCACCGGCAGTTGCCGCACAGCGTTATCGGTGGAGCGGTCGAACATGCCGGCAAAGACCTCTTGAACTGGGCCATCTACTTCCTTGATTTTGGAAGGTATCAATTGCCCCTCACTGAAGGTCCGGCCGAATACCTGACCGACGTGAATGTGTCCTACGACAAGGGGGCGCTCGATTCGGTCAGGGAGCTATGGAGCGAGAAGTACAATGAAGTGACAGTCCACTGGGCTCTCAGCCGGAGGGGATTGACTCTCTGGCGTCGGCCGCAGATCCTTGTGCGACAAGACCGCGGCCGCTTGTTGTTTTCCATGTCGGTTATAGAAAGGTTCTGCTGGGGTAGATTGTTTGCCGCGGCGCGCACCCGGGAACTGAACTTTCTATCCCGCGTTGGCTACATCCTGCTCGGCCCGATTCTCCCCTTCGTCCTCCTGGGCCGAATGGCGAGGAGGGCCTTAGCCGGCAAGCGAAATCCAGGCCGGTTTTTGCTAGCCCTTCCCCTCACTGCGGCGATGACTCTGTTCTGGTGCGCCGGAGAGTTCGTCGGTTACGTAACAGGAACGGACCGCGCGTTGACCTCGTGACCACACGCCTGCCCGCTTCTCAAAAAACGCGCTCTGGGACCAACCAGAAAGCCAGAAATCTCAAATAAATGACGAGACCGCTTTGACGGCACTCGCTAAGATGGAAGGAAAGTTTCCAGGGGCTCCGTTCGTCCTTGTGTGAGCGGATCCATTTGTTTCCAATCAGGATCCCTCCGTTTATGGCTGATCAGGTTTTGACACTCGCCACCGCCGGGCTGCCGGCTGGCTTCGCGCCAGGGAATCAGTTCCCCCGTGTTGACTACATCACACTTCAGAACGTTTTCAAGACGGAGGTCGTGAACTACGACATCTATAATCACACCCATCTCGGGCGTTGTTTGCGGCACCTGGAGACACAACTGCATTCGGACGTCTACCTGGCCTTCGTCGCGTTCCGAAGACGACGCAACTACCGCCTGACCTTCGCCATGTCTGAGAGAGTGGGCATCCCCCTTGCGTGGGCGGCTCGGGCTCTCTGGGCCCGTTCCCCTCTGGTTGCCATGTTTCAATGCTGGTCCCCGCTGCAGGAGTTGACGATTACGCGCCTGAAGCTATTCGCCGGCATCAAGAAGATCATTGTGCACTGCAGGAGTATGAAGTCCCGGTTCGCAGCCTTGGGCGTCCCGCCGGAGAAGGTGAAAGTCATCCGCTATGGTATTGATCAGTGTTACTTCCGCCCGATGCCCGAAGTTCCTGCCGAACCGAACTTTGTGATGGCCGCAGGAGAAGTCCGGTCACGAGATTACAGGTCCCTTTTCGAGGCGGTGAGGCGGCTGCCCGTGAAACTGACAGTGGCGGCTTCCGGACATTGGTATGCGCGCGAGAAGAACATCGCCCTGGAGACCGCCGCTCCGGCCAATGTCACGGTGGTGCGACATCTGTCCTATAACGAGATGAAGCATCTCTACGCGCGGTCCCAATTCGTAGTGTTGCCCGTCCATGACGTCGTCTACTCCGCAGGCGCAACTGCTTCGCTGGAAGCGATGTGCATGGCGCGCGCGGTTGTCGCGTTTCGTTCGAGCGGAATTCAAGATTACGTCATCCATGGCGAAACCGGCATCCTGGTTGACCCGGGGGACGTCCAAGCCTTGCGTGAGGCGATCGTATACCTGCTGGCCCACCCGAAAGAGGCCCGCCGGCTAGGCGAGAATGGCCGGACCTGGGTAGACCAGGAAATGAACATGGACAGATATGTACAGGAGATGGCGGAGCTTTTGCGCCAGGCTGCCTAATGGAGCCAAACAATGGCGCTCGTCAGCATCGGGCTGCCGGTCTATAACGGCGAAAATTACATCGGTTGTGCGATCGCTTCAGTCCTGGCCCAGAGCTTCACGGATCTCGAGCTGATCATCTGCGACAATTGCTCCTCTGACGACACCCACGCCATTTGTGAAAACTATGCCCGGCTGGATTCCCGGGTTCGGTATTTTCGCAACGAGACAGACCTTGGCGCGGCCCGGAACTTTAACCGCACGTTCGAGCTCGCCACGGGGGCTTACTTCAAGTGGATTTCCCACGACGACTGCTGCGCGCCGGATTTCCTGAAACGCTGCCTCCAGGTTCTTGAAACTGAATCCGAGGTGGTACTGGTTTACCCTCGAACCGTCTTCATCGACGCGAAGGGCAAGCCGTCAGGCACCTATGCGGATAACCTGGATCTCCGGGCTCGTGAGCCGGCTTGCCGATTCAAGACCTTTCTGGACCGGCCCGGCTGGTGTCACCCGGTGTTTGGCCTGGTTCGCAGAGCGGTGCTTGCCCGGACACGCCTGATCGGCAACTTTCCCCGCTCGGATCGCAACCTCATTGGAGAGCTTGCCCTCCACGGGCAGATTTGCGAGATCGAGGAGTACCTCTTCTTCCGGCGTCTGCATCCGCTCATTTCGACGACGGTAAATGCCACAGAACAACAGTTGGCCGAGTGGTATGACCCGAGGATGAAGGGCCGGCTCGTTTTCCCCCGCTGGCGGCGGTTTGGGGAGTATCTGCGGGCCATTGCGCGGGCGCCGCTGCGCGTAAGGGAAAAGGCCGTTTGCTCTCTTCTGGTCTTGCGGTTTGCCCTCGTTCCCCGGCGCTGGAAGGGGATTCTGGAGGATGTGGCCGCAGCCGCCCGCACGGCGCCGACCATTTGGACCGGCCTGCTGCAACGGCGCCGTAAGCGCAAGCACGGGGACGCCTCCGGTACGCAACCCGTAAACCCGTAACTTGTAACCCATGACCGGTAACCGGCAACTGGTTACCGGCAATCGAGAGCGCAATCATGAAAGTCGCCTTCGTCAGCCAACCGTTCGAGCCGGTCGTTCCTCCGGTGCAGGGCGGGTCCATCGCCATCTGGACCTACCAGGTGGCCACCCGACTCTCAGGCTCCTGCGACTTTGTCGTCTATTCCAGGCAGGAGAATGGCCAACAGCCGGTCGAACGGCAGGATGGCATCGAGTACAGGCGCGTGCCGGTCGGGCTCGATGAGAAGATGGGCAAAGTCCTCAAGTTTGCTGAGCGATCGCTCGGGCATCCCTGGCGGCGCCGGCCCTTGTTTTCGTCCTTCGCGTACTATCTCGGCTATATCTGGCGGATTGCGCACGATTTGAGGCAGCAGAAATGCGACGTGGTGCACGTACACACTTTCTCGCAATTCGTCCCGATTATTCGCCGGTTCAATCCGGGTGTGAAAATCGTCCTCCACATGCAGGCTGAGTGGCTCAGCCAGCTGGCGTTCCCGGTTGTCGAGCGGCGCCTCGAGCAGACGAACCTGGTTATTGGCTGCAGTGATTATCTGACGGGGAAGATCACGGAGCGCTTCCCGCAGTTCAAAGATCGAGTTTGCACGTTGGCCAACGGTGTGGATCCGGCACTTTTCACGAAAGCTCAAGGACGTGCGCCGCGATCCGATCGGATCCGCCGGCTTCTGTTTGTCGGACGCGTGTCCCCTGAGAAGGGAGTGCACCTGTTGCTCGAGGCATTTGCCCGAGTGCGAAACGAGCTTAGCAACGTCCACCTGGACATAGTAGGACCGGGCGGGAATCTGCCGATCGAGTTCATAGTGCTCTTGAGCGACGATCCCAAGGTGCGGAGCCTGCGAGACTTCTATCCCGGCCGCTTGCGGCGCGGCGATTACTTCAGGGACCTGCAGGAAAGCCTGCCGACCGACCTCGCGAGGCACGTGACGTTCACCGGGCCTGTCCCCCACTCGCGAATCGTCTCCCATTACCAGCAGGCGGATATTCTGGTTAATCCCTCGTACAGCGAGTCCTTCGGCATGAGCCTGGTGGAGGCAATGGCGAGCGGTGTCCCCGTGATAGGCACACGGGTCGGCGGGATGACCGAGGTCATCGAGACAACCGGAGGCGGCCTGCTAGTTGAATCGGGCGATGTCCGCGGCTTGGCCAGGGCGATCCTTAGCCTGCTGCGCAACGAGGACCGGAGGCGGGCTTTGGCGCGGGCGGGGCAGGAAGCCGTGCAGGCCTGTTACACCTGGGATCAGATCTCTCAGGCCCTTCTCTGTTTTTACGGACGTCTCTAAAGATGCGCAGACTCGGACAGCATTTGCTCCGCACGCTGCAAAGCGGACTTGCACAGCGCTGGATGAAGGAGATTACCCCGGATGCGATTGCCCGACCGGCCGTGATTTTTTCTCCCCACCAGGATGATGAAACGCTGAGCTGCGGCGGTACGTTGATCAAGAAACGGTCCGCAGGAGCGGCGGTCAGGATCGCGTTCATGACTGACGGCCGCACCTCGCACGGCCACCTGATGCCAGCCGACAGCCTGATCGCCTTGCGTGCTCAGGAGGCCATTTCCGCCGCCCGGGTGCTCGGCGTGGATGAGTCCGATGTCTGCTTCCTCGGCTTCCCGGACAGCCGCCTGCGCGAGCATGAGGCGACGGCCCTGGAGAGAGTCAAAGAAATCTTGAACGCGTACCGGCCCGAGGAGGTCTTCATTCCTTACCGGCGGGACAATACCGCAGACCACCTCGCAACCCACCGAATCGTTTCTGCCGCCCTGAGGCAGTTGTCGTTACCCGTTACGGTTTACGAGTATCCGATCTGGTTCTGGTATCACTGGCCCTGGGTGAGGGTCGAACCGCGGCGCGAGGGCCTGCGAGTGCTGAGAGAGAGTCTCCTCGCAGGCTTCGGTGCGCGCGTCCTGGGTACTTTCCGTTGCTACCTTCCGGTCGGCGATGTGTTGGATCGAAAGCGTGTTGCGCTCGAGCAGCATGCCAGCCAGATGACACGTCTGCTCCCCGATCCCCGCTGGAAGACGCTTCACGACGTAGCCGACGGTGATCTCCTGAAGTGCTTCTTCCAGCCGTGGGAGATTTTTAGTTGTTACCGGACGAACACGAAAAAGGGGACAGTCTACTAATTCCCCCATCTCCGGTCCGGAAATGGGGGAATTAGTAGACTGTCCCCTTTTTCGTTTCTGCAGTTGGCGTTTTATGACAAGGCTGATTTCGGGTGGTTTGATCCTGGGGCTTGCCGGGTTCGTTGGCGGCGTGGTGGTTTTCTGGGCGTATCCCGTGTCGTTCTATAACGACTATTTCGCGGTGAATGACTGTCCCGACCCCGTGCCTTTTCGCTATATCGAAATCGACCAGAATGCAGGCGATGTGAAGCTTGCCGGCGACATTGACGGCGACGGCCTCCCGGATCTCGTTCTTGGCGGGAAGCCCGACGAGAACCTCAACTGGTACCGCAATCCGGATTGGAAAAAGACCGTCATCGCAACGCCGGCTGAAGAGTTCACGACCGACGGCGCGCTCGGCGATGTCGACGGTGACGGAGACCTCGACATCGTGGTCCCTGACGGCAGCCAGGGAGAAAACCTGCTGTGGTTTGAGAATCCAGTGCCGGCGGGGGACCCGACCGATGGGAGCAAGTGGCAGCGCCGCGTGATCGGCGCGATCGGCGGTATCGGCAAAGATGTGAAGCTGGCCGATTTTGACCGCGACGGCCACCTGGACATCGCGACTCGGAAAAGAGAGAGCGCCATGATCTTCTTCCAGACCCCGCCGGATTCCTGGGCCGGGATGGAGTTTGCGGCTGTGGAGATGGGCCACGAGGGGATGGCCAGCGGCGACATCGACCGCGATGGCGCTGTGGACCTTGTCCTGTGCGGAATGTGGCTGCGTAATCCCGGCAAGGCCGCGGCTCGCACCCAGTCGGCCTGGGGGCGACACGAGATAGGCTGGGTGCCGAGAAATTTCAAGGCGCTGGTGGCGGACGTGAACGGTGATGCCCGTATGGATGTCCTCTTCTCCAGTTCCGAGAATACGGATGCCGTTACCTGGTGGTCGTACGATGATGAGCCGACCGGGTCCTGGACCAGACATACGGTCCTGTACGGTTTGGAGAAATGCCACACGTTGCAGGCGGCCGACATGGATCGCGATGGAGACATGGACCTCGTCTTAGCCCAGATGCACACCTCTCGATCGAGACGAATCCTGATACTGGAGAACCTCCGGGGGAACGGCACCCGTTGGGCCAGGCATTTCGTGGCTACAGGCGGACTCCATAACGGCCTGGTGGTGGATATTGACAACGACGGCGACTGCGACATCTTCGGGGCAAACTGGACCGGCAACCCGCCGGTCAAGCTTTGGATAAACGAATCCGAGCCAAGTGCCACGGGCCGTTGGTCGTACAAAATGATAACAGGCAGCGCGGCGCGGACCTTCGGCCTGGCTTTCGCCAACTTGGACGGCGACGGGGCGAAGGAAATCCTTGCGGGACCGTACTGGTACCAGGACCCGGGTGGCGACCTGCTGGGCGAATGGGGCCGGCATTCGTTTCCCGCAGGAATGCACGCGATCCTTGCCATCGATGTGGACGGCGATCCGCTCCCGGATGTCATCGCTCAAAAGGACGAAGGCGACGTTGCGCTGTACTGGCTCGAGGCCGCGGCGGAGGGCGGCGAGCAGTGGACCAGCACCAGGATAGGAACGGTTCCGCGCGCGAGCCACGCGCTTGGCGCTCAGGGTTATCGGGTCGGCCAGATGGATTGGGATGGACGGCCGGAGATCCTGGTGTCGAGCGGCAAGGGTATCTTCTACTTTCATATTCCCGACAATCCGAGCGCTGGTGGTTGGCCGCGAGCTCAGGTCAGCGCTAAGCCCTCGGACGAGGGTTTTGCAGTGGGCGACATCGACCGCGATGGCCGGATGGACATCGCTGCCACCACCGGCGATTCAAAGCGAGTCGAGTGGTATCAGAATCCTGGGGATGGGACGGAAGCGTGGATTCCTCGCCTGGTCGGAACCTTCACCGAAGCGGACTATCCCGACCGGCTCGAAATCGCGGACCTCAACGGCGACCGCCGCCTGGATGTTATCGTGACTGAAGAGAATGGTTCGGGTCAGGACGCGCAAACCTTCTGGTGGGAGCAACCGTCGATGTGGATGAAAGGCGAATGGATCCGCCATCTCGTCGTCTCCCAGGGAAGCACCAACAGCATGGACGTCGCCGATCTGGGAGGAGACGGTGACATCGACCTGGTTCTCGGAGAGCACCGTGGCTCGAAAAAACTCGCGCTTTGGATCAACGATGGGACTGGACACTTCGGCGAGCAAGTCATTTCAGAGGGGCGTGAGAGTCACTTGGGGGCGCGCACGGTCGACCTCGACGGCGACGGCGACCTGGATATCGTCAGCCTCGCCTGGGATGACTATCTGCAGATTCACCTGTGGCGCAATGACGCAGATCCGAGAGGCGGACGAACACGGACAGGCACGGACCCCCACGCACTCCAGCGCGCGGGAGTCCGTGCTGGTCCGTGTCAGTCCGTGTTCGTCCGCGCGGTCCGTTTACAGAAACGATAACCAATGCCAACTGACTTCTTCACCGATCGCTTTTCAGACTCGACGCCGGCCGGGCGCGTCATTGGCTACCCGGGGCCGCACCGCGTCCGGCGGGGTGGTGTCGATGCCGAGGGCCTGATCGCGATCGATAACGGGGCTTTACGGATTCAGCCTCTTCTCCAGCCTGGCTGGGGTCGCGCCGCGCTCGCTTACGGTCCCTTCACTCGAGAGAACGGTCTGACTCTCGTCAGCGCGCTTTTGAATGGGCATAACACTTCGCAAAGCGGTCATTTGACCCATAGTTTCATGCGACGCCTGTATCGATGGGCTCGAGGCGACGGCAGTACCCGCTTGCCTGCCCGGCTGTTGCGCTGGCGTCACTATCCGGCGCCGCGGCGGACGCTTCGCCAGTTTCACCGCTGGTGGTGGATATGCCGGCGCTATTCCGAGGGAACCCTCGCTCCGCTCGACGAGAACCTGGCGGTTGGCTGGTCTCCGACGGAGGCTAGTGCCCGCCCGGGGGACGGAAACGCCTTCGTAATGCAGGCTCTAGGTGGTGAAAACGGGCAATTGTGCTGCCGGGTTGCCAATGCCTGGCTGCCCGCCCTGCGCGGCGTTCAGAACATCCCGTTGGTCCTGGTTGTAATCCTTAGAAGGAAAGGGGCCGCCTACTACGCAGCCTCGGTACCTCAAACGGCGCAGCTGCCTGCTCCGCCGGAACTGTGCCCGCTCGCGATCGACCCGTTTGCCGCTGAGCAGACCGTGTATGCTTCAATCCATCAAAGCGTGCTGGGCCAAATCGGCTTTCATGTCGACTCTCGCGTCTACGGCACGCAGGTCGGTCAGCATCCCTCATGCGCTAACTGGTACGGGACTGCGCACGCCGCCGACTCTCTCCGCGGCGATGGAGCACTGGCAGGCGATTCGGCCCAGGTTGGCGGCCGATGGTTGACCGCCGGCGGCGAGTGGCAACGCACCGTCTTAGGGGCGCGGCCTGGTCGCAACGAGAGCTTCGCTTACCTGGACCCCGGGAAGCCTTCGGGTCTGATCCATGTGTTGTTGGAGACCGACGCCGGCCGTGATGCGTGCGTTCTCTGGCGCTTCGAGGATGAGAGGAACTGCTGGGGGGTGTGGCTGGGCGATCGAGGGTGCCGGCTGCGCCTGAGGCAAAAGGGCACCTGGACAGATCTCGCGATTGATTCCCAGACCCTCTTGAGTAACTGTCAGGTTCATAGCATTCAGATCCTCGATGATGGTCAAACCTTTAGCCTGTCCCTGGACGGCACGCGGCTTTTCGGCTCCTCCTTTACGGACAGACGACTGTCGGAGGGCAGCGGCGTAGGCCTCTACGTGCCGGCCGGGGAGGGCGAACCTCTGTTTTATGACTTCGAAGCCCACCCTCGCAGGGTGACCCTTTCTGAAGTCGAGTCCTTGGCGCCTGCGTCCATGTTGCCCGGGTCTTCAGTCGTGATCCACGAACACTTTGAAGGCGAGGGCGCCGACCTGTGTCACGCAGCCGGGGGGTCTCCGGCACGAATCTGGCGCAGGGAGTTCGGCCGGGGAGTGATTGCACGGACAGGGACTGCCGAGGCACGCGTCCAAGCGAGTGCGAAGAACCCGAACCCGGGCCGCACCCTTTATACCGTCGCGTGGGAGCATCCCGGTTTTGCCGACCTGGAGGTCGAGATGACACCGCCCGGCGCAACACGCGGCCAGGGAGAGAGGGGGCGGGGCGGGTTCGTCTTCTGGGAGGACAACGATAACTACATCATCGTCAGCACATGGCTGGACGACTGCTATGAGGGTGCCTCAGTCTCTTCATTCTTCCACCTGAATGGTTTTGAAGAGCTGTATGACGCCGTGTGGAGCAACGTTGGACACAAAATCAAGTGGGGGGTTCCGTACCGCCTGCGAGTCCTGTTCGATGGCCTGCGCTACTTTGCCTCCGTGGATGGTGAACCCGTCCTGTACCGCTCCCTCACGGACGTTTATCCCAATTTTCCCGGACTCCGCGTAAATCGGGTGGGATTGGCGGCAAACTGGGAATGGGGCGATGACACCGGCACGGTCTTTCGCGACTTCACAGCCAGGAGAACAGGGTAGAGGGAGTCGCGTTTTTCCTGGTCGCAGAGCCAGGCGCGGCTCTGTAACGCCGTCCGCCGTACGCTGCGTGCGCGGCTGTAAGTGATCCTGCCCCCGTCAAACGGGCCCCGGTTTCCGGTGCTATACTGATTGCAAGAGAAGCATCTGATCGCCGAATAGGAATCTACAGTCCAAAGCCCACGTTTTTGATGATGGCGCGAGGGAGGTGTGCGCCGAATTTGCATCCCGCCTGAACTCCGCGCCTTGGAGATAGACATATGAAGGTGGTGATCCTGGCAGGAGGTTACGGCTCGCGGCTGGCCGAAGAAACCGAAATCAGGCCCAAACCTCTGGTTGAGATCGGTGGCAAGCCCATTCTGTGGCACATCATGATGCATTACCACTGTTACGGCTATAACCACTTCGTGATCGCACTCGGCTACAAGGGTGAGATGATCAAGCGCTATATCGTCGACTACCTGTCGCTCAGTCAGAACCTCACGGTCGACTTCAAAAACCACCAGATTCGCTGCTTTGGCGCCGCCTCGCCTGACTGGACCGTCGAGTTGATCGACACGGGCATTTCGACCCTGACAGGCGGCCGTATAAAGCGCCTTCAACCCTTCATCGGCAACGAGACATTTATGATGACCTGGGGGGATGGCGTCTCCGATGTGAACCTGGCTGCGCTTCATCAGTTCCATTGCTCTCACGGAAAGCTCGCCACCATGACCGCTGTCCGACCTCCGGCCCGCTACGGACACCTGGACCTGAACGGCGACCGGGTCGACAAGTTTTCCGAGAAGCCTCAGCTGGGAGAAGGTTGGATCAACGGAGCTTTCTTTGTTCTCGAACCCGGCATCTTCAACTACATTGAAGGCGACCAGACGCAGTGGGAAAAAGAACCGCTGGAAAGTCTCGCCCGGGATGGCCAGTTGATGGCCTACAAGCACACTTCTTTTTGGCAGTGCATGGACACCCTCCGTGAGAAACATGTGCTTGAGAGAATCTGGGAGTCAGGAAAAGCTCCCTGGAAGATCTGGGCCTGAACTATGCGAGTGTTGGTAACGGGACACCGAGGATACATCGGGACGCGGTTGACACCGATGCTGCTCGAGGCTGGCTGCGATGTTGCCGGTCTGGACAGTGATCTTTTTCGTTTCTCGACTTTCGGGCAACCGCCGATCGAGATCCCGACTATTGTCAAGGACGTTCGGGATGTCGAGAAGGAAGACCTGAAGGGCTTCGATGCGGTCATTCACCTTGCGGGCCTTTCCAACGACCCGCTCGGCGACCTGAATCCGGAGTTGACCCTTGAAATCAATCATCGCGGCTCGGTCCGCCTCGCGCAACTCGCGAAGTCAGCCGGGGTCACGCGGTTCATTTTTTCCTCGTCCTGCAGCGTCTACGGCGCGGCCGGGGATGATCTCGTCGATGAAACTGCCCCCTTCAACCCGGTTACTCCATACGGACTTTCAAAACAACTGGCCGAACGAGACATTGCTCCGCTGGCCGACGACGACTTTAGTCCAACTTTCCTCCGTAACGCCACCGCGTACGGCGTTTCCCCCCGCTTGCGCTTCGATCTCGTCCTTAACAACATGATGGCCTGGGCGGTGACCACCGGACACGTTCTGCTCAAGAGCGACGGCACGCCTTGGCGCCCGATCGTCCATATCGAAGACATTTCCCGGGCCTTTCTGGCGGCGTTGAAAGTACCTCGCGAGGCAGTGCACAACCTGGCCCTCAACACCGGCGCAACCAGTGAGAACTATCGAATCCGGGAGTTGGCTGAAATTGTGGCCCAAACGGTCCCGGGAACCGAGATTGAAGTTGCGCCGGACGCAGGGCCCGACCGCCGAACCTACCGGGTGAATTGCGACCTTATCCTCGGCGTCCTGCCGGAGCTCAAAGTGGAATGGAATGCCCGGCGCGGGGCCGAGGAGCTTTACGAGGCCTATCAGCAGGTCGGGTTGGGCCGTGAGGAGTTTGAGGGCACCAGATACAAGCGCATTGCCCAAATCAAATCGCTTATGAGCAGCGGCATGGTGGATCACACGTTGCGTTGGAGGAAAGCCGCATGACCGGGGAGGACAGGTTTGGAGAGGCGATCGAGGGGAAATCGTGCCGAAGTTGCGAAGAGGCGGGCCTAAGGCTTCTCATATCCTTCGGCCACACCCCGCTGGCCGACCGCCTGGTCACTGCCGATCAACTGGACAAGCCCGATTTAACCGCTCTGCTCGACCTCGCTTTCTGCCCGGCTTGCTCCCTGGTTCAAATCACCGAAAGCGTGCCCCCCGAGATTCTATTCGGCGGAGACTACCCCTATTTCTCGTCTGTTTCCCCCGCGCTTTGCCGGCACTCCCGCGAGAATGCGCTAGAGCTGATTGACCGCCTTGGATTGACGAGCGAGAGCCAGGTCGTCGAAATTGCGAGCAATGACGGCTACATGCTCAGAAATTTCGTGGAACAGAGGATCCAGGTCCTGGGCATCGACCCGGCGCCCGGCCCAAGCCAGGCCGCGAGAGATGCCGGCATCCGGACTCTTACCGATTTCTTCGGGATCAATCTTGCCCGGCAGTTGCGGTCGGACGGATTTCAAACGGACCTCCTCATCGCCAATAACGTCCTCGCTCACGTGCCTGACCTGAACGGTTTTGTGGCAGCGATCGCGACTATCCTCAAGGAACGGGGTATGGCTTCTCTCGAGTTCCCCTACCTTGTGGACCTCATCGAAAAAGTCGAGTTCGACACGGTCTATCATCAGCACCTCTGCTACTTCTCCGTCACTGCCCTGGATGCTCTCTTTCGCCGGCAGGGGCTTTACATCAACGACATCCGGCGCCTCTCGATCCACGGCGGTTCATTGCGTCTCTATGTCGAGCGGACTGAGCGGGTCGCCCCCGGCGTTTCGGAGCTTTTGACCGCTGAAGAAAAGGCTGGGATCCCGAAGCTACACTACTATCGGCGCTTTTCACAGCAAGTTGGCCGCATTCGCACGGAGCTGCTTCGCATCCTCGAGCGAATGAAAGCCGAAGGTCAGCGGGTTGTGGGGTATGGCGCGGCCGCCAAGGCCACGACTCTCCTCAGTTATTGCGGAATTGACCGCCGGCTGCTTGAATACATCGTCGATTTGAACACCTTCAAGCACGGACGTTTCATGGGCGGGAATCACCTGCCTATTTGCCCGACCGGGAAGATCCTGGAAGACATGCCCGATGCCTTGCTTCTGCTCGCCTGGAATTTTGCGGATGAAATTCTGGCGCAACAGTCGGATTACCGCGAACGCGGCGGAAAGTTCATCATTCCGATCCCAGAGCCGAAGGTGGTATAGGGTACAGAAATCATGGGAAACGCGGAGGACCTGGACCTGACCTGCACCAACTGCGGAAATCAGCAAATGGACGTGTTCTACGAGGTGCGGTCCGTCCCCGCTTACAGTGTCCGGCTCCTGACGGATCGTGACGAAGCTCTGAATTGCGCGCGTGGCGACTTGTGCCTTGCGCACTGTACGCATTGTGCCTTCA
>Ga0105091_10000362_pt1 | contig 18785 bp, 17 predicted proteins | sample PPLLak1March2015_FD_87022 | JGI IMG/M metagenome (GOLD analysis project Ga0105091, IMG submission 87022) | Freshwater sediment microbial communities from Prairie Pothole Lake near Jamestown, North Dakota, USA - PPLs Lake P7 Core (1) Depth... | ecosystem: Environmental > Aquatic > Freshwater >... | reverse complement strand
GGCAATGGCAATGGCAATGGCAATGGCAATGGCAATGGCAATGGCAATGGCAATGGCAATGGCAATGGCGATTGAGGCGGCAGTAGTGCATGCTGGAAGCAGAGGGGCATTCGCATTCGCCGGTTAGCTGAAACGGCTACAGCGAATGACTATACACAATACTTTCATTTTTTTAGAATAATAGAATACTAACATAAGTAGAGAAGTACAGTTAATTTCTGGAAATCAAGCACAATTATATCAAATCTCATGTGACTAATTTAAATTAATAATCTCCTACTTATTGCTACTTAGTATTGCTGTAGTGGGTGGATTAATCTCCTCTGTTCTATGCTACGCTGTTTCATAAATGATGCAAGCGTAGATATGCTTGCACACCTTCCCTATTCTCAAAATCAGAGCAGTCACATACTATAGTACGGTCAGACTTTTCTATTACGTTGTACTACAGGCATTTGAATCACTCCGATTCAACTTTCCAAAGTTGTGCCTTGGTTACCTTTGGAAGTTTGCTTATGGGGGATTGTGGCAGCTAGCAGCCAGCCATGGTGCTATATTGATGTTAAATGACTACTAAATACCCTACTATTATATTTTAAACTCTGTGACAGTAGCAAACTATGAAATTTTATTTAAGCATAGAAAAGTCTTTGACTTCATATTATTATTTTCTAGCTTAGCCTTTAGTTGGTACTATTTGTGTTAGGATACATGATCCTAAAATCATCCTTCATACTGACCGTAGTCCAGTTTCGGCTCTGAGCCTCTTTTAACACATTTTCAGCGAGTTCGTCCTTTAGCTCAAGCAATATTTCGGCATCTGGGCTACAGACAAATTCGTCTCCGCTTGAATCACTCGTAAGAGTATCGATACCAGCATCACCAAAAATAGCATCATTTCAGGCATCTCCGTTTTACTATATCATTTCCCTGACTCGCATCTATTTATTCGATCATCTGTTTCCAATCTATACATCAAGTTTAGGCCAGAAGTTCCGATTAGTGTATCTGGTCTATTAGTGCCAGTTATTATTGTATTTCCACTACCTGATCCCGTGTACTGCGTTGCTGGTAGTGGACTTGGTGGTACCGGATCAGATAGCGCATAGATCAATATGTGAGACGGTAGCTCTGAATGATAGAATACAACATGTCGTTAATAGTTGCGACCATGAAGGCATAGTACTTGTGTCAATCAATGTAATTTAGATATGTCAAATGAATTAATAAATTGGATAGTTAGTGCGCGCCCAGTCAGTAATACTTACCGTACCTAGTACTTCCATACTAACATGTTATAGGAAGAAATGGTGAGGTAGTAGCAAAATGGGTCTATGATGTTGATTCTTTTCTTTTGTTACTACTATCTGAAGCTGAATTATTACCGCTGATATTAGTTTCTGAGGCGGTACTGTTATCTTGAACATCATACAGTCATTTCTTAAGTTCTTTGAAAGTCACTAGTTGTTATCAATTATAATGAAAGATTAAGTTTAGATTCAGACTTTGCCTTTGCCTTTAACCTTAACTTTATTTCATTAATGTTCTCGAATATACTAATACGTTAGTTCAGGCGCTTAATTTTCTTGTCCAGTTCGCAAGGTTCTCAAGTAATTGTCTCAAAAACTTTTTTGTATTATCGTCAACCAGCTTGCCATTTGTATCGAATTTATCTTGTGCGAATGTCACTATTACCAGTGGCTTGTTGATTGGATACATGTTCAAAAATACACACGTCTGGCGTAGATGAAACTGGGCGTTTGCACCACCCAACATACCTGGAGATGCACTCATTATTGCAACAGGTTTTCCATCAAATGGATTATCCCCATATGGTCTTGAAGCCCAATCAATAGCATTCTTTAAAACTCCTGGTACTGAAAAGTTGTATTCAGGCGTTGCAATAAGAATACCATCTGCTTCTCTTATTTTAGTTTTGAATTCCCTTACCTTGTTGGGCATATTTTGTTCCGTATCCTGATTAAATGGAGGAATACCTTCAAGGTCAGAAATTTCCAACTGCATATCGTCTGGTACCAAATCTGCTGCGGAACGTAGAAGTGCTTTATTATAAGAGCCTTGCCTTAGACTTCCTGCAAAGCCAAGAACCTTTATCTTGTTTTTGTCCAATCTATGTCATCACTATTTTGGTAAGCTAGATATGATTGTTTTATGTGTTTGGTTGCATTCTCAATAACATCAACATTAGCAGCTAAATCTAAAGTCAAAGAATAACAATCCCTAGCCAATGTTAAGGCCGCCATATTACTCTGCGATGAGATCGAATCTCTGAGCAAATTTTCATATAGCTACATGACTTCTTCCCCCTTCTTCTCCAAAAGGTTGGACGGCTTTGAATGTATTTATAAAACTCACGCCTAGAAAATATAAGTATTATGCATGCAATATTATCTCTGCGGCTGTTCTCTCACGTTCCGATATACTCATGGAATAGGAGAGAATGTCAGGAGCTATAGATTTATCGCTAAGTTAACAGATTCACTATACAGGTAGAATAATTTATTAGAAACTATTCTCTTCACTGTTTATGCAAACTCTGTGGTTAAGTCCAACCGAGTTCGTAACTGGTGATCCATCGCTACGCCTAAGTTACCCGTACATCAGTCATTCATACACGATTGTAACGTGTACGTCACCCGGTGACTACAAATGGATATTTATGGGATTGTGGTTACCTGAAAATGTAGCCATTGAAGAGATCATAGTTTGTTATCATATCTCAATTCAGCAAACACAGCAAGATCAGCTGAGCTTCATTTCTCAAATCAGGCTTACGGAGATGATGACACCAGATAAAGCTATTATAATTCATGATGATGGTACTGGTTTAAAAGATACGAGTCCAACTTGTTATACTAGTCATGTTGATGGTAAAGTTCCTTCAGCAGGCAGTACTATAACTCTAGCACTTAGATTGAACTTTAAAAACACAACCGACAAGATTATGCTTGGAGCTATTGGTGTTAAAGTCCTTTCTACAATACAGAATTATTATGTAAATGTAATGGATTTCGGTGCTAAAGGTGACACAAAAAGTGTATCTGACGGAGAAATTGCTGCTGGAACCAAGACACTTACTTCTGTGACTGCAAATTTTTCATTAAGCGATGTCGGTAAAGTCGTGAGTGTAAAAGGAGCCGAAGCTGGACGTGTTCTGCTATCAACAACAATAGCAAACTTTGACAGCCCTACCAAGGTCTTCCTAGAAGCAGAAGCGTCTACAAGCGTATCTTCTGCAAATGTTACTTGGGGAACAGATGACTCGTCTGCTATTCAGAAGGCCTTTGATGCAGGTACATGTATAATCTTTCCCTCTGGAACGTACATTTGTAAGGAAGTCTCAATTCAATCGAATAAGACCATTGAAGGCTTAGGAGATGTAATACTTAAACACCCGGATGGACAGTCTGGCAACATCCTTGCATCATCAACTTATGCGACTAAGGGCTCCATCATTGCTGGATCTAGGTCACTTACAGTTGATTCTTCTCTAGGATTTAATGAGGGTGCAGTCTGTACTATTCTTGGGGCCGGTGGCGGTCATATGACTCAGGAGAATGTCCTAGTGGTCGACCTTGAAGCATCCGGAACCACACTAGACGTGGGGACTACATCTCATTTTCCTGGTAGCGGCGTCCTTGTTGTGGAATCTGAGCTTATCTCGTATACTGGAACGACAGTTAACTCTTTTACCGGTTGTAGCCGAGGTGAGTTCGGAACTGTTGCCACTTCACATCCTGTCGGTACCCCAATCCGCTTGTCGAAGTATCTTGTAACTACCATAGAAAATATATTTGGAACAGATGTTACTGTTAAAGATCCCGCTTTCTTAACAGTCTTTAATGCCCCCGTGGTGGTAGGTGCTCTTCGCATAGCAATTCGACATCTTGAATTCGACGGGAACAAGGGGGCAAACTCTCCCTTCAATACATTTTGTGTTCTCTTTAAAGGGACACGATTTTTTACAATTGAAGAATGTATCATTAAAAATGCAGATCATGGGGGCATCTTTGTCACTCTCAGTCGAGACGGACTGATATCTGACAACTACCTTTCGGACAATGGTCAACCGATCTTGCAACTGGGGGCGAACATTTGGGTTTTCAGTAATTGCCACAACATCAAGATAGCAAGGAACATTATTGGTGGAGGCTCGACGATCGGTATTGCTATAGATGACCGAAGTACTACTGCCCACTATGGTGTTGGGCCCTGCACTGATTGCATTATTGATTCAAATCTTATTGATGGGAAGGGAGAAGAAGGTCTATCTATAGCTATAGTAGTTGTAGGTAGCTCCACAAATAGCGTTATCAATAACCAAATTCTTAACTGTCAGATAGGAATCAGTATAGGGGAGAATCAGGGGGTACCTATTTCCGAACCATGCGCAAACAACCTGGTCTCTTTTAATGTCTTCAGTGGCTGCAGCACGGGTATTAGTGCCGCAAGTGGCAGTTCGAACCCTATATGTAATAACAAGATGATAGGGTGCGAAAATATCATCTCGCCTGGTTTGAATCCACATTACAACAACGGTATCCAAACCAATTTTCGCATCGGTACAGCAGAGTCCGCTAGAAAATAGTGTTGTCTGTTGTCCCTTTGACTATTTACTTGGAAGAGGAATCTGATAATAAGGAATGAGAAGGCATTGAGGTCTTAGAAATGACTAGCGGATCAACACCAATACGATTGTCAAAGGAAGATCTGAGATTTCTCATGAACTTGCTAGACGAGGCAGAAGAGGAAGCGAATACAGAGTTCCGTATAGACGGCGACAACAAAGCAGAAGCTCAATTGGCGATAGAAAGGATTAACCGTATTAGGTCAGCAGTGATTGATCTCGAGGAACGAGTGTTATGACCGGGAGATTAATACTCAACCTTACACTTCAACAGATATTCCGAGAAGAGTTGTCCTTATTACATCGGGGATAATAAGTATCAATAATTTATCGTACGCAATATGGTCCATCGTGTAACTTGATTATTCTTATATCACATTTTCGACACAAGTAATAGCTCACTAAGGGTAAGCGGGATATGGATCCATTGAGCCATATCATGAGGTTACTACAAATAGGACAATTCATTGTCATGGCTTCTTAGACGCATTCTATCTAAATCTGTTAATTTAATATCGCATTCTGATTATTGTAACAAACATCATCTTGAGATTGATATAAGACGATTGGTAAATAAACTCAAACGATTAAAGAGCTTTGTATCATAGACGGAGTATCTTTGAAACACCTGAGGTTTTCCAATAAACATACCGCAATTATTTTCATCATGTGTGAATAAATAACTTTTCGAAGGTCAGTTTGGATGCCTCTCTTTCTAAATAAGCTAGCGAGATGATGATGAAAGTTAATACCCTCTTTGTCTTTTCTCAACTTCCTGCAATCTAACGGTTAAGGCCATAAGCTGATCAGATAGTTGTCCTATTGCATCATCTTTCATCCTGTCTCTTTGCTTTAATGATTGATTTATTTCCTCTAACTCTTCTATTCTACTTTGAGTGTCTCCATATCTTCGATCTAGTGAGCTAACGTCTAGAAAAGTTAAATAGGATTCGATTTTCTTGAATATTTCGATTTTCTCTTTCTCCGTCTTTCTGTAGTACATCGAACCAGAATGCCCTATAAAGTATTCTGAGAAGTCATAATGTCCAAGATCTGAAATTGTTGACTTTACAAATCTTCTAAATCTTCTAAATTCGGTTAATAACCGTCAACCGAGTCTTTACTATTGCAGCAATAACACTTAGGTGGAAAACTACTTCTCCTATTTTTCCAATATGCACCTAGTCATCGTAGATAACTGAACTGATTCTGTCCGTTAATCGACAATATCAATGATAGCTAGTATTGGAAAGTGGTCGCTGTATCCGGTATTGGGTTCTCTCCACCGTGGGATTGATTTTTTAATAACCCGAGGGGAATTGTTTTCATCCCTGAACATTCTAAAGTATTCGAATGGCATAGGACTAATTTTGAGTGCCGGATGAGCTCTCTCCAAATTTTGAGGATCGAATCTATCCTGTGGTAAATTCTCACCTAGTGTAAGACTATTTTTGACGATCCTTATGGACTCCAGGTTCATCTTTAATTTTTGTAGACCAAAGTAAAGTCCCCTTGAAATAATGAACTGATCGAACATACAAAGGTCATTTGATTTCCAATAGTAATGAGCTCCATCAGGCAATAGACGCCACATACAGTTGTACAAGTAGGAAGGATATTCTAGATAATGCTGCTTGTCAGTTTTCTTATCCCCGCCGTCTATGTGCCTCTCGAGTTCCAATATCTCATTCCATTCCCTTAGGAGTCGAACATTTGACGTTGCACCTAGGTATCTTGTTATACTCTTATCAAATGGCTCGTCGTTTAGATCGCCCATCAAAAGAACGTTCCTATTCCATCTTCGGTTTACCTTTTCCACTATCTCTTGATTTTGAGGAAAGTCATCCGGCAAGGGATTTAGATCACCGCTTGGTAGCTTTAGGATATTGTCAACAATTTTGCCGCAGTTTTCTGCAACCATGCATCTTGAATATTCCGTGTCATTGGGATCACAACTTTCCCTCTTACCTCGACGAGATGGCCAATGATTTACTAGGACGTCGATTTCAGCCTTGTTCTCTTTCACACGAAGTCGAGCTTGAAATATGTCCCTTGTTGGATATCTGAAATGTATATTCCAAGAAACTGCATCTAGGCAATCAAAAACGGACTTCGAATATATCAGACAAGTATCAATTCCCCGTATATCTGAGCTGTCTTTATACGATGCAATTTCGTAATCTTCACGCCCAATTTTATCTATAAGACGTCTTACAAGAGATTCATTTTCAATCTCACATAGACCTAATATATCAGGACCATTGCCATTAATAGATTTAATCACTTTGGCCAAATTCTCCAGCTTAATGGTTAGAACCTGCTCGGTCCAACCCTTTTGTGGAGTAAACTCAAAATCAGATGCAATATCAGTAACAGTAGTATCAAAAAGATTCTGCAAGTTCCAGAATCCCACAGTTATCTGGTTCACCGTGAAAAGGTGGTACGTTATTCGACATAATAAAGATTTGAGCACTCCTATGGATATTGAGTGAGAATCTTGTGGGCGAAACAAGACATTAGAAAATTGGGATCAAAAAAGTGGTATTATGCATCAAATGAATGCACAATCACTACGAAGATGGGATATATTATAAAGAATTAGAGGAATACCATATTGCGTGTAAGTTATCGTTCTGGTCTTACCACTAGATGTCTTCCCTACAATCAGTATTAATACTGTTCTTTTGCGTCTTAAGGCAACGCCCATCATTTTATATAGTACATAATAAATATTATTAATCCTTTATGTAAGCAAAGAAAAGATCGTAGCGTAAATATGGTCAAGTTCTTCAACCGTCCATTATCTGCATATGACTCTAGGTTAAATCGAAGAACTTTTGAATGAAATTCTCCTAAAGCTAAACATTTTCGGTTGCACTCCTAGTCTAATAGAGACATGTTCCCGGTTTCGGGAAAGTCAGCTGTCTCAAGTTTCATATTAGTCCTAAAAGGAATAAAAAGGAAGATAATTAATGGAATAAACTTTTTAGTTAAGGATTACTTCTATTATTAGTATGGTACATGTTGCTAAGGTTATTGAAATAGTTGGAAGTTCGGATAAGGGCTGGGAGGATGCTGCACAAGTGGCAGTTACTGAGGCCAGAAAGACTATACACGGAATAACCGGACTAGAAGTAACAGACATGACCGCCAAAGTAGATTCGGCTTCAGGTAATATCGTCCAATTTCGTGCAACATTAAAGATTGCTTTCGGAATTGAACACTAAGAATCTCACCTCTTTTTTTATACATTATTGTTCCACTCTACTTTGAAATGAGAAACTCATCCAGTCTGTGAAGTTGGTACTACTGCTATTACATCTTAGATCTGGGCATGGTAAATACAGCAAATACAATGAAATTTTTCGACATGCCTGTGGAAGTGAAGAATTCTCAGAATATGGCAGTAATATCAACGATTTATGTGATTCTCTAACCGTTATATGTCTAAGATATGAATAATATGTAATCGTAGAGTGGAAGAAATGCCCGATAATAATGGTTTTGTAGATAATGAGGATGATGAATTGAACATCGATGAAGAATTTGAAGGAGAGGAAGAATTCAATAATGATAACGACCTTGTTTCCGAGTGAAATAAGTGATACTTAAAACCTATCAAACATAATGGATTCTTCTTGTTTCAAACATGAGAAACTGACTGATCTATCTTAATGGAATATTGTCTAAGATGTTTGATATTCTATCAACAAATGGTCCCTTTAGATCTCTTCATCGACTGACTGCTCCTCCATCAACTAACAACGTGTGACCTAAGACAAAAGATGCTTTGTCAGACAATAGCCAAACTACTGCATTAGCAATCTCTTGTGGGTCTCCAATGCGTCCTATCGGCGTTATGGACTTAATGCTTTCTATAAGCTGCTTGTCGTCTTCAGCTACCCGTTCAACCATTTCAGTTTCAGTTACACCTGGAGCAATAGCATTTATTCTGATTCCAGATTTAGCATATTCAAGTGCAGCTGATTTGGTCAGTCCAAGCACAGCATGTTTGCTTGCGATATATATTGGCTGTTGTGGATATCCTATCACGCCAGCTCCGGAAGACGTGTTTACTATTGCTCCACCTCCTGTTCTAATCATCTCCGGAATCTCATATTTCATAGACAACCATACGCCTTTGACATTTACGTTCATGATCTGATCAAAAACTTCTGATGTCTGATCTACTAATGATGTCGGCGTTTCTTCTATACCCGCGTTATTAAATGCATAATCGAGCCTACCGTATGTCTTGACTGTCTTCTCTACCAATGACCTGACATCATTTTCGTTTGCCACATCGGTCTTCACAAATATGCCATCACTCCCGGCTTCTTTAACCAGGCGTACAGTTTCTTCTCCTTCTTTGGCGCGACGTGCGGCTATCGCAATCTTAACTCCTTGTTTTGCAAGTGCAATTGCGGCTGCCCTTCCAATACCAGAACTGCCACCCGTTATGATAGCGGCTTTTTGATCTGTCATTTGTTTTACATCGTTCTTGCATTATTTATCGTTAGCGATACTAATACTCCGAATAACGGACAGGGGATTCACATCATTGACTAAATTTAATACTATCTGTGATCATACGATGTAAAACATTCTGAATATTTTTTGTTCTCACTATTTTCATTGTCTAATCATCACCACCGAGAAATGATGTCATGCAATTCATTGTTTTCAGCGGCTAATTTATCAAAGCTTACTGGTAGATATTGATTCTTTTTACTATTTCTGATATTCTGTCTAATCAAATATTTTACATTATAATCTATTGATCTCATGCGATCGCATTTGTTCAGCCAGGTCTGCGTCATCAAGTGAATGTTTTAAAAATTGATTAGTTTGCAGTTGTATTGTCAAACACTGTCTTGCTAATTGCATACACCCCACTCATACACACATTTTATGAGATTTCATGTTATTGACAAAACTCTCTTGAATATAAATACGAAAATGTAAATGAACTAGAATCTGTATCTACGCATTGAATCTAAAATTAATAGATTTTTGACCTAGCCTGAATTATTGTTCTTCAGCTCGTTACCATCGTTTGAATTCATGCTTTATAATCAGCAATTCATCCATCTTGTTATATACTTGCAAGGCCTGCATTCCTTTCGGCGTTGTCTTAAAAGTTCTTTCTCCCTCAATGTATTCAATAAGGTCATTCTCAAGCAGATGAACTAGATACTCTTTCAGTATGTTATACGAAAGATACGTCTTGAATTGGATCTCAGTAATTCTTGCTTTGTTACCATTGGTTACTTCGAGAATAGACGAAATTATCTCAGATCTGGATCTATGCTTGAGTTGCTTTGTCATCCTTTTACTCAATTTTATTACAGAAGACATCCATACTTATTTATGACTAATGTAAGTACTAGAAGAATCTAGTACAGTTGCTATCTTTTAACCTCGATCGAAGGAGATATGGCATAGTATATTTGATTTTTATATTCGGAATAGTTGTCTCTTTTCACTTGGTTTTCCTTGTGATGCCCCCTACGATGTTTTCAACAAGCCATCAACTATACTTGAGACAAATTTTCTTGCAATTGAACCATCTAGATCCAGGCGAGGGTTAAAAATAGTGATTGTCATACCTACGGCACGTCTGGTTGCAAGCAAAACATTCAAGACCTCCGTGAGGTCAGAGTAGCTCAGTCCATTATCCAGACGATAATCAACAGCCGGCATGATTGTATCATTTAAGACGTCTGCATCTAAATGAATCCAGAATCCTTCTATACGATTATTCAGCAAGCTCTTTGTAGCCAAGGAGACAGCATTTCTAATCTCTAGTCTTTTTATTTCCAAAAGATCAAATAGATGCATCTTCGTATCTCGTACGTCTTGACTCCCATAGGTTGAAGATTGCTCTGCATCGCGGTATCCAAATAATACAATGTCCTCATCTCTGACGTATGGTTTTAGTCCATTGATATTCGTAAGTATATCAGGACCTCTGCCAGATACGATAGCTAAATCCATGTCAGCAACTTCTCCATTCACGGAGGCCTCAGGTTGATAAAAATCTGCATGGCCATCAATAAAGAACAATCCATATGTTCCAGAATGGTGCCGTAATGCTAGAAGAGGGGCAATAACAATACTGCAGTCTCCTCCTATTACTATGGGAAACAATTTTTTACTTAAGACATTTGATACAGAGCTACAAAGCACTTGTGAAAATTCTCTGATTGCTTTGGCGTTCAGTAACAATGTTTTACTATCACGTTCTGAATTGTATGGAGACGATGGATCAACGCGACCCACGTATTGGGCTTCTAATTTCTCATGTAAACCTGCTGCTTTGAGTGCTTGTGGAAGATTTTCGACTCCTGTTGGTCGCAGTCCCAATATTGAAGGAGCGTCTATGATTGCAAATTCGTGCATTATCTGACTTACATAATATTCTTTAAAGAAGCTCTGCATAATATTATCGTCGAAATCACATTTAGTTTATTTGCAGATGGGACTTGATTTCTGGCGATACTATTTATAAACTTAAATTGAAAACAACTAAATATCACTAGCGATGGATTCAATGTTAGAATACACTTTTTCTGATTGTTTTCCGTCTCGAAAATTTTCCAAACATTCCGTCTTATAGAACATGAATTTAGTAACGGTTTGGTTGTGACAAGTGTTTATAAAATAATTTCAAGTAGACAATATCAATTCAGCAATTTCTTATTTTTGAAGTTCTATTGTTCGCCTACTGTTTAATATAGAAACCTATTTTATCTATGCCTTCAAACAGTAAGAAGAATCGATTGTGAAAGTAATAAGAGTCCTTAGACATATTGTTCGAATAATATCCTTTGAGGTAGTTGCTGTTGTAATCGCTTGCTTAATTTTCCCACTCTTACAGTTACAGTACGAACCAAACGATGCATTGGGACAGTCCGTTAATGACCCAAATTTGGGTGTTGAGTCATTTGTGGAAGGGTTGAGTTCACCCACAAGCATAGCATTCTTGGATAACGAAAATATCTTAGTATTGGAAAAGGAGGGCCAAGTTCGACTCATTTCAAATGGAGAACTTGTACCTGAACCAGTACTACAAATACCCGTGAACACAGATAACGAGCGTGGCCTACTTGGAATAGCAGTTATGAACGGCAGCGCAACTGGTTCCGGTCCTGGTCAAAATGCAAGTGCCCAGACAGTTTTTCTGTATTACACTGAGTCAGGAGGAGCAGAAGGAGGTGAATTAAGAAACAGAGTTTACAAATACAGTTGGAACGGTCAGACGCTTGATAACCCAACCCTATTAGTCGATCTTCCTGCAATACCTGGTCCTAACCATAATGCTGGCAAGCTCATGATGGGCCCTGACAACTACCTATACGGAATCATAGGAGATTTAAATCATGATGGAAAACTTCAGAATTTTCCTAATGGTCCTGATCCGGACGATACTAGCATAATTTTCAGGGTAAATCCTAACGATGGAACGCCTGCTCCAGATAATCCTTTATCCACGGATCCAAATAATCCATTGAGTAAATACTATGCGTACGGAATAAGAAACAGTTTTGGACTCACATTTGATCCTGTTACAAAAAATGTTTGGGATACTGAAAATGGCCCAGCGTCAAATGATGAGATTAATCTCGTAAAGCCGGGATTTAATAGTGGGTGGCAAACTATTATGGGCCCAGTTTCCGCATCTGGAAGCACGGAAAGTGAATTAGTCAACTTCCCTGGATCTCATTACGCAGATCCTCTTCTTACATGGTTGGACCCTGTTGCTGTAACTGACATAGAATTCCTAGAATCATCAAGTTTGGGAGAGAGCTATTCTAATAATGTATTTGTAGGAGACAATAATGACGGAAATCTCTATTATTTTAAAGTGAACCCAGATAGAAGTGGACTGGTTCTTGATAATATACCTGACTTAGTGGTAGACAATGAGCAGGAGCTATCTTCCATACTCTTTGGTAATGGATTTGGGCCTATTACTGATTTAGAAACTGGACCAGATGGATATCTCTATGTATTATCATACGATGATGGAATTATTTATAGAATAGTTCCTTCATCAGTACTATCTTCATCATCGGCAGCAGGAACTGCAGAAACAGCAGTACCTGCGTCTCCAATTGACGAACAAGAGCAGGAAGAACAAGATGAAGAAGAATCAGCAAGTGACGGCGAAGAAAATGGTGATGATGAAAATAATTAGAACGATGAGGTTAGGGTAAAGTACATGCAGGGCAATGGCGATAAGCATCCATTATTTAAAAAACATCATCATCAATATGAGGAATTTGTGAGTGCTCAAACTGATTCAGAAGCATTATCACTGTTCTCAATATGTGTAGTAATTATTCACTCAGAAATAAACAAAGATAAAAGACCGACCGATTAGCATTCGAAGGCGTGGTTCTCCTGCAAGACTACTTTGATAGGCTATATTGTAGTCCTGTGGTTTGCCCATACTATCTTATGCCTATACTTCCATCCTTGTTAAAGGGATGGCCACCTACTACATATGACAGCATACATCATTTCCGAAGTACGCACAAGCCTTAACTTCCACGATCCTCCAGAACGATGTCGACCTACTTTTTCGGCTAACCGATCTTCTCTTATTAATACACATTACAAGTAAATAAACCTAATTGTCGAATAAATATACAAATATTCAATTTCGTATCACAATATACAATAAACAGGTTAAATCCATGAAAATTCTTCAACCATTCAACTGAGTAATTTCTTAATGTTTTAGATAGTTAGGTAAATGGTTTGAAACTCAATTTTCTAACGTAGTCATTTGTATCTATGCAAACAAACCTCAGTAGCTATCAAACAAGTGCTTTTTGTTTATCAGAAACATCACAAATATTTCATAAAGTAAATCACTTGGAGCATTCTATTATAGGGTGTGTTTATATCTCCGCAATTGATTAGACATAAGACGTTCTTCTGCTAATTATTTGCATTTATTGTAATGCTTTAAAGCCATTTAACAAAATATGTTATAAAGGGTGACATAACAAAAAATCGCATTTGTATTTGTAATAAGTAATTAGAATCAGTATTGCAGTTCAATGTTTGATGTCCGGTTACTTTTATCTAGAACAAAAACTATTTAATTATGGTTTCTATTAAAGCGAATAGAATAGAAGTTTATTTACAATTCTTATGTAATTGTCAATTGTCAACTAACAATTGAGCATAAATTCTGGTCTTTTTTAAAGCTGCTAACAGGCTAAATACTAGAAGACTATAATTTGAAAAACACAAAATGATACATTTAAAGGAAACGCAATAACATACAGCTATTCAACGATCATTAGGTCAGAATCTATTCAAATCGTATCATTTCTAACGATCACCAACTGTCAGTTCAGTCTGCATGCAAAAACTTTTTGAACATGAAATACGATTTCTAGGGTTGCTCCTAGGAAATATATTTAAATCAAACTTAAATCTTAAAGGCCCCAAGAATAATGAGAAGAGTTCAGAGGACAAGAATTATCTAAATGGCATTAGATTGTGAAAAATATTATGAATACTATTTCCCCACCTACATTATGTGTCGTAAAGGCTGTAAAAATACATATAAAGATAAATTAACGTAACGTATTGATACGACGATGATACAATCATCGGCGTTCTAATATGAATAAAGCACAATCAATAAGTACATTCCAAGTGACAAGGAATTTCCCCTTCTCACAGAAAAGACAAAGACAAGAACATATTCTCAAGGAAATTTGTGATGCTTTTAATTCTGGTTATAAACGGATTATTCTTGAAGCACCAACTGGATTTGGGAAAAGTCCTCTAGCCGTCTCTTTTGCACTCACTTTGGGATCAAGCTATATATGTACTTCAACGAAGGATTTGCAAAGCCAGTATGCTAACGATTTTTCATACTTAAAGGTAGTTAAGGGCAAAAGTAACTTCCCTTGTTTGGTAAAGGAAGATTTCATAAGAGATGGCAAATATAGATGCAAAATTTGCCTCTCACCTATAGTATCACGTCAAAGTAGATCACTAGAAAAAGAAGATCTAGTTATTAGTGAGTGCAAACACACCACTGTCGAATACGGACCTTGCATGACTGATGAAACATTTAGAGACAACGGTTGCAAATACAGAACTTTTTCGAAGGATTATACTGTGGTCAAGAAAGGCACAAGAAACGAATCGGTATTCATTCCTCTAGTAAATATTAAGAATTATCAAAAAGACTATTCACATTGGCTTCACCTAAAAAACTTCCAAGGAGATCCTCCAATTACAGACTGGCGAGCATGCCCATATTTTGATCAATTAAATATCGCTTTAAGTGCCAGTCATTCCATATTCAACTATTCTAATTTTTTGGCACTACTTCCAAGCAAGAAAAATCTCCTTTCAAGAGAATTACTTGTACTAGATGAAGGTCACTTGTTAGAGACTGAACTTGTAAAGTTTAGAGGATTAACAATTTCAAAGAGGAGATGGAAGAGATATACTTCTGATCTAAAAATCATTGACTTTGGTTTTGATGATATAAAAAGATGGATAGATTTTTTGATAGAACTTGAAACAAAAATGCTCAATCTACTTGGTAATATCTCAGTAGTCGAATCCCTGGCCATTGAACGTAAAGTCAAGTATGGGTGGTCTACTGAAAAGAAAAAGAAATTGAATAGAAATACTAGAATAGTATCTTCATCGGACTTATTTGAAAGTGATGAACAAATTTCTAAACAATATGAAGACCTTTCTGTTCATGTAAATAATACATTAACGGATGAGGTTGCTGCTGACGCCATTAGAGATACCGAAAGACTAACACGCACAATAAATAATATCATATCAGATCCGGAAAATTGGATAGTATCGGACATAATAAAAGAGAACTATGAAGTGGTAAAAGTTGAATTCAAACCATTAGATATATCAAAGTACTGTAAGGCCGTATTTGACAAATGCTCAAAGACTATCATTATGAGTGCTACAATTCTAAATTATGAAACCTTTTGCAGAAACATCGGGATCTCCCCTGATAGTGATGAAGTAAAATTCATACAGGTTCCCTCAGACTTTCCAGTAGAAAATAGACCTATATATCCTATGAACGTAGCCTATCTCAATTACAATAATCTGCAATTACAAGAAACTAAATCAGCTATTACAAATGCAGTTGATAACTTAATGACAATACACAATAAACATAAAGGAATAATCCACACTACGTCTTACGAGCAACTCAATTTTATCAAAGATAACATTTCTAAGGAGAATGCTAGAAGACTCATTGTCACCGATCCAGAAATACAGAGAGATGAAGTCGTTCAGGAACACTTTTATGCAAAAAAGCCTACAGTTCTAATTTCTCCTTCATTACACACTGGTCTAGACTTAAAAGAGGATTTATCGAGATTCCAAATAATAACCAAAGTTCCCTATCCTAATAAAAGTGATAGATGGATAAACGCGAAAAGAAATAAAGTTCCCGATTGGTACTATTGGCAGACTGGTTTAAAACTTGTTCAGGCCTATGGTAGATCTGTTAGGTCTAAAGACGATTGGGCAAGAACATACATTTTAGATTCAGCGTTTGAATATTTTCTAAGAAAGAACAGAGAAATCTTACCCGGCTGGTTCCTCAATGCAATCAAAAATCATAATCTGACCTAATTTCGCTTTTCAAAGCTGGAAATTTTGTAACTATATTCTTCCTGAGTGAGATCATCGTTCTGTTACATTTCAATTTCATAGACACATAACCAAGAGAAGATGATGTGTTTGTTTACAAAATCAAACTATGGATTATGATTATGATGGGCTATTATTATTATTATTTTTTATGAAGGAAAAAGGATTGGACAGTTCAATACATAAAGGATAAAATCAGATGGTTTGATAAGCAGCATTTCTTTTGCACAAGTATTAATCTTGGAATCGAACACTTAACAAGTCGAGCTTGTCCTTCGTGTTAACGGTCATACATAACACGCATAGCGACAATAAAGCTCATCAAATACAAATGATTTCTCAATAGATAGGGACTTACTACAGATTTAACGCTAAAATAGGCCTTGTATTATTGAACTAATAGGATATGGCAGCGGCGACAACAACAACGGCAACAACTACAACTGAAACCACTACAGCCTCTACTAAAGGCGAAATTCCAAAGTGGAAAGTTATAGGCGATTGGTTTGATGTTTGTAAGTGCAACATACCATGTCCTTGTGAGTTTGCCCAACCTCCAACGTATGGCGACTGCGAGGGTATTTTGGCTTATAATATCAAAAAAGGCAATTATGGTGAAACTCACCTAGATGACTTGAATGTAATAGCTGTGAGTAGCTTCGAAGGTAATATCTGGGCAGGCGATGGCAAAACAAAAGTGGATCTTGCACTATTTTTTGACGAGAAAGCAGATGAACAGCAAAGAGAAGCACTGAATATGATTTTTAGTGGAAAGGCCGGTGGTTTTATGGCTGAGTTTGCAAAGCTTATTGGAGAAGTTAGGGGAATGGAATATGCTCCTATCAAGTTTGAGCTGGCAGATGACTTATCCTATTGGAGCGCAGAGATACCCGGAAAAGTTTTTGCAAAAGCTGAGGCATTAACTGGCCCTACGACGCCGCCTGGTAAACGCGTTCAAACTATTAACCCGCCTGGTAGTGAGGTAGGACCTGGAGGAGTTGCAACTTGGGGGATATCTCTTGCTGACGAAGCCGATACAATAGGCTTCAAATGGAAAAGAAAAGGTAGATCAAGTAAGCATATTCCATTTGAATGGAGCGGACCATGAAATCTACTAACTTATATAAATGAACTTGAGTAATCAACTTACTTGCCAATATTAGCATTATGAAAACTAAATCATCTATAACAATTGTTATTATTGTAGTATCAATCGCTGTATTTACTTGGTTCATATCGATCTGGCAGCATGATAGTATGATGTCTTCTATGATGACATTTTACTATAGTCCAGCAGTATTAATCTTATTTGTAATAATATGGACGGCGGGTATGGCTGCTATGATGTTCCCAGCTATTGTGCCCATGGTTCTCTTCTACAATAGACTCATCGATAGTAGTAAAGGTAGTAGAGGTAATATCCATTCCCATAATACTAGTCAGATGCTATATCATGGCCAGGATGATACTCATAGTGATGAGAATAATAACATTAATAAAAATGTTGATAGCATGCCAAGTTCCGTAAATCAAGATCAAAATAAACATAAGAAGACATATAATCTAAGTAATGTGTTCAGACCCAAGACTTATTATTTGATAATTTTTATATTGTCATATCTTGCAATCTGGGCAATAACTGGAATAGTACTTCTTATCGGATGGTCTTATGCCCTAGACATAATATTACCACAATTAGGAATAAATGAAATTCAACATTCCCACAATCAACTGCAAAAGGAGCAGCTATCGATAAATATTATATATGGAATCCTATTGATCGTATCAGGAATCTATCAATTTAGCCCGCTAAAATCTAAATGTCTTGGATATTGTGAATCTCCTCTTAGTTTCTTTATGAGGAGATGGCGAAAAGGGGCAGCTGGGGCGGTGAAGATGGGAACATATCATGGCCTATATTGTCTCGGTTGTTGCTGGCCCTACTTTTTACTTATGGTAGCATTAGGATGGATGAATATTTTCTGGATGGGTCTGTTTGCGGCCATCATCTTTGCTGAAAAGATTTGGGCTAAAGGCGGGCTCTGGATTGCTAGAATCACTGGTATCTGCTTTATATCTATTGGAATTCTGTCTTTGACTGGGATGATACTGCTTCCTTCTAATCCAATGAGTAGTAGTACTAGTGATAGTGGCATGATGTCAATGGACAATTCAATGAATATGGATATGTCTTCCTCGCCACCAGATAATACGTTACTTCATAACGAGACTGATGAAACTAGTTCAAGTATGAATATGAATATGTAGATACGAATAATGGTTATTATGAACACCGCTTGATTCCCAATGTCAAGGAAGCGAAAATTCTATACCGCATTTATACTCATGAAATTCTCCAAAACATTGCTAGAAGTCAGATCCACGGATTTTAGCGATATTATTGTTTTTTTTGAAAGTTATTGTTTTTTTAAGGGAAGAGAAAATTGAAAGGTTGCACCTT
>Ga0105091_10000361_pt1 | contig 18801 bp, 17 predicted proteins | sample PPLLak1March2015_FD_87022 | JGI IMG/M metagenome (GOLD analysis project Ga0105091, IMG submission 87022) | Freshwater sediment microbial communities from Prairie Pothole Lake near Jamestown, North Dakota, USA - PPLs Lake P7 Core (1) Depth... | ecosystem: Environmental > Aquatic > Freshwater >... | reverse complement strand
CCTTAGGCACAGAGATGGACGCGTTGTCAACTCGTTTGGAAATCCAGAGCATCCAATTAATAAAGGCGGTCTTTGCCCCAGAGGACTTTCCGCTGTCCAGGGGCTATATGACCCGGACCGGCTTAAAAGAGTTTTATGCGCACCATGCGGACGGGAAATGGAGAACTGGGATGGACCTCTAAAAGAGGCCTCAACTGATTTGAATAAATCTGCAGGTAAAATAACAATCATTAGTGACCTGCAAACCGGTGCCCTTTTTGAAGTGATGGAAAGTTTCATGGAGGCCTTCGGCTCTAAAGACAGGCTCTTTTTATATGAGCCGTTTAATTATGAGCCGCTGCGGCAGGCAAATAAACGCGTATTCGGGAATGATTCTATTCCCATGTATCATATAGACAAGGCCGATTACATCATAAGCTTTGCGGCCGATTTTCTCGAAAGCTGGATAAGCAGCGTTCAATTTTCTTATCAATTTTCTCAGATGCACTCATATAAGGATGGAAAGATTGGATGGATGACTTATGTGGGTCCAAGATTTTCAATGACTGCCGCCAATGCAGACGAATTTTTTCAGCTCGAGCCGGGGACAGAATATCTGGCGGCTTTGGCTATACTCAGGGAGATAATTGATAAAGGGTGGGCAAAGGCTGATGTTGGAAATATAAAGCCGCTTGTTGAAAATTTCAAATACTCGGGATTGCCCAATGAAAAGATTACGCAAATCGCAGATAAATTTGTCCATTCAAATTCAAGTGTCGCACTGGCAGGGCCTGTTGGAGCAAAAGGCCAGGCCGCAGAAAATCTCGCGATGGCAGTTGCTTTGCTGAATTATGCCGCAGGCAGGATAGGCCAAACTGTCGATTTTTCACAGACGCACGCACTTGGTAAAACAATCACCAATGAACAGTTAAAAAAGGTATTAGAAGGCCTAAATAAAGATGATGTTTTGATAATTAATAATGTCAATCTCGCCTATTGTGTTGCGGGGGCGGCGGAAAATATACGAAAGGCGGGGACTCGCATCTACATTGGGACAATGCCTGACGAAACCTCCAGATTGACACCATGGATTTTCCCCGCCGATTCACCTCTGGAATCGTGGGGCGATTACCAGCCGTGGTCAGGTTTGCATTGCCTCATGCAGCCGACGATGGCAAGACTTTACGGGACACGTTCGGCTGGGGACATTTTCTTATCGCTGGCAAAGGCGTCAGGCAGGCCGTTGAAGCGCAAAGGCTCGCAAGAGGTAAATAGTTTTGAAGAGTGGCTAAAACTCGAATGGCAGGAGCTGCATTCTAAAATAGCATCCGATGTCCCGTTTGAAGAATTCTGGAAGCAATCTTTACAAGCGGGTTTTGCCGAAGAAAAGCCGCAAAAAGTTGAAGCAAAACTCAGCAGCGATGTATCGAATATAAAATTTCCCGAGCAGCAAACAGAAAAATCGACCCATCTTTGGGCCTGGGCATCGGTATTACTCTTCGATGGAAGGGTATCGAATCGCGGCTGGATTCAGGAGACTGCCGAGCCCATAAGCGGGCAGGTCTGGGGCAATATCGCGGATATCCATCCCAAAAAAGCTCAAAGTCTAAATTTGAGCAATGATGATGAAATTGAAATCAAAACTAAGGCCGGACAAATCAGGCTTCCCGTGCGGATTACAGAAGATGTCGCAGAAAATGCTTTAGCGGTATCCTTCGGACAGGGACATACCGCATTTGGAAATCTTGCAAAATACAGGGGGGCAAATGTCTTTGATATTATTGATTCAGATTCTAATTCAATTTTTGGAAATATAGAAATCAAAAAGACCGGCAAGACTGCTAAACCTGTATTCTTGAGGACAAACCAGCAGCAGCACCATAGAGAGCTTATGCAATGGGATGAGCTTTCGGCCGTTGCCGAGATGAAGCCCGGAGAAGGGGACAAACTCAGATTGCCGCTGCCGGAAGGATATGACCGCCAGAAAGATTTATATCCTCCCATTGAATATAAAAAACATCGCTGGGCAATGGTCATTGACCTGACCCGCTGCATTGGATGCGGCGCCTGCACAGTTGCCTGCAGCAGCGAAAATAATATTGCTGTTGTCGGTGAGGATTCGTGCCGCAGGTGGCTTGAAATGGCCTGGCTTAGGATAATCCCGTATCGAAATGAAAAGAATGAAAAATTTCTCGGGTTTCTTCCGATGCTCTGTCAGCACTGCGATATGGCTCCATGTGAACCTGTCTGCCCGGTTTTCGCATCTGTTCATAACGAGGAGGGGCTAAATGCACAGATTTATAATCGCTGTATCGGGACAAGATACTGTTCGAATAACTGTCCGTACAAAGTCCGCAGATTCAACTGGCAAAATATAAAATGGCAAAAGCCTTTAAATTTGCAGCTTAATCCTGATGTGACTGTGCGTGAGCGCGGCGTTATGGAAAAATGCACATTCTGCATTCAGCGTATAAAGGAGGCCGAAATAACAGCAAAGACGCAGCGCAGGCCCGTCCGCGATGGAGAAATTCAGCCTGCATGCCTGCAATCGTGTCCCACGAAAGTATTTACATTTGGCGATTTACTCGACCCTAATTCGCAAGTCAGCAGGCTTACCCGAAATGACCCGCGAAGATATCATGTCCTTGAAGAACTGAATACAAAACCTGCGATAACATACCTCAGACGCATCAAAAACGGCCGCGAAAATGTCTGACTTAACATATAATCAAATCCATGAGGAAATTCTCGGGCCGCTAAGGCCGGCTAAACTTTTTTATTATTTTATAATTTTAATATTAGCCGGCGGTGCAGGATTGGGAATTCTGTTTTGGACCTACCAGACCAGGATGGGTCTTGGAGTGACCGGATTGAATATACCTGTTGGCTGGTCTCCTTATATCACAAACTTCGTCTTCTGGATTGGAATCGGCCACGCAGGGACACTCATATCGGCGATTCTTTTTCTTGTGCGTTCAAGATGGCGAATCGCGATAGCACGTTCGGCCGAAGCGATGACAGTATTTGCTGTTATTACGGCCGCGATGTTTCCGCTGATTCATTTGGGCAGACTTTGGGTCTTCTATTATATCCTGCCTTACCCGTCGCAAAGGCAGCTTTGGCCCAATTTTGTCAGTCCGCTGGTCTGGGATGTATGTGCGGTATTTACATATATGACAGTAAGTATCGTTTTCTGGCTTGTTGGATTGATTCCAGATGCTGCGGCAGCAAGAGAAATAAACAGGCAGCTTCACGGGATAAGCAGTTTCAGAGCATGGGTTTACAGGATAATGTCTATCGGCTGGACGGGAAGTTCAAGGCAGTGGCATCATTTCGGCAGGTCATATCTGTTTTTTGCGGCATTGGCTACGCCGCTGGTAATTTCGGTGCATTCGATAGTATCCTGGGATTTTGCCGTCTCAAATCTGCCGGGCTGGCATACGACTATTTTCGCTCCTTACTTTGTGGCCGGGGCGATTCATTCGGGGCTTGCCATGGTTTTGGTTTTACTGATTCCTCTTCGCCGGCTTTTTAAATTGGAACGGCTGATTACTTTTGACCATTTCGAGTCGGTTGCCAAAATCATGATAGTTACCGCGCTGATTGTCGGATACGCGTATCTGCTCGAACCTTTTATCGCGTGGTATTCGGGGGGCATATATGAAAAGCAGTTTGCGATGTTTAGGGCTTTCAGCTGGTTTTCAATTCTTTACTGGTTAATGATTTTATTCAATGTTTTTGCGCCGCTTGTATTTTTGTTTAAGGCCGCCAGAAGAAATATTAAGACTCTGCTGATTGTCGGAATTCTTGTAAATGCCGGAATGTGGCTTGAGCGATTTGTAATTATCACAGGTTCATTAGCTCACGATTTCATGCCGCATAACTGGACCGTTTATATTCCAAGATTGCCTGAGACAATGATTACTATAGGCCAGTTTTGTCTATTCCTTTTTATGTTTTTCTTATTTGCCAAATATCTGCCGACGATTGCCCTAAGCGACCAGAAGGAATTAACAGCCGGGTTCCTCTACGAGCCGCAGTCCGAAGAATATATATCGAAAGCACAGCAGGCCCGAATAAGAACGCAGGATAAAGGTATATTGGCCGTATTCCAATCATCGGATGGCTTGATTCAATCGATAAAAAAGATGCGTGAAAATGGTTTTTACGGACTTGAGGCATTTTCTCCGTTTAAAATTGAAGAAGTCAATTCGCTGCTTCAGACGCGCAAAAGCCCGGTCAGAATCTGGACACTTATTGGTGCGATTTTTGGCTGCATCGGAGGTTTCTGGCTGGCAATTGGTTCAGCTTATGTAAATTCGCTTCATGTCGGCGGTAAATTCACCCCGGCAACATATATTCCTTACTGCATCATTGGCTTTGAAGGTCTGATTCTGATAGGGGCGCTTTCAAATCTTGCGGGAATGATTTTTCACGCACGGCTTGGGTGGGGGAAAATGCCGGCTGCCTTTGACCCTCGATTTACAAGAGACCGCTTTGGCCTTTTCATAGATTGCGTCCCCGAGCAGATACCCAATGTCAAGCAATTGCTTTCATCATTTAATCCCGAGCAGATAAATGACATCTGAAGATAACAGATTCAAAGCTGGCTTTTATATATGGTGCTTAATCTGCGTTTTTGGAATTGCGGGATTTATTTATTATATAAATTATTCCGACCAGTCTAGGGCGTGGAGGGCGATGCTGGTTAATTTTATTTTCTGGACGCCTCTTGCATGCGGGATGATAGTCTGGCCGGCCCTTATAAAACTTTCAAATGGTGTGTGGTCAAAACAAATAGAGCGTTTCGCCTTTTCCGCGATTTATTTCGGGCCGATTTCTATAATTTCATTTATTATACTCTGGACCGGCCGGGCCCATTGGACGGCATGGCGGGGTTACGAAACAATTCATCAGGGTTTCTGGCTAAACAGCAAATTTGTTTTTATAAGGGACATTATCGCTCTTTTTATCATATGGATTCTTTGCGTTCTTTTCTTTTCCCGCTCAAGGAGGCAGGCAAGCACTAAAATTGCCGGATGGCTGTGCTTTGTCTATGCGATTGTATTTACTTTGATTTCGTTCGATATGGTAATGGCCCTGGACCCGAAATGGTTCAGCACGCTTTTCGGAGGCTACTTCTTTGTATCAGGAATGTATGCGGCCCTTGCCTTTTGGACAATTCTATCGATTATTTCGGGCCAGGCCTCCGCAGAGCAGCGCCATGACCTCGGAAAATTAATTGTGGCACTTAGTCTTTTGACGGGTTATTTGATGTATTCACAACTGCTGCCGATATGGTATGAAGACTTCGAGGAGGAAATTCGATTTTTTCTGCCGAGGCTTACAATTACTTATTGGCGGTATGTCAGTGCGCTGCTTGTTTTGACAGTTTACCTCGGACCGCTTGTGCTGCTTTTGACAAGGAGTTCGAAACGCTCGCCTGGTTATCTTATGGCAGTCGCGATCTTAGTGCTTGTATGTTTGTGGATAGAAAGATGGTGGGAAGTAATCCCCACTTTAAACTGGAGGTTATCATTTGGATTGGCTGAGGCAAGCATTACGGCCGCATTTTTATCAGCATTTATGATATGTGTAATTCTTTTTAATAAGCGAGAATTAATTGTGAAAGGGAATAATCATGGAAACTGAAGAAAAACAAACAACTGGACATAATCCTGTCTGGTTTATAACGGGCTGCTCCACAGGTTTCGGCAGAGAGCTGGCCAAGCTTGTGCTTGCAAGGGGCTACCAGGTTGCGGCGACAGCGAGGGACACAAATAAGCTTGGGGACATAATCGCCGGCCAAAAAGACAGGGCGCTTGCACTGGAGCTTGATGTCACTAATGACCAGCAGATTGTTGAGACTGTAAAACAGGCACAGCAGGTCTTTGGCTGCATAGATGTTCTGGTCAATAATGCCGGCTACGGCTATTTGGGGGCAATCGAGGAAAGCGATGAAAATGAGGTCCGTGCGATGTTCGAAACCAACTTCTGGGGACTTGCAAAATTGATTCACACGATTTTACCGAGTATGAGGAAACGCCGCAAAGGCTGTATTGTAAATATTTCATCTCTCGGCGGCTTTGTTGGATTTCCGGGCGTGGGGTATTATAATGCCTCAAAATTCGCTGTAGAGGGACTTTCAGAGGCGTTGGCCAGGGAGGTATCTCCATTTGGCATTAAAGTAATGATTGTCGAGCCGGGGCCTTTCAGAACGGACTGGGCCGGCCGCTCGATAAAAAGGAGCAATAAACAAATACCTGATTATTCAATAACTGCCGGCCAATTATCTTTAAACATCTCTAACTCGAGCGGCAGCCAGCCCGGCGACCCGGTAAGGGCGGCCCAAGCAATAATTAAAGCCGTTGAGGCGCCAGATACTCCGCTTCGCCTTTTGTTAGGCAAAATGGCATACGATATAGCCAATGCCGAACTCGATGCAATTCATGAAAATTTTCTCAAATGGGAAAAATTAACATTGAGCGCAGATTTTCCGGATAGCAAACCCATTCAGCTATTACAAACAAGCGTTTAAAAGAAGGAGTTCATATGCAAAAACGAAAACTCGGAACCGAAGGACTTGAGATATCCTGCATAGGTCTTGGCTGCATGGGGATGAGCCAGGCTTATGGGAAAGCCGAAGAACGTGATGACAATGAATCAATCAAAGTTATTCATCGTGCTCTTGAATTGGGGGTAGACTTTTTCGATACGGCCGAAGTTTACGGCCCCTTTACAAATGAGACACTGCTTGGCAAGGCATTGAAAGGCAAAAGAGATAAAGCGATTATAGCGACAAAATTCGGGTGGGATATTACCGGTCAATGGCCATATAAAATGGACAGCCGGCCTGAAAAAATTAAACAGGATTGCGAAGATTCTTTGAAACGCCTCGGCATTGAAACAATAGACCTTTTTTATCAGCACAGGGTGGACCCAAATGTCCCCATTGGAGATGTCGCAGGGGCTGTAAGCGAGCTTATAAAGCAAGGCAAGGTAAAGTACTTTGGCCTTTCAGAGGCCGGAGTGGAAACTATCAAACGGGCTCACAAGGTCTGCAAGATTTCGGCCCTGCAGTCAGAATATTCGTTATGGGAAAGAGGCCTTGAAGAAAAAATTATTCCATTATTGCTGGAATTGAATATTGGCCTTGTTCCATTCGCACCGCTCGGAAGAGGATTTTTATCCGGAAGGATAAAAAGCTTTGATGATATTGGCGAAAACGATTTTCGTAAAAAAGACCCGCGCTACCAGGGTGAGAACTTTAATAAAAATTTAAAGATCGTCGAGGCGGTTAAAGAGATAGCGGTAAAGCATAAATCCATGCCGTCGCAAATAGCCATCGCATGGACATTATATAAAGGAGACTCGATTGTCCCAATCCCGGGGACCAAGCACGTTAAATATTTAGAAGAAAATTTAGGTGCGGCTGATATAAAGCTCAAAAATGATGACATCTCGCAGCTTGATAAACTCTCGGGGATAAGGGCAGGCGAAAGATACGAACCTGCACAAATGTCGTGGGTTGACCGCTGAATATTGATAATAAAAATCAAAAAACGTTATATATTGCTGCGGAAAAACAGTATAAGCCCATATTCTGGTATTCGGTGGCCCTTACCATATTAGCTGCATTAGTCCTTTTATATACCCTTTATTTATATTTTTTCTGGTTCAAAAAAGAAATTGGTTTTCAGCAGCCGATATCTTTCAGCCATCGTATTCATTCGACTGAAAAAAGCATAAGCTGTGTATTCTGCCATAATGAAGCAATTAATAGCAATACCGCCGGAATACCGCCGCTGGAAACTTGTATCCTTTGTCATAGTAAAATAATAGTGCATCATCCTCAGATAGCGCAGCTTCGAGAAAATTATAATAAAAAAATACCTGTCGAATGGGTCCGCGTCAACGTTTTTCAGGAATTCTCTTATTTCAGTCACCAGTCACACATTCAGTCAGGAGTTGATTGCGGAAAATGTCACGGCAATGTGGCCCAAATGGACAGGATTGTAATGAAAACACCTTTTGAAATGGGTTTTTGCGTGCAGTGTCACCGGGATACCAAGGTCTCACACGATTGTTTGATGTGTCACAGATGATTTATGCTTGAATTTACAAAAAAAACCAATAGCGCTGCGCTGGCCTTTTTATTTGCAGGGGCCGTTTGGTTTGCAGTCGGGACTTCCTACGGCATCATTTTAGCGGCCGAATTGATATCACCCGAAATATTCAACAATATTCCTTTTCTGGTATTCGGCCGATTAAGGCCTGCCCATGTCAATACGGTAATTTTCGGCTTTACCGCAAATATGCTAATCGGGTGCGGCTTCTATTATCTTCCCGCGTTATTAAGAACTTCCCTGTGGTCCGAACGGCTTGGATGGGCAAGTTTTGCTTTCTGGAATATTGCCGTATTAAGCGGCCCGGTAACATTTGCCTTCGCGATGTCACAGGGACGTGAATACAGTGAATATTTATGGACTTTTGATGTCTTCATAATGCTTTCAATGGCAATCGGAATATTTAACATTATACTTACAATTTTACAGCGGAACGAAAATCTTCTTTATGTCTCTATCTGGTATTTTGTGGGCGCATTTCTCTGGACTGCCGGCGTGTACCCGATAGGCAACGTAATGTGGAGACCTGATGAAGGCGCATTGCCGGGAATTTTAGATTCCATATTCTTATGGTTTTACGGCCATGACCTTGTCGGCCTTCTTTTGACCCCTTTGGCTGTTGGCGCCGCATATTATGTTATACCCCGCGTTACCCGGACACCGATTTATTCTTACGCGATATCCGTATTCGGCTTCTGGTCTCTTGTCGCTATTTATACCCATATAGGAGGTCATCATATTATACAGGCCCCTATACCCGACTGGCTCAAATCTATTTCAATTGTGGACTCGGCGGCTATGGTAATTCCCGTAATTCCTGTCATCGCTAATATCTGGCTGACAGCGCGGCAGAAGGGAGGACTTGTCTGGAGGGATGTGTCTGCAAGATGGGTCATGGTTGGCATTATATGGTATCTGATTGTATGCGTTCAGGGACCCATTCAATCGCTGCCTTCGCTTCAAAGAGTAACGCATTTTAATAACTGGGTAGTTGCTCACGCCCACATAGGGGTGCTCGGTTTTTCCGGGTTCATAGCGATAGGGGGGATGTGGCATATCCTTCCATTTATATTAAAAAGAAAAATTTATTCCAACAACCTGGTAAATATACAGTTCGGGCTGGTCTTATTCGGAATAACAACATTTTTCACAGTGCTGACTATCGCCGGCCTTATACAGGGACACGGCTGGTACAATGGTGAAATGGTTTACCGGAGATTGCCGGAAATTCCTGTTTATATGGGGCTGCGCTCATTATCCGGAGTTTTTATTGTTACAGGCGCGTTTGTGGGCCTTTACAATTTTATTATGACAATTTACAGGGGAGAGCCTTTTGAGCCCGAGCCGCTGGAGCTTTAGTTTATGAAAATGACTCCTGCTTTTTTAATAATAGGAGGCCTTATGGTCTTCTGGGCATCTACGTTCATTATGGTCATTTTGCCCGCAATGATGATGGAGGTAGAGCCGTCGGATATATGGCGGCCGTGGACTCCGGATGAGCAGGCAGGCAATAAGCTTTATGTTACCAACGGCTGCAGCTACTGCCATTCCCAGTTTGTCCGGACAATGGACTGGGAAAGGGGCGCCGAAAGAATCGCGCAGGCAGGGGATTACTACGGCCAGACACCGGCTATCCTGGGGACAGAGCGCACCGGACCTGACCTTTCTCAGGAAGGCGGTGAAAGGTCGGATGACTGGCATACAGCCCATTTTATTAATCCAAGATACACAAGCCCAATATCGCTGATGCCGTCTTGGGAGTTTTTAGGGGACGAAAAAATACGTTTATTAACTGCTTATCTACAGGGCAAAGGCGGAAAAAATGCTGATGTCCGTTTTGACCGTCAGAAATACTGGAGAAAACCGGCAGTTAAAGCTTACGAATCAGGGCCTGATAAAAATATTCAATGGCTCCATAGTAAAATCCCTGACGTTTGGAGAAATATGCCGAACCCATATCCTGCGCTCGAACCTGATTTGCTCAGGGGCAAAAAAATGTATCAGCAATATTGTATCGGATGTCACGGTCCTGTTGGCGACGGCCAGGTTCCGGCGGCTAAATATATAAATCCGCCCCCTTTGAATTTCACTGCATTGAGGAGGAATCTGGCTCAAGGCAGATACATCGGAGGAATTTTATATTATCAAATTATGAACGGAATTACAGGCACCGCGATGCCGTATTTCAAACGCGACCTCGAATCAGATAAAATCTGGGCAATTTCAAATTATGTTGGTGTATATTTCATCGGCTACACCGATGCCGGCATAGAACCAAGAGGAATCGAGGCCTCTTACGAGCCTCAGTGGCAAAATCCCTATCTCACGACGGAAACAAATGAACCTAATTCTGTTCCTGAAAAATGAGCCGCATTTTTTCGTCATTTCGAGCGCAGTCCCGGCTTCTCGGGACGGAGTCGAGAAATCTGTTTTAAATAGATTTCTCCACTACGCGACGCAAAAGCGTCGCTCCGGTCGAAATGACAAAATAAACCTAAGTTGATTTAATGCCAGAGTGATAAGCAATTATGATTGACAGTTTAGGATTATTTAAAATCTGGATTAGTTTATTTATACTGGTAATTCTGGCGATTATACCTTTTATAATCTGGGCTGTAAAATCCGGCCAATTCTCTAATTTCGATTACGCCTCGAGACTGCCTTTGAAGAGCATGATAGTGGAAAAAAAATCAACAGACAAAAAAACAAATTCTGCTCAAAGCCAGGAGGTTCTCAAAAAAAATGTTTAGGGTGGATGTTCTCCAAAACCAGTGGCTAATACTGGCATACATAGGCGGTTTAGTTGTGATGCTCGGTTTTATCTGCTTTTATGTCATATTGTGGAGGCCGCGAGTAGAACAAACTGAGCCGCTTTCCGGCGGCAGGCTTCTTTTGAAATGGATTCCCTTGATTATTTATGCCCTTATAATCGGGATTATCATCTATCAAATAGGTCATACTATTTTGCTCCACTATTATGTTCATAGTGTTTGATTATGGCTGAAACAGGCAGACATTACGAAGAACAAACCTTAATATCGAGCTTCTGGAGCTGGCTGATACTGATTGTTTTTTCTTTCTCAATCCTGGGATGGGGAATGTTCGCCGAGATGATTGTCAGGCCTCAGCCGCCAAGATGGAGTTTTGGCCAGCTTCCGGATACGCCGGGTGAATCAGTTTATTCAACCGTTTTGCCTCCAAAAGATGTTAACGTGCCTTATCAGATGCAGCGCATCCTTGATGCCCAGCTTCCGCCGGGAGAAATAAAGCAGTGAAACGCCTCATCTTAACGATTTTCATTATAGCAGTTGTAATCGGCGCTTCGGTCATTCTTTACCTTTTATTTACAGGCCCCCGTATGTTCGAGCAGCCAAATATCAGGCAATTTCAGGCCCAAATGCCGGTTACGCCTGCCAATACCGTTCCAGTTAATTATGTATTCGAGCCGCTCCCATCAAAAGAACAGGCACAAAAAATGAAAAATCCCATCGATGCTAATCAGGCAAATATCGCGAGAGGCAAAATTTATTATGGATATTATTGTGTTTTCTGCCATGGGGACAAAGGCGATGGTTTCGGCCCTGTTGGCTACAGCTATGTCCCTGTGCCCGCGGATTTAAGAACTGAAAAAATTGAATCTATGTCTGATGGTCAGCTTCTTTATTCGATGCTTACGGGTGTCGGGCACGACCCGATGCTTGCAAGAATCGTTCCGGCCGAATTTCGCTGGAATCTGGTTGTTTACGTCCGCTCTTTAAATACTCAATCAATCGAATCAGGAAAATAATATGAAAAAAATGATTATATCATCTTTATGGGGACAAATTGCCATACTCACATTTGTTGTTGGATTTACAATTTTAGGTGTAATGGCTTATAAAGTTTATCAGCAGCATCCGCCAACACCTGATAAGGTGATTTCGCCGGATGGAAAAATTATTTTCACAGCAGATGATATAACAGGCGGCCAGCAGGTCTTTAGAAAATATGGCCTGATGCAGTATGGAACGATATTTGGTCATGGGGCATACCTGGGGCAGGATTTCACGGCCGAATATCTGCACAAATCCGCCGGTATAATGCAGGAATTTTATTCCAAGGAGGGTACTTCACCTTCAGATATCCAGCAGCAGGTTAAAAATGAGCTCAAAGAAAATAACTGGAGCAAATCTGATAATACTTTGTCTTATACCGCAGGGCAGGAATACGCCTTTAATTTTTTAAAAAATTATTATTTGAACTGGTTTGGGCAGCTTGAGAATCAAACTGGCTTGAAAAGGCCGTATATCAGCGACCCCGATGAGATTCATAAATTGACGGCCTTTTTCTCGTGGGCGGCATGGACTTGCTCTGCCAAAAGACAGGATGCCGGTTTCTCTTATACGAATAACTGGCCGGGCGAGCCGCTTGCGGGAAATACGCCTACTTCGCAGGCCATCCTTTGGAGCGCGCTAAGTTTGGTTGCGCTGCTCGGCGGAAGCGGGATAATTTTCTTCATATTCGGAAGATATACACAGCTTGGCTGGCATACTGAACGAAAAGACAGCTCCTATAAAGTGAAATTAACCGATCCTGATGAAGTCAGCTTGACAGGTTCGCAGCGTAATACTGTGTGGTATTTTTTGGTTGTCGCCGGATTATTTTTAGCACAGGGTCTGCTCGGCGGGGCGAATGCCCATTATCACGCCGATTCAGCAGGCCTTTGGGGCAGCTTCCTTAGTGACATACTTCCTTATAACCTGACCCGCACGTGGCATGTGCAGCTTGCCTTGTTTTTCATAGTGGCAAGTTTCCTTGCGATGGGGATTTTTATTCTGCCCATGATAACCGGCCGTGAGCCTAAGTATCAGGGTTTATTGGCAATCATCTTGTTTGTGGCTGTTGTCGCTGTCGTAATCGCCAGCTTATTAGGAGAGGCGGCGAGCATTAAAAATTACCTCAAAACGTCCTGGTTTTGGCTGGGAAATCAGGGCTGGGAGTATCTCGATTTAGGCAGGCTCTGGCAGATTCTGCTTGTAATTGGAATGTCCTTTTGGCTCTTTATTGTTGTCCGCGGTATATGGCCTGTATTAAAAGATGAGCATCCCGGTAATATGCCATATCTATTCCTCTACAGCGCAATTTCAATACCGCTTTTCTATGCGGCAGGCATGGCAATCGGCAAAAATACGAACTTTGCGGTTTCGGATTTCTGGAGGTTCTGGGTAGTCCACTTGTGGGTCGAGGATTTTCTGGAATTGTTCACGACAATAATGGTCGCGTATATATTTGTATTGCTCGGTGTCGTCCCCATGGTAGTTGCGACAACAGTTGTATATCTGGATATTATCCTTTATTCGGTAGGGGGTGTAGTCGGAACACTTCATCATTTGTATTTCAGCGGCGCTCCCGCAGTTCATATGTCACTGGGTGCGTTTTTTTCAGCAATGGAGGTGATACCGCTTTTACTTTTGACATACGAGGCATACCGATTCATGCAGATAGGGACACCGGATGAGCAAAAAACAATGATGGGAACCGCTGATAAGGATTTTCCGCAAAAATGGGCGGTGATGTTTCTTATTGCAGTAGGCTTCTGGAATTTTTTGGGAGCCGGCGTTTTCGGCTTTTTAATTAATTTGCCGATTGTCAGCTATTATGAAATCGGCACTCAGTTTACAGCCAATCACGGCCATGCCGCCTTAATGGGCGTTTACGGAATGCTGGCTATGGGATTTTTTATGTTTGTCGCCCGTTATTTTGTCGGCTCATCCTGTGATAAGGCAATGAAAATTTCATTCTGGTCTCTAAATATCGGTTTGGCCGCGATGGTATTTATCAATCTTGTCCCTGTCGGTCTGCTTCAATTCAACGACTCACTTAATAACGGATACTGGCATGCAAGGTCTGCTGAATTTTTCAGCCAGAAGCTCGTCAGGGCATTCGAATGGGCCAGACTCCCCGGAGATGTGCTTTTTATTGTCGGAGGAATAATTCCAATTGTTTATATCGCTATAAGGATGTTTTTTTCAAGAAACAGGACGATAGTTGAAGTTTCTGATGTTAAGAAAAACCGGTTTGTCGAAAAATCCTGAGTTTATTTGAAGGGAGAAAATAATGGAACGCAAATTCAAATATGTTGTTATAGGCGCGGGACTGGCTGGCTGTTCTGCGGTAGAAGGAATCAGGGCAAAAGACCCCGAAGGCACGATACTGCTTGTGGGCAGCGAAGAATATCTGCCGTATAACCGGCCGCCATTGACCAAGCAGCTGTGGTTTGGAAAGAAAAAAGTGGAGGATATATTTGTGCAGCCGCAGCAATATTTTCGGCAAAACAATATTGATGTCCTGCAGAATATTAAGGCCCTGAAAATCGATGCTGCAAGTAAGACGGTTACATTTAACGAAGGCACATGCAATTACGAAAAACTTCTGCTTGCGACAGGCGGAATCCCGAGACGGTTAAATATCGAAGGCGGGGACCTTCAGGAAATCTATTATTACCGCTATCTCAATGATTTCATGCGGTTAAAACCACGGATTCAAGATGGGACAAAGGTTCTTGTTATCGGCAGCGGTTTTATCGGCTCTGAAATTGCGGCAGGGCTTAGAATAAATAAAGCCGATGTAACAATCCTGATGCGAGATGAATACCTCGTGCAGAATATCTTTCCCAAAGACCTTGGTATGGCAATCCAGAATGATTTTATCGAAAGGGGCGTTAGAATTTTCACGCAGGATAGCGCTGTTTCAATTGCAAGAAGAAACAGCCATTTAGTTACCCGGACCAAAGCCGGCAAAGAAATCTCTTCTGAGATTATCGTTGTCGGTATTGGAATCGAGCCGGAGACGCAGTTGGCAAAATCAGCGGGGTTGTCGATAAATAACGGCGTAGTTGTTAATGAATTTCTTCAGACTTCATCACCTGATATTTATGCGGCCGGAGATAACGCAAATTTCCCATATTCAGTTTTCGCCACGCACACCCGGGTTGAGCATTGGGACAACGCCTTAAATCAGGGAAAATATGCCGGTATGAATATGGCAGGGACACAAACTACTTATGATTATATGCCGTACTTTTTCTCTGACCTGTTCGATTTCGGCTATGAGGCCGTGGGGCAAATTAATTCGAAATTTGAGACGTATGCTGACTGGCAGAAGGAAAACAACACCGGCGTCGTATATTACCTGCAGGATGATAAGGTAAAAGGCATGATGATGTGCAATGTCTGGGACAAAGTTGACGCCGCTCGTGAATTAATAAAAAGCAATAAACTCCTGACTAAACCCCAACTTCAGGGGGCCGTCAGATAATTTAATTTGAAAGGATACTATTATGAAACTTAAAGATCAAAATGTTGTTGAAACTCCCGGGAGTTTGATTCCATTGTCGCACGATGATGCCCTGGCTATGCACGAGGAAGTTTCCCAGTGGAAACTTAAGGATATTGTTCTTGAGAGGTCCTTCGAATTCAAGGGTTTTGAAGAGGCAATGGATTTTGTAAATAAAGTGGCAAAGATAGCGCAGCAGCAGAACCATCACCCCGATATTCATATTTACTACAACAAGGTGGCGTTAGAGCTTTCCACGCATAAAATCAATAATCTTACTGAACACGATTTTATCCTTGCGGCCAAAATTAATTCTTTAATAGGTGAATAATTTAATTTATTAAAGATTAAGATTTCGCAGCCTATTTGTAAAATCATGCTGAAGATTCAAATCTGAGGTCTGTTTCAAAACCGGCTCAGATTTTAGGGGGGTCATTGTATCGGGCAAAATCAAATCCGGTGCTAACCGGGCCAGCGGTATAGCTATAAAAGGATAATGCCTGATGTTCGGGTCAGGTATTTTAAGGTCCGGCTCATCAATTACCATCTGTTCATATAAAATCAAATCAAGGTCAATCGTTCTTGGCGCAAATTTATCATCGCTGCGATTCCTCGTTAATTTTTCCTCTATTTTTCTCAAGATTTCGTATTTTAAATTTCGGGGCGGCTGTTCTGTTTTAATCTTTAAAATGCCGTTTAGGAAATCATCCTGGATTTTGCTTCCAACAGCACGGGTTTTATAAAAGTCTGATATTGACGTGATTGTGACATATTTTTTTAGCAAAATGACAGCATGCGGAATATTACCGAATGGTTCAATATTGGAACCTATAGCTATATAAACATCTTCAGCCATTAGGTTGAGTCCTGAAGATTTCAACTCCTACACTCTTTGCAAATCGCAGCGCCCCCGGCTTATCAACCCTGATTTGTGCCGCTTTTATAAAAGAAAAGCCAAGGCAAATTTCCGCAATCTTTCCGGCCAATCCTTCTATAAGAAAAAAATTCGAATTTTCCACCATTGCGATAACCTTTTTTTTGATTTCCTTGTAATCAACTGAATCGTCGAGGTTATCGGTTTGGCATGGCTTTTTCAAATCGGCATAAAGAACAATATTAATAACAACGCCTTGTTTCTGAGCGCGTTCCCATTCATTAAAGCCTATGATGCACTGCATCGATAAATCCGTAATAACGATTTTATCGAGCTTCGATATATCATCTCTATCCATAAGTATTGCTCAAAATATTTCTGCCCCCATCGATAAAAATCACCTCACCCGTGACAAACTCGGCCGATATCAGGAATTTAACCGCCTCTACAATCTCTTCTATTGTCCCTGTCGAGTTAAGCGGGTTTGTCGGCCTTAATTTTTCAAGATATGTCTGGTCCTTGTCTTTCGGCGGCAAAATAGAACCGGGAGCAATGCCATTAACCCGGATACCGGGCGCGTATTCCAGAGCCATCAATTTAGTAAGCGAAAACAGCGTGCGTTTGGATAAATGATATGATACATGCTGCTTATCGTAATCTGTAATCCGTGCATCTATTGTATTAATGACTACAGGTTTATTTTGCGATTTGCGGCTGCTGTTTAATTTATAAAAAGACCTGCCCAAAAGAAACGGCGCATACGCGTTTACCATCATATTGCGGTTGAGATTTTCGACTGTTAAATCATTTAGGGTGTCCGTATCGAAAATCGAGGCGTTGTTAATCAGCACATCAATTGGTCCTGCCAAATCCTGCGCGCGTTTTAATAAACTTTCGCACTGGTCAGTTTTGCTTAAATCCGCCTGTATTGTAAAGGCCTTTACGCCTGAGCCGCCGATTTCTTTGGCTAATTCTTTAGCAGCGGCATCAGATGAATTATAGTGTATCACAATCCCCGCGGCACCCTTTGCGAGCCCCAGTGCAACTCCCCGGCCGATGCGATGCGCGGAACCTGTTATAAGGTATGTTCTTTTTTGCTGAATCATTTTTTAATCCCGCATAAATTAAGAAATTCCGCGCGAAGCGCCGGGTCAGAATCGTAATTTCCGCGCCAAAACGTGGTGCGGGTAACAGGCGACATTTCTTTTACTCCCCGCATCTCAACACATAAATGATGCGCTTCTAGAAGCACCGCCACACCATGCGGTTGCAAAAGCAGGTTTAATGTCTCGGCAATCTGCTGGCCTATTCGCTCCTGGACTGTAAGCCGTTTTGTTACTATGTGAACAAGACGGGTAAGTTTTGATATTCCGATTATATGTTCGTGCGAGATGTACCCGACGTATGCCTGCCCATAGAAAGGCAATCCATGGTGCTCGCATAATGAGTGAAACCAGACAGGCCCCTCGATGATTTGGCTCAAATGGCAGTCAGGGCCGCCCCGGCATTCTGTTTCGAAAACCTTGACTAATTTCGGGTCACCGTCGAAGCCGTTAGTAGCTTCAATCATTGCCTCTATAAACCGCCGCGGCGTATCCACCGTCGCCTCAGTATTCAAATTTAATCCGAGCGTCTGAAATATTTCGGCGGCATATTTCTCAAATTTCAATCTCTGCTCAGGGGTTATCGGGCGATTATGAACATTAATAACATCATTATTTAAATCCGCATGGTCATTCATTATTCCCTCTTATTTGCCTTGTCTCGCATGTAAAAAGCGAATTTAATGCTGTTATGATTTTGCCAGTTCCTGTTTTACCCTTTCATCCATTGCCTGCTGGTCTGTAGTAAAACTGTTTAAAGCCGCAAGGTTCATCAGGCTGTCCAAGCCGATAGTCTTATCAGCAAGCAGGTTCTTCCAGTTTTCCAATTTGGGTATCTTGCCTTCTTTTGCGCTTAACGCAATTTGTGAGTCAGTCCAGGGGACAAGAATATCACTGCAGTTATGGCTTTTGAAAAATTCAACGAGATCATCGGGTTCAAAGCTGTTAATATCCTCTTTTTCGAGTTCATCTATGCAGGAAACCAGCTTTTCATCTATGTCCCAAAGGGTATTTAAGTTAATGCTTTCGGGGCTTATCCCGTTATTTAAGCTGATTTCATAATTTTCTGAAGTTTTGTCATTTATTTTCTCGGGGCTCATATTCAAAGATAAAAATTCGTCGGCCGCCTTGGGAGGCATAGTCATTACATCAATTCCCGCCAGGTCGCGAATCTGCTCACCCGACCTGAAACTGGCGCCTATCTGCAAAGATGGGGACAGGCCGGATTGGCGAAGCTCTTTGACGGCTTTTTGAGACGCCAGCGTCGCCTTTTCTCCGATATATAAGCCGTTTCCTAATTTATTATCAGCGATGAAGCTGTTCAATCTTCCTAAAAAGACATTAACATACGCCGGCTGTGCTATGCGGGCAATAATGTAATTTTGCCGTGCGGAAAAGCCAAGTG
>Ga0105091_10000358_pt1 | contig 18923 bp, 16 predicted proteins | sample PPLLak1March2015_FD_87022 | JGI IMG/M metagenome (GOLD analysis project Ga0105091, IMG submission 87022) | Freshwater sediment microbial communities from Prairie Pothole Lake near Jamestown, North Dakota, USA - PPLs Lake P7 Core (1) Depth... | ecosystem: Environmental > Aquatic > Freshwater >... | reverse complement strand
TCTTCAACACTCGCCCGCGAACTATCGAGGAAGGAATCAGAACGAATGCTTACACTGACGGAAAAAGCGGTCGGGAAAGTCAAAGAAGTCATTGCGGAACAGCCGGAATCCTATTCCGGTATCCGAATTGCGGTGGTCGGCGGCGGATGCTCCGGTTTTCAGTATGCGATGAATCTCGAAAAAGACGCGCAGGGTGACGACAAGGTCATCGAAATCGATGGCTTCAAGGTATTTGTGGACAACGCCAGTCTGAACTATCTCAGCGGGACGGAAATCGATTACGTCGAGACCGTTCAAGGCGCGGGTTTCACCTTCAAGAACCCCAACGCCAAGAGCACCTGCGGCTGCGGCGAGTCTTTCCATGCGTAGTCTAAGCTGAATCTTCTTGCCGGACCCCAAGGGCCACGAGGACCACAAGGACCTCAAGACACCAACGACCAAAGACAAAGCGGTAAACCCGCCGCTGCCTTTGTCCTTGCTGTCCTTGAGATCCTTGTGGTCCTTGGGGTCCTTGGGGTTCGGCAGCATCTCCCCGGCAGGCCCTACCGATCCACCGACAACGCCCGACGACGGCGCCAGCGTTCAAATCCCAGCTCGATAAGCTGATCAAGCAATTCCGGGTACCGGAGACCGGTTGCTTCCCAGAGTTTCGGATACATGCTGATGCTGGTGAAACCGGGAATCGTGTTCGGTTCGTTGATCCACAGTTTCCCCGACGCCCGGTCCATCAGGAAGTCCATCCGGGCCATTCCCTCCAACTGCAGGCAGTTATAAGCCCGCACCGCGAGTGCCCGCACTTCCTCCATTTGGCCGGTTGAAAGTCTCGCAGGAATCACAAGCTCGCTGTTCGAATCCTCGTACTTCGATTCGTAGGTGTAGAACTCGCGGGAGGGCACGATCTCCCCGGCAAACGAGGCCCTGGCCTTCAGATTCCCCAGAACCGAGACCTCAATTTCACGGGCATCGATCCCCTGCTCGACCAGGACGAAGTCGTCATACTTGAACGCAGCCCGAATATGCTCCAGAAGCTCTTCCCGGTTCCGGCTCTTGTTGATCCCTATCGAGGAACCGAGATTGGCCGGCTTGACGAAAAGGGGATAGCTCAACGACGAAGTAATCTGGGCGACAAGGCTCTCGGCCCCCTCTTCCCATTCCACGCGATTCATCGCGACGTACGGGAGAACCGGCAGGCCTGCATCGGCGAGCACGCTCTTGCAGTGAATCTTGTTCATGCCGACAGCCGAACCCCAGACTCCGGCGCCGACGTATGGGAGGTCGAGCACTTCCAGGGCGCCTTGAACGGTGCCGTCCTCCCCATAGGGACCGTGGAGGACAGGGAAAACTATGTCCGGCGAGGAACCGAGCAACAGCTCCACCCAGTGCTTATGGTCGAGAATCTGGACCGGGGTGTCAGCCATGGTCATTTTCGATTTCAGCTGATCGGCCGGTATTACTTGCCCGTCCTTCGCGATTCCAATCAGAGAAATCCGGTAGCGGGACGAGTCGAGATTCCGGACAACCGAACCGGCCGAGACGAGCGAGACATCGTGCTCGGCTGAACGCCCCCCACACAAGACGATGACATGAAGCATGATTGACTCCCGAAGAGAGCGGGCAAAATGCCCGCGGTCCCAGTGCGGACGGGGCGTTCGCGCTCCAAAACAGACGTCCGCGCTTCAAAACACTACAGGATCTTCTTCCCCAAAGCTGAACAGATGAGCTCGACGGCGAGCAAGCCGGTGCTGTTTTCCTCGTCGAGCACCGGGTTGACCTCGACCAGCTCGAGCGCCACCATCTGACCGCTGTCGTAGATCATCTCCATGGCGAGGTGACTCTCCCTATAGGTGATTCCGCCAAACACGGGAGTCCCGACGCCTGGCGCAAACCGCGGGTCGACGACATCCAGATCAAAGGTGCAGACAAACCCCGTGGTTCCGTCGCTCGCCAGGGCGATTGCTTCTTCCATGACTGCAGGCAAACCGCGAATGTCGAGCTCTTTCATCGTGATCACTCGCAGGCCGGTTTTCTGGATGTTCTTCTTCTCGCCGTCATCGATGCTGCGCGCGCCGACGACGACCGCGTTACCGACTTCTATCTTGGGCGAAAAGCCTTCAATGGACGCCAGTTGCTGTGGACCAAGGCCCAGGATCGCGGCCAGGGGCATCCCGTGGACGTTGCCGGAGGGACTGGTTTCCGGAACGTTGAAATCCGTATGCGCATCGATCCAGATGAGGCCTATCTTCTGTCCCCGCTTCTTGAAAAACGAAGCGACGCCGGCGACGCTGCCTGCCGCAACTGAATGATCGCCCCCCAAGACCACAGGGAACCTGCCATCCTCGAGCGATTGATGCACGCGATGGGCCAGCCGCGTGCACACCTGGGAGATCTCCTCCACGTACATCTCGTGCTTTTCACCGTAATGGAATTCCTCGGCGATACGCACTTCGATGTTGCCCGAGTCCTCCACGTCGATCCCGAGATCCCCGAGCTTCTCGTGCAGACCGCCGATCCGGATTGCGGACGGGCCCATGTCGACACCCCGGCGACCTCCGCCCAGGTCCATTGGTACACCGATGATTCGAACAGCTTTCATATGAAACCGCATGCCGACCGGCCGACAACTGACGACTGTCAGTTGTCAGTTGCCTACAAATCCCGCTTCTCGTACGCCTGGATGATCACCTTGACCAGCCGGTGGCGAACGACATCCTTCTCGTTGAAATAGCAGAAACGGATCGTATCGACGGGCGAAAGAACCTCGCGTGCCTCGACGAGGCCGGACAACTGTCCTCTGGGGAGGTCTATCTGGGTCACATCCCCGGTCACGACCACCTTGGAATTCAGCCCCATCCGCGTGAGGAACATCTTCATCTGCTCGGAGGTGCAATTCTGCGCCTCGTCCAGAATGATGAAAGAGTCGCTCAGAGTCCGGCCGCGCATAAACGCCAGCGGCGCAATTTCGATGATTCCCCGCTCCAGCAGCTTGTCTATCTTCTCGCCCTCGACCATGTGAAACAGGGCGTCGTAGAGCGGCCTCAGGTACGGGTTGACTTTTTCCTGAAGGTCCCCCGGCAGAAACCCGAGTTTTTCGCCTGCTTCCACTGCGGGGCGGGCGAGCACGATCCGGTTGACCGTCTTTTTCAGGAGGTAGGCGATGGCCATGGCCACCGCGAGGTAGGTCTTGCCCGTGCCTGCAGGCCCGATTCCGAAAACCAGGTCGTACTGCTCAATGGCCTGAACGTAACGCATCTGATTGAGGCTGCGCGGCAGGACTTCGCGCACTCCGGTCGTCAGGACAGCTTTGCGTGGAACGAATTCGTGAAGGCTTCGGGCTGCTCCTTCGGCGATCTGCTGAAAGGCGTCGCGCAGCTCCCCGTTTCGGAACTGATGCCCTTGCTGCAGGAGGGTTGCAAATTCAACGAGGATTTGTTCGACGGCCCGTACGTCTTCCTCTTCTCCCTGAACAGTCAGTTCGCCGCCACGTGCGTTGATGGTGACGTCAAACAGCGATTCCAGGAAGTGAATATTCTCATCCTGGACGCCGAACAGTACTTCTGCTCCACGATCTGGCAGCAGAATCTTCCTGTGTTCCATAGAAACGGAGGCCGTTAGTCTCTAATGCCGGACAGCGTTCCGCCGTCTGGCGAGACAGATCGTGGTGAAATTTACACTAGGAGGCAGACTGATTCAGGTGCTGGGTCAAACGGGATTTGTAGCGCGCAGCCGTATTGCGATGAATGACGCCTTTCTGGGCAGTCTTATCGATAATGCCGTACACCCGAGGCAGAAGGTTGCGAGCCTCATCGACCTTCTTTTCCAGCAGGAGGGCCTTGAATCTTTTGATTTCAGTTCTCATTCGGCTTCTGACCTGGCGATTCATCAGTCTGCGTCTCTCGCTCTGTCGAATCCGCTTTTCCGCCGATTTGGTATTCGCCATACGGACTTCCTTCTCCTTCTCGTGTGAAGCCTTCGATTATACGGAGATCCGGCAACAGGTGTCAATTACAAGCCGTTCCATGTAAACCTTCATGTCCACGCTGCTTGATTTCGAGGTGCGATCGGCTTCAAACAAACGCAGGATGATGCCCCTGACTTCCTTTTCCTTGAACTTGCGGACGGCCGACTCGCGGTTTTTGTAGCTCCAGAGGTTCAATTGCCTGACGATGTCGGGAAAGCGCTTGCCACGGTCCAGCAATTCGAGCGCAACCAGCAGCCGCCTGAAGTTGGCGTAAAGCGTCGAGATGATCAACTGGGTGCTCATGCCTGACTCAAACAACGCGTTCAGGATGCCGAGCGCGCGTTTGGCATTGCCCGAAGCAATCGCCTCCCCGAGGGCAAACACGTCATATTGCCTCGCCTGCGAAACCGCCTGGCGCACCGAGTCGATGGTGATCGTCCGGTCGTTCAGCCCATAGAGGAGCAGCTTTTCCAGCTCGGAAACGAGGAGCTGCAGGTCGTCACCGACGACCTCCACGAGTGCTTCGATGGCCCCCTCTTCGACCGAGTAACCCTCGCTTTGCGCCTTGCGCGACAGCCATCCAGCCAAGTCCGCGCGTTCGCCCGGCTCTATGATCGGAAACTCAGGCCATCCGGCCGGGCATTTGTCCACCTCGAGCACCATGACCGTCCGCTCGCTCGGCTTCTGCAGATACGGCAGGAGCGCCTTGTCTGCCGAGTCGGCATTCTTGACGTAAATCCATCGTCGAGGCGAGAACCAGGGCAGTGTGCGTGCGGCACTCACCAGATCCGATACCTGGTCGCGTTCCAGATCGAAGACATTCCAGTCGAACGCACGCCCGGCCTCCGGCACCTGTCTGGCGCAGTGGTCGTAGATCAACTTCCTGATATAAGCCTGGCTGGTCAGAAGAAGATAGATCGGCTCGGGTGAACCCGACCGCTTCTGGAACTCGTTGACGTTCATGTTCGCTCAGAAATCCTCGAGCACCGAGGTGACAACGCTTGCCGCGAAGTCCGTGGCGATCCGGTCCAGCGCCGGGTTCAATTCGGAGAAAAAATTCCGAGGGTCGATATTAATCTCGTATTGGTCCCTGAACACGTAGTTGTCGTTTCGGAAAACGACCTTTCCACTGGACTTCTCCTGGATCTCAATCGCGGCATTGAGGGTCACGAGGAAAGTGGACCCGAACCCGGAGCTCCTACCCTGCGGGTTCGGGTCCGTTTCGCGGCCGAAGATCACCGGAGTCGCATAGACGTTCACGACCCGCCCCTTCAAGAGAAGGTCGGGACTGTCCGTCTCATCCACGACCTTGAAAGCGGTCTTCTCGACGAAAGACTTGACGAGTGCCCGGGTCAAGATCTGCTCCACCTCGAAGGTCGTCGTCTGATTTTGCAGGGGCGTCACGGTCAGCGTCTTATACGAGCTCGCCAGCCGGTTCTTGGAAGCCACCCTGTACCCGCACGATGTGCAAACCACCGCCAGGAGAAAAAATAAGACGCTGATCCGCGCTGTCCTATTCCGCATTCCGCAATCCGCATTCCGCATTCGGCTCATTCCGCATTCCGCAATCCGCATTCGGTTCATTCCGCATTCGATCAGTTGGCGACGATGTTAACGAGCTTCTCAGGAATGACGATGACCTTTCGAACCGTCTTTCCTTCTACAGCCGCCTGCACCTTGGGGTCCTTCAATGCCATTTCCTCGGTCGCTTCTTTCGTTAATCCGACCGGGGCGGTGAATCTACCCCGAATCTTCCCGTTGACCTGGACGGCGATCTCAACCTCTTCCTCGGCGGCAAGCGCGGCGTCGAATTCGGGCCACCGAGTACAAGCCAGGCTGTCGGAATGACCCAGCGTCTCCCATATCTCCTCGGCAAAGTGCGGCGCAAAGGGGTGAATCAGCAGCATCATTTTTTCGATCGCGTCTCGGACGAGCGCGGGGTGAACGCTGGGCTTCTCCACCAGCTCTGCGATCAGGTTCAGCAGCTCCATGATCGAAGCGATCGCGGTATTCTGATGCACCCTTTCCAGGTCCCCGGTGACTTTTCGGATCGTCTGGTGCACTTTGCGCGTCAAAAGCCGCTCATCGGGGCTGACCTCGTGATCTTCGGGAACCGGTCCAGCGGCGACTAACCGCTCCCTGTTTCGGTAGACGAGTCGCCACACTCGGGTCAGGAAACGAAAACAGCCTTCGAGGCCCGAATCGTTCCAGTCCAGATCTCCATCGGGCGGAGCGGCGAACTGAATGAACAAGCGCAGGGCGTCCGCGCCGTATTCGCGCACGATCTCGTCCGGTTCCACCACGTTCCCGAGAGACTTGCTCATCTTGGCGCCATCCTTGATGACCATTCCCTGGGTAAACAATACCTTGACCGGTTCGTCCAGCGCCTTGAGCCCGATGTCGCGCATCGCCTTGCTGAAAAAGCGCATGTAGATCAGGTGCAGGATCGCGTGCTCGACGCCCCCGATGTAGATATCCACCGGGAACCAGTAATTGACTGCGTTACCTTCAATCGGGGCGCTCACCTCCCGGGGACTGGTATAGCGGTAAAAGTACCAGGAGCTGTCAACGAACGTATCCATCGTGTCCGTCTCGCGACGGGCTGGTCGCTGGCAATTCGGGCAAACGGTATTCACAAAATCGGGCACCGTGGCCAGCGGGGAGCCACCGAGGACTATACGATCAAGCTTTGGCAGGACAACGGGCAAATCGTTCTCAGGAACTGGGACGACCCCGCAATTATCGCAATAGATGATCGGAATGGGTGTACCCCAATACCTCTGCCGGCTGATTCCCCAATCTTTCAAACGGTAGGAAGTCGTACCCTCGCCGAAGCCACGCTCGCGCGCGAAGGCAGTCATTTGCTCCAGCGCTTCGTGAGAGTTGAGGCCTGAAAACGGGCCGCTGAATGTGAGCGTCCCATAGTCCACATAGGCCTGAGCCGGCAGGCTGCTTGTCTGCCCGGGAGGAGGCAAAATAACCTCCCTGATCAGGATGTCGTACTTCTGCGCGAACTCGAAATCCCGCTGATCGTGGGCCGGAACAGCCATGATTGCGCCGGTTCCGTACTCCATCAGGACGAAATTGGCCACCCAGATAGGGACTCGTTCCTGATTGAAGGGATTCACGGCATAGCGCCCGGTGAAGACACCCCTCTTCTCCGCCTCCTCGGAAGTCCGGACAGCCCGGTCCTGGCGGCGCATCTCCTCTACAAAATCCGAAAGGGCCTGGCCATATTCCGGGTCGGAAAACCACGACCTGACAAGCTCATGCTCTGGAGCGAGAACCACGAAGGTGGCCCCGAAAATCGTGTCGATGCGGGTCGTGAAGATATCGAACGACACGTGCGAATCAGCAAGCGCGAAGCGAACCTTGGCCCCCTCGGATTTGCCGATCCAGTTGCGCTGCATGGTCAGGACTTTTTCAGGCCAGTCTTTGTCGAGACTGTCAAGGTCTTTGAGCAGCTCCTCGGCATAGTCGGTTATTCGCCAATACCACTGCTCCAGCTCCTGTTGGACGACCGGACTGCCGTCTCGCCAGCACCCGCCGTTGATGACCTGCTCGTTGGCCAGGACGGTCTGGCATTTGTTGCACCAGTTGACCAGTCCTGTGCGCTTGTAGGCGAGCCCTTTCTTGAAAAGCTGAATGAAAAACCACTGATTCCAGCGATAGTAATCGGGGAGGCAAGTCGTGACCTCGCGTTCCCAGTCGTACGACCAACCGAGCCCCTTGCACTGACTCTTCATCCGGGCGATGTTATCGAGTGTCCATTTTTCCGGCGGGACGCCCCGTTTGATGGCGGCGTTCTCGGCGGGCAGGCCAAAGGCATCCCAGCCAATCGGATGTAAAACGTTGAACCCCTGCATCCGCCGGAAGATGGCGATCGAGTCGCCCAGTGAGTAATTGCGCACGTGACCCATGTGGAGCGCGCCGGAAGGGTAGGGCAGCATCTCGAGAACGTAGTATTTCGGCCGTTCCGGGTCCGGAACTGCCCGGAAACGACCCTCCGCCGCCCAACGTTCCTGCCACTTCCTCTCGATCGCCTGGAAATCGTACCTTTCTTGCATGTCTAGGTTCAGCTTTCTGGTTTGTTTACTTTAGCAAAAACGATGTCCTTCTGTGCCTGATACTTGCCCTTGCGGTCGCGGTAAGACACCGTGCATGTCTCCTCAGCCGCGAGGAAAATCACCTGGGCGATCCCTTCCCCGGAATAGACTCGGACCGGAGACGGGCCGGTGTTGACCAGCGACATGGTCACGAACCCTTCCCATTCCGGCTCAAACGGAGTGATGTTGGCCAGAAGACCGCATCGGGCGTAGGTCGATTTACCCGTGCAGATCGTCAATACGTCGCGCGGGATGCGGAAATACTCCACGGAGCGTGCAAGAACGAAGCAACCCGGCTCGACGACGCAGGAATCGCCTTCGAAATCCTCGAACAGTCCGGTGTTGACTTCCTTGGGATCAATGATCTGACCCGGCTGGCCACGAAAGACCCGGTACCGTCGATCGACGCGCATGTCGTATCCGTACGATGACACGCCGAAAGAGATATGCCCGTCACTGACCAGTTTCTCTTCGAACGGTTCGATCATTCCCGTTTCACGGGCCATTTTGATGATCCAGCGGTCGGATTTGACCGGCATAACGCCCCCCTTCTCCCGGCAAACTGCAGTCCCCTGACCACATCGCGGAGAGGGAAAGTGTAAACTTACATACCCGGCGCATCAACTGCTGGGGGAGCGAAAGATGCGGCTGTGCTACTCTTGACACACCCGTTAGAATGCAAGTATAGTCGAATTAACAGTTTAACGGAGGAATCAAGCTCCAGTGATAAAACAGGACATCGTCACACGCGTTTCCAATAAGATGGGCATCACCAAGGTGCGTGCCGAAATGGCGGTTGACTCGGTCTTCGAAGCTCTCAAGGCGGCCATGAAAGGCGGCGAGAGAATCGAACTTCGCGGATTTGGAGTCTTCGTGGTCAAACCGCGAAAAAGCGGAATCGGAAGGAATCCCAGAACAGGAGCAGAGGTGCCAATTCCTCCGGGGAAGACCGTTCGATTCAAACCCGGAAAAGAGATTCGTTTCAATCATTAAGAAAAACCATTCTTGAGTGAACCTCCGCGTTACGAGCCCTTTGCTCAACAGTCGACGACTGTCTACGAGTTTCCCCAACGGTCCCCGAGTCGCCGATGGCTCCCGGTCCTGCTCTTTTGTGTGACGTCGCTGACAACCACGACAGCGGGAGCGCTAGTCTATTCCGCTTTCTACCAAAATGAGACCGGGACGAAGATCGATTCGATCGCCTCCGCGATCCTCGGAGGGCTCTGGTACTCCATCGCCATCATTGCGATCCTGCTCTCGCATGAGATGGGACATTACCTCACCTGCCGCCATTACAGGATAGACGCGACGCTCCCGTATTTCTTGCCTGGGCCGCCTTTCCCGTTCGGATTCGGGACGTTTGGAGCCGTGATCAAGATCAAGTCGATGTTTGCCAACACCCGGCAACTCTTTGACGTAGCTGTCGGAGGCCCGCTCGCAGGCTTCTTCGTCATGCTGCCCGCACTGTTCATCGGCGTCCGGTACTCGGCTCGCTTCAACGTCGATCTGACGGATGGGTACTACTGGGAATTCGGAGAGCCATTGATCCTACAGTTGGCAATACGGCTCATGTGGCCCGGAAGTACCGGGGATATGACCTTGCACCCGATTGGCCTGGCGGCTTGGTTCGGCCTGCTGGCGACCAGCTTCAATCTCTTGCCGATCGGACAGTTGGACGGCGGCCATATCGTTTACGCGGTTCTCGGCCCCAGAGGCCATCGAATCTGTTCCTATGCGACACTGGCGGCGCTTCTCGCCTGTGGGTTCCTGCTCTTCACCGGCTACTTTGCCATCGCGGCACTGGTCTTCTTTCTTGGTTTCCGCCATCCGCCGGCCGTCTATATGAGCGTGCCGCTCGGGAGACGTCGGATATTGCTGGCGTTTCTCGCACTACTCATCTTCGTGCTTTCCTTCATCCCGGTACCGGTTCGGGAAGTCTTCGCGCAGCAGGGGCTGACCAAGGCTGAATCGGGCGTGATCGGGATCGTATGGAGCCGCGAAGAAGCGAGGGAGTTGAAAATGTTTACTATCCTGTAAATCGGCCTCAACGCTGACCTGTTTGGAAAGCGCTCGCGCGCGGCTCTGACACCGCTCGGTCGGTGTGCGTCCGGCGCCCAAAGAAATGCCCGACCCGTTTCGATCCCGCCCACGCCGGGAACTCGCCGGTCTATCCGCCTCTTAATAGAAGACAGTTTCCCGCCAATCCGGCCGTGGTAGATTGTACGGATGCCGGTGGTCGCTCTGGATGGTCTGTCGCTCGCATTCGGGCACTTGCCCCTCTTTGACAACGTATCGCTGCAGGTCGAAGCCGGCGAACGAGTATGCCTGATCGGCCGCAACGGCACCGGCAAATCGATGTTGCTCAAGGTGATTGCCGGTGACCAGCTGCCTGACCGGGGAACTATATGGAAACAGCCCGGCCTTCGGATCTCGCGACTGGAACAGGATGTCCCGCTCTCAGCTGATCGTCCGGTTTTCGACGTGGTTGCAGAAGGACTCGGGGACCTGAGCGCCGTCGTGTCCGCATATCACCGCGCTGCCACCGAAGTCGCTCGGGACGGCTCGCCGACGTCGCTCGACAGGCTGGGTCGGCTGCACCACGAACTCGAGGAACAGGACGGGTGGCGGCTCGAGCAGAGGGTCGAGACGATGGTCGAACGCCTTCGCCTGCCCGCCGACGCGAGCGTCGATGCGCTTTCGGGAGGCTGGCGCCGGCGGACCCTGCTCGCCCGAACGCTCGTCGCTGAACCAGGCCTGCTCCTGCTGGACGAGCCGACCAACCACCTCGATATCGAAGCGATCACCTGGCTGGAAACTCTCCTGGCCGACTATCCCGGGGCCGTGGTTTTCGTGACGCACGACCGTGCGTTCCTTCAGCGGCTGGCCACCCGGATCATAGAGCTCGACCGGGGGCACCTGACCTCGTGGCCCGGCGATTACCGGACCTTTCTGCGAAAGAAGGAGGAATGGCTGGTCAACGAGGCAGTCGAACAGCAGAAGTTCGACAAACGACTGGCCGAAGAGGAGGCGTGGCTCAGACAGGGCGTCAAAGCGAGGCGCACCCGGAACGAGGGACGCGTGCGTGCTCTCGAGGCGATGCGCGAAGAGCGGGCGGCTCGGCGGGAAGTGCTCGGAGTCGCGCGCGTCCAGGTGGAAATCGCCGACCCGTCCGGGCGGCTCGTGTTCGAGGCGGAGGGAATCGGCAAAAATTTCGGGACCACCGAGGTGATACGCGACTTCTCGGTCCGCGTCATGCGGGGCGACCGTATCGGACTCATAGGACCCAACGGATCCGGCAAAACGACGCTGATGCGCTTGCTCATGGCCGAGATAGAGCCGGATACGGGAACGATCCGGACTGGTACGAACGTCCAGATTGCTTACTATGATCAGCAGCGGGAACAACTGGAACCCGAGCAGAGTGTGTTTGATACCATCGGCCAGGGAAACGATACGGTAACGGTCAACGGGCGATCCCGCCACGTCAACGCCTATCTGCGCGACTTCCTGTTTCCGCCCGAGCGCGCCCGGGCGCCGGTTAAATCCTTGTCCGGAGGCGAGCGAAACCGACTGCTGCTCGCCCGACTCTTCACTCGTCCCGCCAATGTCCTGATCCTCGATGAGCCGACCAACGATCTGGATATCGAGACGCTCGAGCTACTCGAGGCCCAGCTGGCGGAATTCCCCGGGACCTTGCTGCTGGTGAGCCATGATCGCGTGTTCCTCGATAACGCCGTGACCAGCACGCTGGTATTCGAGGGCGGGGGTCGCATCCAGGAGTACGTTGGCGGATACGAGGACTGGTTGCGCCAACGGGCCCCCGAGACCGGCCACCCAAGGACAAGCGTTGTCAGTGAGAAACCTGAGGTAGCGCGCCCGCGCACGGCGGTCGCACTTCCGGGGAGCGAAGCGCCCGCTGCCAGAAAGAAACTTTCCTATAGGGAACAGCGACAACTCCAGGAGCTGCCTTCATACATCGAGGCACTGGAACGGGAGCAAAGCGCTTTGAATGCAGCCTTCGCCGATCCCGAGTTCTATAAGACAGAAGCCGAAACCGTCCAAACCAGAGTGGCACGGTTCGAGGAACTGCAGAGGGAGCTCATGGAGGCGTATGCCCTTTGGAACGATCTGGACTCACGCACCGGGTAAGGGGAATGCGGAACGGTGACTCGGAGGGATGGAACCGCCAACCCGGCCGAAAAACGGCGGATTCTCAGCAGAGAATCCGCCGCTTTTCGGCCGGGTTGGCGATCGCTCTCTCAAGTGCTTTAGTGCAGCTCGTAGTTCAAATCGATCGTCGCCGTGGCGGGAACCGGCCGGCCGAACTTCGTGGCAGGAGCCCATTTCCAAGCCTTTACGGCGCTGATGGCAGAGTCCTTGAAGATCTCAGGACCACTGACTAATCGGGCCTCAGAGACTTGTCCCTTCTCGTCGATTGTCGCTTCGACCTTCACCTTTCCCTCGATCTTCTTCTCCTTGGCTTCCGGCGGGTATTCAGGAACGATGGACCTGTCGAGAAGCTGCGGATGCTCGGTATCCTGGTCACCCGGCGCGCCGACTTTGCCCCCACCGGGTACACCGCCGATGACGCCGCCGGGTACGCCACCCGTGACGCCCCCGGGCACACCGCCCTTAACACCGCCGGGTATGCCACCCTTGACGCCGCCGGGTACACCACCGATAACACTTCCGCCTTTCCGGTCTCCCTTGAGGACAAAAGTGACCGTGACGTCAGTCTCGAAAGGAACTGCTTTACCATCCCGCCTCAGGGGCTTGAACTCCCAGACGGTCGCCGCATCGACGGCCGCCCGTCTGAGCAGCTCGTGTCCTTCCCGTGCGCTTGCTCCGGACACCTTTCCCGATGGATCGACCTTGACGTGAACGAGAACACTTCCCTGAATACCCTTTGCTTTCGCGTCCGCCGGATAATCAGGAAGAGTCTGCTTGACGATTTGCATCTCCCCTTTGCCGGGAGACGATTCCTGGCCGGGGGCACCAGCGGCGGGAGGCGGACTCACCCCTTTCAGAGGAAAGGCCCAGACGGCGGCTACGGTCGATACTGCCATGAGCGGGACAAGAACGCACGCTGCAAGTAACAGACGTTTTCGAGACATATGAGGCTCCTTCATGATGAGTGTCGCCCGCTCGGTCAGTTCATGAGGCGATAGAAACGACGAAGCTGACAGTAATTCCATCCCGGCGCCCGCTCGCGCCATTTCGAGAAGCGCCTGGAGGTAAGGGCGGCGGCCCCCCGTCTGACGGATTACTCGCGCGTCGATCACCTGTTCACGGGCCAGCCGGACGCGCCTGACCAGCCAGCACATGGCCGGGTGGTACCAGAAAAGACTTCGAACCAGCTCTTCAAAAATAGCGTACAACCAGTGGCGACCGCGGATGTGCTCCAACTCGTGAAGCAGAATCGATCGCAACTGTCTTTCGTCCAGTTCCAGGGCCCGCACGGGCAGTAGAACCGCCGGCTCGCTGATTCCAAATGTTGCCGGCCGGTGCAACTCGGACGTCAGGTAGAAGTGCGCCTGGCCCGTCTCGTCGCGGCCAGACAGCGGCAATCCCGAGGCCGACAGCCACACGGCCCGATTCCTGAGGCCGCGCAGCCTGACAAGACCAGCAGCCATCCAGGCAAGCCGAACAACAAAACCGGCGACCAGCAGAGTAGCGAGCAAAGAGGATCCCGCAGGCCACGCCCACCAATCGGCGGAGCTCTCGGAGAGAACGTGCCCCGTGATCAGACCGACGGATGCCTCACCGTCTACATCTCCGCCAGGTGGTTTGGCTTGCCAGGACTGCAGAAGCGGCAGCACCAGGCAGACAGACAGTACAACCTGCCAGAACCTGAGCACCACGCGCGGTTCGGTCAACCGCAACAGGGATCGAGCCGCAGCTGCAGCGAGGACAACGATGCATATCTGCAGGCTATAATTCGTCAGGTTTTCAAGCCAAAGCGTGTTCATTCCGGTTCCTCCTTGGCCATCCGGATGATTTCCCGCAATTCCTTCTCTGAGAGCTTCCGGTCCTTGACGAGCTGCAGAAGTAGCGGGGTGGCGGCGCCATCGAAGACACGCTTTACGAAATCGTCGACCATCGACTTCACCACGGCCTCCTTCGGCCGCGTCGGTTCGTAGACGAAGGCGCGCTCTTCCTGCCATTTTCTGAGAAACTGCTTCTGCTCGAGGATCTTCATCATTGTATTGATGGTGGTGTAGGCGAGCGGTCGGGTGGCACGCAGGGCCTCATAGACATCCCGGCTGGTCGCCCGGCCTCGCTCCCAGACGATTTTCATGATCTCGAGTTCCAGCTTCGTCAGTCTCGGCTCGCTCATATACTAAAAACTTAGTACTTAGTAGCGAGAAGGTCAAGAGGAAATTCAAGACAAGCACTTAGATTCCGCGGCGGGGGGAGAAGTTCAAGGCGGTTCAAGGCGGGGAGAAAAGGCCGGACCCCAAGGACTCAAGGACTTCAAGGACCCCAGGGACAGAGGCGGGCATCGCCTCTGTCCCTGGGGTCCGGCTGAGAGTAACCGCAAAGGGGCGCGAGGAACGCGCCCCTTTGTGAGACCGAAAGGTTAGAAGCTGTAGCGCAGGCTCAGCTGAATCTCGCGGTTCCCGCTCTTGCTCGTCACCATGCCGAACGTGCCAGAACTGGGGTTGGCGTTGACACCGCCCCAGTTCGGATGATTCGGGAAGTTGAAGAAATCTGAGCGGACTTCGATCTTCTGGGACTCGCCGAAGGCGAACGCCTTGAAGACGGCCAGGTTCCAACTCTGGTTCGCCGGGTTGTAGCCGGCCGAATTCCGAGTCTGGCTCGCAAAGGTCCCATTAGTGGGTTTCGTGGCAATGCTCGCCCCGCCTGAAATCTTCGGCTGGAAGTAGTAGTTGCCGTCACCCGTCTCGTGGGAGAATTTCCGGTCAAACACCAAGGGTCCAGCCAGGTTCCAGAGTTGGGTCTCGTTACCGCTCCCGATCCCGGCAAAATCCTCGCCCGTGCCGATCTGGAACGGTGTGCCGGCATAGTACCCGATCATCCCCGTGAGTGCCCAACCACCGAGCACCGTCCTCATCAGCCCCGGTTCATTGAAGAAGGGGAGCTCATAGATAAAGTTGGTGACCAGAATATGCGGGCTGTTGTTGTTCGAGGGACCCCAGTCATTCGTGTCATCAAGCGGGTTCAGGAACCGGTAGCGCCGGTCAGCCCCGTTGTCCTTCGAGCTCGAATAGGTGTACGCGACGCCGAAACCAAGTCCTTTGTTGAAGCGCCGGTTCACTTCCAGTTGCATACCTCTGTAACGGGACATCGCCGAGTTTTCGGCCATCGGAATCTGCGCGAAACCCTTGTAAGGCCGCAGCACGTTGGTATTGACACCCTTGTTCTCGGGTTTGTACAGAGTTCCGATCGGCAGCGTATTGATGTTCCGTTCCCGCTCCAGGTTGTTACCCGCGCGGCCAACGTAGCCGATGGAAACAGTCGTATCCAGGGGAAGCTGGCGCTCGTAGAACACATTCCACATGTAGGAGTGGGGGATCTTGAACTCCGGATCCATCGTCATGAAGAACTGCGGAAAGAACGACGGCTGCCCTCCGGCCGGGCTGTCCGCGTTCCCGGTCGCCAGCGACATCATCGGCTGGAAAGGCGGGTTGCCGCCGAGGAAGACGTTGTCCGCAACGCCGGGCTTGGCCAGGAATTTGCCAATACCACCGCGGATTACGTCGGTCTTGCTGATCTGGTAAGCCAGGCCGAGTCTGGGCTGGAAATTGCCCCAGTGCCTCTTTGCCACCAGTTCGGAGCCGCCTGAGAACAAACGGTCGTATTCACCGGAGTCGGCGATCGCGACACGTCCCTTAGCTGCTTCGGGCCAACCCGAGCCGGGGATTACGACGCCATTGAAGCGGTCGCCGCTGAGGATGTACCCGGTTGTCGGGTTTTGGACCACAGCCTTCGCCGGGTCGTACTTGTCTGGGTCGAAGATCGCGATGTTTCCCCAATTGCTGTAGTAGTAAGGCGTCATGTACGTCCACCGGACACCGTACTCGAACGTCAGCCTCGGGTCGACCTTCCAACTGTCCTGCAGGTACCATTCGAACATGTTGGCACGATAGGGAGTGTAAGCTCGAGGCCCAATCTCCGCGTAGGAAGTGAACAAACCCATGGCGGCGTTTCCGATTGCCAGTCCGGTCGACGGGGCGCCTGCCCGTGTGTTGTCGAAGATGAAACGACCGTTCTGGTTGTTGGTTCCACCGGGGACGCCGCTCACGTTGATCTGGTCGAAGTCATTCTGCCCGGCCCGCTCGAAAAGCGCGCCGAACTTCAAGGAATGAGTTCCCCAAATCTTCGTGAAGTTGTCTGACAGCGAGTAGATCGGTCCGGCCGAAGAGGACGGGTATGGGCCGCCGTCTATGGTCTGGAAATTGGCGATGTCGATCGTCGGGATCTTGTCCGGGATCTCTTTGCGATCCGGGAAGAGGTAGGGATAGTCGATCCCGTACTTGCTCCGTGCGAAGCGTTGGCCTTCCTGGTAGAGGCCGATATAAACGACGTCGACACTCGCAGTCGCCAGGATCTCGTTGATCATCGTCGGGCTGAGGGACCAGAGATGGCTGACCGAACCCGTCCGGTTGGGACGGTCCCAATCCGTGATCGCATAGTCCAGACCGGTCCGGAACGCGTCGACCGAGATGTACTTGTACATCGAGCCGCGGAACTTCAGGGATTGCTTCTCCGACAGGATCCAGTCGATCGACAGGTTGTCTTTCCGCTGGTCCACGGGATTCGGTCGGGTCAGCGTGTAGTTTGCCGTACCCTGGAGGAAACCCGGTGTCGGCTGCGGAAAGGCTTTCAAGAACGCCAAGCCGTTCTTGCTCAGGCGGTCAGCAGGAATGATGTTGTTCGGAAACGGTTGTCCCGTCAGCGGGTCCTTCACTTCCGTCCTCTTTTTGAAGAACGGGTTTGCGGGATCGAGCAATTCCGAGAAGTCGCCCGTGCGCATCTTCGCCGTTGGCACGGTGACGTTCGATGTCTGCTCGCGCCGGCGCTTCACCCATTCCTGGCTCCACAAGAAGAAAAGCTTGTTCTTTTCGGTGTTGAACACGCCGGGAATGTAGACCGGGCCGCTGATGTTGTAACCGAACTGGTTGAACCGGCTCTTCTCCCGATCTTGCCCGGAACGGTTGCGCGACCAGCTGTTCGCGTCGAGCTTGTCGTTTCGCAGGTACTCGTAGAAAGAACCGTGGAAGTCACGACCTCCGCTCTTGGTCACGAACCGGATCTGGCCGCCGGCCGCACGGCCGTATTCCGCGGCGTAATTGGCGGTCAGGATCTGGACTTCCGCGACCGTGTCGACGTCTGCGGTCCCGATGCTTGTCCCGTTGGCCCGGGTCCGCACACCGACGGCGCCGTCATAGGTGATCAGGAAGTCTTGCGTACGTCCGCCGTTGATGCTGATACCCGCCTGGTCCAGACCAAAACTGAAACCCAGCCCGCTGCCTTGCCGAACGCCCGGTTTGAGCATCGCCAGAAACAGCGGATTGCGACCGTTGAGCATCAGCTTCTCGATCTGCTTGGTCTCAATCAGCTTGGCCACCGCAGCCGTGTCTGTTTGAATCTGCGCCGATGATGCCACGACCTGGACCGTTTCATCTACCGCGCCAATCTCGAGAGGGGCGTCTATGCCCATGTTCACGTTCGCGTCGAGCTTGTTCTTGGTGCTGACGAACTTCTTAAACCCGTCCATTTCGACGGCAATCGTGTAGTACCCGGACGGAAGGTTAACGAAGACGTAGTAGCCCTGTTCGTTGGTGATCGTCTTCCGGTCGACTGCGGTCGCCTCATGCGTGACCGTTACCGAGGCGCCTGGGATACCGAGCCCCTGGGGATCCCGAACAAAACCGGAGATCTCCGCTCGGTCCGACTGAGCAAAGATGGGGGATGCAATCAGAAAGAGGGCCAGGGCAACCACCAGCCCGGTCCTGTAGCATAATGTGGTTTTCTGCATGTCGACTCCTTGGACAAATGTTGACTGCTCAGGAGGAGCGCTTCCTCCTTCGGGCCTGGGTGAGTCTGTTTCTAGCAGCACTTGACTGACTTGTCAAGCAGTCGAGTGCAATAACTATGCAACATGGCTGGAATACGTGCAACTTCGTGCAACGGAAGGACCTGCCAGTCGTGGGAGTGATGTTATCCCAAGCACCGCCGAGCCGCTTGACGGGGCGGAATCGAGTGCTGCGGAACCGCAAACGGAGCGCTTTTTGCGAAGTGCGCGGATTGGAATAGCCTGCGACGTCGAAGCTGTCTGCTGGTTGCCTGCGGTTTCAATCCGTGCACTCCGCAAAACACGCTGCGTTTGCGGTTCTGTGGCACTCGACCAGAACGGAGGTCACGGGCTCGTATCGTTGATTCTTCACGCAGCAGGGTTTCCGGCCTCGGCATTCGCCCGGTAGAAACAGAGCGCGTTGTTATGAAACCGACCCGTCTCACAGTAGGAGCTGGAGGAACATCCGCCTTTGCACTCCAAGGCTTTGACACATGATTTGCAGTTGGGGCCCAGTCGTTCGGGCGTGAACCCACGGGTGTACCGGAAAGAATCGGCGTCGAACCAGATATCCCACAAAGTACGCTGGCGAAGGTCCCCTTCACCGAGGGCATCAGGCATGGAGAGACAACCCTTGACCTTCCCATCGCTCGTAATGCCGCAGGTGGTGATCCCAGCCGAGCAGCCGCGCCATGGGCTGTTTGGTTACTTCTGTTGGGCTCTGAACTGGTTTTGTCTCCCTTTTATGGCTACGGATTTTACGGCTTTCGCTCGGCGCGCGAGTGGAATACTGTAAGAGCGCCATTTTGCGAGGAGGGGG
>Ga0105091_10000357_pt1 | contig 18947 bp, 16 predicted proteins | sample PPLLak1March2015_FD_87022 | JGI IMG/M metagenome (GOLD analysis project Ga0105091, IMG submission 87022) | Freshwater sediment microbial communities from Prairie Pothole Lake near Jamestown, North Dakota, USA - PPLs Lake P7 Core (1) Depth... | ecosystem: Environmental > Aquatic > Freshwater >... | reverse complement strand
GTGATCGCCGCCCACACCGCCGCCGCGCCCGCCTTCGTGAGCACGGCGCCATCGCTCCCCGTGATCTTCGGCGCGAGCCCGTGGAGCGCGGTCGAGACATCGAGGACGACCGTGTCGTTGGGCGGCCCGAGCGCATCGAGCGGAATGGCATCGCTCCCGCCGGACATATGCGTCGCCGCATGCAAGCCCGAGCTCCCGCCGCCGCCGCCCGCGCTCGCCGTGGACGATCCCGCCGTCCCGCCGCCCGTCAGGCGCCGCCAGTCATCGAGGTAGGAGCCCTGATAGGCGGTCGCCTCGGTCGCCTTCAACGTGTATTGCCAATACGCCTCGCGGCTCGGCGGATCGGGATCGAGGACGATCGTCATCGCGACTTCGGTGATGACGAAGTCGCCCGCGATCGAGCGCGTGACCGGGAGATCCACGGTGAGCGCCTGGCCGGGCTCGAAGCCGTCGTCGTCGGTCACGATCGCGAGCTCGCGCGTCTCGGCGCCCGCCGTGCCGAAGGAGGCGAGCAGGCTCTCGGCGATCTCCTGGGCGGCCGGGATCGAGAGCACGTCCGGCCGGAGCTCCACGAGCTCGATGACCGGCGTCTCGCCGGTGGCGGCCGAGACGGTGAACGGGAAGCTCCCGTAATACGTGAGCGCGAGGAAGTCGCCGACCGCGAGGATCGCTTGATCGTCCCGTTGATGGATCGCATTGTCCGCGGCGCTATAGCAGTACTTCATGTTCCCGCCGGTCTCGGGATCGATGTCCACGCCACAGATCCCGAGCGGGAAGCCGCCGCCGCCGCTATGGAGCGAATCGATATAGACCGCGCCAATCACCGAGAGGAAGGGCGAGAAGAGCGGGAAGATCCGCGTCACCCCGTCGCCGGCGTGCCGCTCGCCCGCGGCGCCGCCGCCCTCGCCGCCAATCCAGACGGCGCCCGAGGGCCCGGCGATCACCGTGACCTTATTGACCGGGAGCCCGCCGCCGCGATCCGAATCGCTCCACGCGAGCTCCTGGCAATGCGGCGCCGCCTCGGTGAGCGCGAAGGGCGCCGGATCGGTGCCAGGGATAAAGAGGCGGAGCTTCTTGTACGCATTGAGGCGCGCGACCCACTTCGTACGCTCGGTGAGCTCGCGGATCGCATCGGAGGCGCGCTTCGCTTGCCAGGAGAAGGGCGCGAGCTCGGGCCCGTCCGCTTGCGCCACATCGAGCGCGATCCCGTACGCGCTGAGGTAGATCGTCACGAGATCCTGGAGGACCGTCTTCATCAGGACCGGCGCGTTATAGGTGAGCGTGACGTAGACCGAATCGGTATAGATCCAATCGTCCGCACATTCGATCGTCGTGGTGAAGGTGGGATCGTACTGATTTCGCCCGGCGAAGCCGCGCGTCATGATCAAGCCGTGGAACATCTTCGTGAAGCCGTCCTTCGCCGTGCTCAGGACTTCGGCGAACTTCGCCGGGAGCACATCGCCGAGCACGGCGCTCGCGCGGGCGCGCTCGTTCAGGATAAAGACCAGATTGAGCGAATCGACGAGCGGCGTCTTCTCGATCCCGTCGAGGTAGAACTTCCAGCCTGGCGGGACTTCGGTCCAGAGGAGCTCGATCGCGTCCTGGGTGATGAGCGCCGAGACCGGCGACGCGCTCAGGAGCTCGGCGGGCGCCTGGGTGACGCGGCCCGCGGTCGGGAGCGCGACCGGCACGAGCGATCCGAGCACCTCGACGACGCGCTGCGTCACGCGGAGCGGCGGGAGCACGGGCGCGCTCAGGACTTCGGCGGCGGCCTGGGTGACGCGCGGATCGGTGGGCGGGAGCGTGGCATGGGCGGTGAGCGCCCCGAGGCGCCACGCTGTACTGCCCGAGAGCGTCCAGGCCATCGTGACGGAGGCCGCGCCCGGCGCGGAGCTCACCGCGATCCGGCCGACCGAGCCGGTGAGCCCGTCCTGCTCTAGGTGGCTCGTCTGGCCCGCGCCGACCGTGAACGTCGCGCTCGCGAGCGCCATCACGCAGAGATCGAGGACGAGCGCGCCCACGGGCGCCGCCACCGTGACACTCGGCGCCGTGCTCGTCCCGTCCGCGATCGTGAACGGCCCGACCGCGACACACCCGGTGAGCGTGAGGACGCACGCCGCAATCACGCCGGAGGCGCCATCCCTCGACTGGAGGACGAGATTCGCCGTGCCGACCGGCGGATTCGCGAGCGCGAAGGCGTAGACCCGGAAGGTACCCGCGCGATCGCTCATCGCCCCGAGCGGCGTCCCGCCATACGTCGCCGTGAGGTGGAGGGCCGCGGCGGCGTCCACGAGCACGACGAGCATCCGATCGGTACCCGCCGGGACGGTGTGGCTCACCGTGAGCGTGGCGCCGCTCGTCTGGCGGCCCGAGCTCGTCGCGACGACGGTCGGCATGCCGAGCTAGACCGTCCGCGTGTAGCCGAATTCGGCGGCGTTGAAGCCCGCCTCCGTCCACGGGACGCCGGTCCCCGGATTGAGCGCGGCGATCTGGAGCGCGTAGGCGTAGGCGGTGCCGGGATTGATCCCGGCGCCGGGATAGTCCACGCCGCTATGCCGAATCACGGGCGCGATCGTGGCGGCGCCGGCGTCGGTCTTCCGCGCGCTCAGGCAATGTTGTACGCCGAAAAGTTGCGCGCCGGCGACCGGCGCGTCCTCGACGACGAAGGTATCGGTGAGGCCCGCGGCCGGCGCCGACGTGTAGTCGGTATCGTCATTCGGCGCCGTCTCATCGAGGCATTGCCAATTCGCGCCGGCGCTCGGCGTCCACCCCGTCGTGGCGCCGGGCGCCGTGGGATAGCGCGCATCGACGCGCACATCGCCGAGGAAGGCATTGGTCGGCGCCGCGCCGGTCCCGTCGAGGACATAGAGATCGTCGATCCGAAACTCCTGGGCGTTGCCCGAGGCGCCGACGTTCCTAATCGGGCCCAGGCGGATCGCATCCCACCCGTTGACCGCGGAGGCGGAGCCGCGCGTATTCACCGAGGAGAGGTTCAGGACTTCGGCGCCATTGAAGCGGATCACGACGGCGCCGGCCGTATCGTGGATCGTGAGGAGGACTTCGAGATACGTATAGCCGCCACTCGCGAGCGGCGCGCTCGTCGTGCCGATCACGGTCGAGGTGCCGGCGCGCATCGCGGAGAGCGTCCCATCGGTATTGATCTTGATCCACGATTGCGCGATCGTGGCGGCGCGCGCGACCAGGAGGCAGGCGCCGCTATCGGGATCGGTGCCGGGATCGAGGAGCGAGTAGGCCGTCATCGGCGCCAGGGCGAAGCCGACGATCAGCGTATTGTTGCCGGCCGTCAGAAAGCGTTGGAGCGACTGCGTACGGGCACCGGACCCGGCATTGTGACTGAGGCGATACGCCGCGCTCCCGCGCCGGCCGATCGCCGCGACAATACCGCTCGTCGAAAAGCCCCCCGTCGTCGTCTCGGTCGTCCACTTCTCCAGGAGATCCGCCGTGACGTAGTGATCGAAGGAATCCATAAACAGCAGCGCCATGATTGAGCCCTCGCCTAGAGTCCCGCCAATTGGAGCGCCCGCGGGAGGTGCCGCACCTGATTGCGCGCGACTTCCTTCCCATCGAGCGTCGAGATCACCGTCAAATTGATCGCGCCCAGGCCGGCGCCGAAGATCGCCTCGCCCTCGGTCATGACGCGCTCGCGCCCGTGCAAGGTGACCGGCGTCCCGCTGCCCCAGTCGATGTACTGGCCGTGCGTCCCGCCGGAGAGCCCGAGCTCGGGATTCGGCGTCTCGCTCTCGCCCGAGCTCCCCGTCGTCGAGCGCGTGGGCCCGCCGCCGTCGTCCCAATCGACGCCGACCCGCACGCGCGGCTTCGCTTTGTTGAGCTCGTCTTCCATGCCCTTCGCGCCGTCCTTCGCGGCCTTCGGGAGGCCCTCGCTCAGGAGCTTCGCGATCTCTTTCAGCACATCGACGACCTGGGTGAGCCCTACGTCTTCGACTTCCTTGAAGGCGACTTCGTTGAGGTCTTCGACCTTCTTCCCGTTCTCATCCACGAGCTTGCCCATCTTGATGAGTTCGAGCATGTAGGGCTTGAGCGTGTCCGGCAGCGCGACCCCGCTCTTCTTCGCGTCCGAGTAGATCGTGGAGAGCTCATCGGCCATCCCTTCCAGGACGCCGGTCATGTTCGAGCCCTCTTCGCTGAACATCTTCAAGTCGCGCGCGTACTGGAGCGCGATCTCGGTGATGCGCGCTTCCTGGAATTTCCCGCCGAGCGCCGAGAGCTCGATGCCGTAGCCCTTCGCGCTCTCGGCCATCTGGCGCCAGGTCGGATCGGCCGCCATGCCCTGGAGCTGTGCGCGCATCTCCGCGGTGAGGTCTTTCGATTCCAGGAGCGCCGGGATCGACTCGCGGACCGCCTTCGGCAGGAGCCCGCCGTAGGTGTTCGCCGCCTCGCCGAGCTTGCTGAAGCCCTGGACGACGCTCGTCGTCCACGCCTCCTGTTTGACCTTCAGTTCAGCGGCCGCGCGGTCGGCGATCTCAAAGACTTCCTGAATGGCGCCGATGGTCTCCTTCATCGCGCCGACGTTCTTCGGACCGAAGCCGAGATCCTGAATGAGATCCTTCCGGCCGATCTCGGTCAGGCGCGCGACGATGTTCTCCCACCCGCCGGCCTGGGCCATGAAGGCATCGCGGAGGTCGTTGACATCCTTCCCGGCCTTCTTCGCGCCATACCAGCCGGCCAGCGCGCCGACGCCGGCGCCGACGCCGGCGCCCACGGGCCCGCCGATCGCGCCGCCCACCGCCGCGCCGGTCCCGGCGCCCGCGAGGACGCCCTTCGTCGTCGAGCCCGACTTGTACCCGACGAAGTAGCCCGCCGCGCCGCCGGCGCCGGCGCCTGCCATCGAGCCGATCGCCACCATGCCGAGCCCGCCGGCCGCGCCCGCCCCACCGGCCGCACCCGCGCCGCCGGCCGCGGTCCCGCCGGCCGCCGCGCCGGCGCCCGTCGCCGCGCCCGTGGCGGCGCCCTGGCCGAGCCCGCTCAACATCCCGCCGAAGGCCTTCCCCCAGGCGCCTTGTTGCCCGAGCATGGCGCCGATCATCCCTTTGAGGAATTGATTCACGAAGAGATTGAGGAAGTCCGCGAGGAGGTTCGTCAGCGATTGTTTGATGCCCTTCCAGATCGCGAGGAAGCCGTCTGAGAATTTCTGCGCGCCGGTGATCCCGGCCGCGAGCGTGTCGGCCAGGCCGGCGGTGATCCCGGCGAAGACGCCACGCGGGCCGAGGAAGGCCTCCTTCACGCCTTGCGCCCAGGCGTACCACGCCGTGGGCGGCGGCGGCTCGGGCAGCGTCACCGGTGTGCGGAGGAGGTCCTTGAGGACGCCGCCGCCCTTCTGCGCGTTCGTGATCCAGCCCTGCACCGCGTCGTTGGCCTCGTCGTACGCCGCGCCGATCTTCAGGACCACGGGCCACACGTTCTTGTATTCCGCAATCAGGCCCTTGGTGCTCGTGACGACCTTGAGTTGCGTGTCGAGCAGGCGATAGTGCGCGACGTAGAACTCGCCCAGGAGCGGCGGCACCTTGTAGCCTGCCGCGAGCCACTCGTCGATCTGGTCCGTGTATTTCTGCCACTGCGCCTTGGCGATCCCGCCGTACTTGTTGGCGATCACCATCTGCGCGTTCATCTCGGCGATCGCGTCGGCCACGCCCGCTTCCGACAGCGCGCGCCCGGCCTTCTCCAGGGCCTCGGCCTGCTTGGCGGCGGCCTTCGCGCTCTTCTCATCGGCGCCGGCGAGCTCGGTCGAGGCGGCGGCGCCCTTCTTCGTGGACTCAGTCTTTTGATCGACGAGCTTGATGTCCTCGCGTTTGACGCCGGTCATGGCCATCAGCGCCGCGCGCTCGCGCTCGACCGCGCCGGCCAGGGCCTCGATCTCCTTCCGCAGTTTCAGTTCGGCCTCGGCCTGCTCGCCGAGCGTCATCGCGCGCTCGCGGCCGCCGGTCGCATCGTCAAAGGTCGCGACCGTCCCTTCGCCGCGGAGGATCTCGTTCCGCCGCTCCTGGGCCGCATTGACCGCGGACTGGGCCTCGGAGAGCTTCGCCCGCTGCATCTCGATCTGCTTCTCCAGCAGATCCCGGCGCGCCTTGAGTTGCGCCTGGAGCGCCAGCGTGAGCGTGTCGGAGCCCTGGGCTTCCTTCTGGAACTGCTCGACCGAGCGGCCGCTCGCGCCGGCGAGCAGATCGGTCGCCTCGTGGAGCCGCTTCGTCTCGGCCGCCGTGAGGTTCTGCTTGGTGGCGAGCGCCTCGTAGGTCTGGAGCGCCTTGCCGATCGCGCTCGTCTCGGCCTTGAACGCGTCCGTGTTCGTGCGGATCTCCTTCTCGAGGTCGCTCTCCGCCGACGCGATCCCGTAGATCGCCGCCGCGAGCAGCCCGAGCGCGGTGATCGCGAGCATGACCGGATGCGCGCTTAGGAACGTGAGCGCCTTCGTGAACGCCACGACCGCGATCCCGCCCTCCGAGAAGGCGGTGATGAGCGTCCCGAGGCTCCCGACCGCCATCGAGCCGAACAGGAGCATGAGCGGACCGACCGCGGCGACCAGCGCGCCGAAGGCCACGACCGCGAGCTGCAACGGCGCCGGGAGATCAGCGAAGGCCGTGATCACGCCTTCGACCATCGGGAGCAGGGCATCGAACGCGTCCACGACGCGCTTGAGGACCGGCATGAGCGCCTGGCCGAGCGTGATCCCGACATCCTTGATGCGCGACCAGAGCATCGTGAGTTGCGACTCCATCGTCGCGTAGCGCTGCGCGGTCTCCTTCGTGAGCGCGGTGTTCTTCTCCCACTCGGTATTGCTGAGTTCGAGCGTCGTCCGGAGCGTGTCGCCGGCGCCCGCGAGCCGCTGGAACGTGTCGAGCAGCATCGTGTTCTTGCCGACGAGGCCCTGGACGACCGTCGCCTGGTTACGGCCCGCGGTGGCGAGGCCCTCGACGACTTGCGTGAGGGCGCCGGCCGCGTCTTTCTCGAAGGCCTCGCGGAAGGCGGCGCCGGTCGTCTTCGCCGCCTTCGCCCACTTCTCCAGGGCCGGGCCGCCTTCAGCGACCGCCTGGTTCATCTTGATGAGGATGCGGCTCATGCTGGAGCCGCCGGCTTCCGCATTGATCCCGAGCCCCGCCATCGCCGACGAGAGCGAGAGCACCTGCGCTTGCGTCAGGTTGACCGAGTGGCCGGCGCCCGCAATGCGCTGCGCCATCTCGACGATCTCCTTCTCCGTCGAGGCGCCCGCATTGCCCAGGGCGACGAGCGTCGAGGCGAACCGATCGGTATCCTTCCCGGCCGCGCCGAAGATCGTCTGGATGCGCGCGATCGCATTCGCGGCCTCCTCGGCGGTGAGGTTTGTCGCCACGCCGAGGCCGGCCATGACTTCGACGAAGCTCGCGATCGCCTCCTTGGGCACGCCCAGGGCGCCGGCCGTCTCGGCGAGCTTGTTGATCTCGTTGACCGAGATCGGGATCTCCTTCGCGAGGGTGCGGAACTGCGCGGAGAGCTTCGCGAGCTCGGGCTCGGTGGCATCGACCGTCTTCCGGACGCCGGCGAAGGAGCTCTCGAAGTCCATCGCGAGCTTGATCGCGCCGGCCCCCAGGGCGACCAGCGGGAGCGTGAGCCCGGTGGTGAGCGCCTGGCCGACCTTGGTCGCCTCGGCGCCGACCGACTTGAGGTTCTTCGACCAGGCTTGCGTCGAGGCCTCCGTGCGCTTCATCGCCGCGTCGAACTGCGCGGTGTCCGCGACGAGGAGCGCGCGCAGCAAGCCGACGACGGCGGAATTCGCCACTGTTACCCTGCCTTCTTCGCGCGTCGGAGCGGGATGCCGGTTTGCGCGCTCAGGACTTCGAGCGCCGATCGCAGTTTCGCGGTCTTCGTCGCGGGCGTGTCGGGCGCCGCCGCCTCCGCGGCGACGAGGTAGTCCTTCAGCGGGGGCATCCGGTTCTTACTCTGCGCGCGGGCCCAAATCGCGACCGCCGTATACGCCAGGCGCGCATCGCGATTCGCCTGGCCGCGCCGGCGGGCATTCTCCGCGGCGAACTCCCGATAGAGCTCGCGCGGACTGAGCGCCCAGAACTCCTCGCGGCTCAGGCCGATTTCGCGCGCTTCGACGTAGAGCGCGCGCCAATCCCATCGTCCTGAGCGTTGAGAGGGCCCGTCTTCGGCGCCGCCTTCAACGTCGCCCGATCGCTCGCGTCGGGTTGCATGAACTCCAGCAGCCGCGGCAGCAATTCCATCCACGGCTTGTAGCCAAACTCGGTGACGAGCAGGCCCACGTCCTTCATCGTCAGGTCGGCGTGATGCTTCCGCGTGGTCGCCCACAAGAGCGCGCGCGAGAGGATAAGGTTCCCCTTCCCGATCCGGCCGATCACGACGCCCATATCGAAGTCGGGATCGCCCGGATACATCAGCTCTTGAAACTCACAGAGCGCGTTCAGATCGAGCGCGAGCAGGTAGCGCGTGCCCGCGACCTCGATCTCGAGTTCGCCCTTTTGTGGATTCGCCATGATCTCCCCTTGCCGGCCGTCACGCCGGTTGGCGTGATGCTACTACGCCCCTCGACGTAACGGCGCGGGCCGCCGGGCTACGGCAGGTCGGCGGAGAAATCGCCGAGCGGCGTGATCTCCGCGGTGAAGCCGACCTTCGCATCGCCGGCGATCTCGCCCGGCTGGAACTTCGTGACCACGCCGCGGAACGGCCACTCGGTGCCGGGCGACCCGTCCGGGAGGACGATCTTGAAGTCGGCTTCGACGCGCCGGCGCCAGAGGGCAATCAGGCCGCCGTCCGCGAAGCCGTCGCCGCCGGCGTTGCTGTGCGAGCCGTGCGTCGGCCGCCAGTTGCCGGCCAGGGCGAAGGCGCCCGAATCCCGCAAGCCCGCGAGCTTCTCGCGGTGGGCTTCCGGCGATCGGAGGTGCGTCTTCTCGATCACGTTGGTGGACATCTCGCCCGGCGTGATCGTTTCGATATCGGCGATCGCGACGAAGGTCCCGGGCGACCCGCCGACGTTCACCATCAGCTGCGTGCCGTAGCCGGTGAAGGCTTCTCCGGGATAGTAGGTATCGGTGACATCGGACATGACTCAACCCCTCTCTCAAACGTGAAACCAGATGACAAAGTCCTGCTCGACCCGGACGAGGCGCGTCTCGGCGTCCCACCGCTCGCGCTGGTCGTCGGCCAGAATTCCCGCGATCGCCACGCCCTCGATGTCGCCGCGGAAGCCGGCGAGCCCATTGGGCGCGCCGCTGTCGAGCGACCCGCGGACCGCGCGCGCGAGCGCGTGGGCGGCCGCATAGGGATCGCCCGTCGTCCCCCCACTCACCGCATCGACTTGCACGCGCGACCGCACGAGCGAAGTCACGCCGCGGGCGTGCATCGACGACACTCGGTCGATCTCCTGCAACCGCAGCGCCGGCGCGACCAGCGATTGCGGGAAGGTGAGCGCGTAGATCCGCGCCGCGACCTTCTCGGTGACCGCCGGCATCGTCAGGAGCCGCGCGCGCAGGGCATCGACGAGGGCAACCATCAGTCCTCCTCGAAGCGGCCGGTCTTGTTCGTCGCGTCCTCGAGCAGTTGCCAGAGGCCCTCGCCGAGGATCTGGAGCGCCTCGTCCCGGCTGCCGTCGAACGCGGGCCGCCCGAAGGCTTGCGCCGGGTGCTCGACCGTCCCGTATTCCTGGAAGATCCCGTAGAAGGCGAGCTTGCTCGGGCCCACCGCCACCGCGGCCTGGAACTCGTCGGCGGCTTGCCATTGCCCGCCGGCCACGCTCCCGATCCGCGGCGCGGCCGAGACGGTGATGCCGGCGGCGAGCTCGCCCGTGGCGCCGTGCGGCGCCAGGCGCTGCATGCGGAGCCGCATGGGCTCGGCGGCCGGGCGGAGGACGCTATAGAGCGCGCGCCGCCGCACCGCCCGCGAGAGCGTGAGCAGGGCGGCGCGGAGCGCCTCGCCGCCTTCGAGGTCGAGGCCGATCTTCATCCGGCCTCCACCGCGGCGCCGATCGCGGCCGCCGCCTGGACGCTCGCGGTCGGCACCTTCCCGTGCGCCTCGGTGACGAACTCGATCGCCTGGCGCCGGCCGATCGTGGTGGCCGCGAGGATGTCGTAGGCGCGATCGCGGTACAGGAGCCGCCGGAGCTTCGGGATATCCAGCCGCTCCGGATCGCAGTCGGGCCGATACGCGCCCTCCCACCGGACGGTCGCGATCTGCAGCTGCTCGTTGGCGCGCTGCATCTCGACCGCGGCGAGTTCCTCGCGCGCCATCGCCACGGTGGCCAGATCCGTCCACGGGCCATCGACCGGGAAGCCGGAGTCGGCGGTGGACTCGTCCGGCCGGGTCTGGATCGTCACCCACCGATCGCGCGCGCCGGCGCCGAGCGGACCCGCATTCGCCTGGAGCCTCATCGGTGCATCGCCTCCGGCGCGCGGAGCGGGCGCGCCAGGCTCGCCCACTGTCGCGTGTCGCCGTAGAACTCCCGCACCCACCCGTGCGTCTGCCCGACGCGGCTCCAGGGGTCCACGACGCCGTGGAAGTTCACGATCCGCGCGCCGGCGGGCAGGCGGAAGCGCCGCGGCACCTCGATGTGCCGGCGGAACGAGAGCACGCCATCGGCCGGCGTGAAGACGGCTTCGCCCTTCCCGAGGACGTGCGAGATCCACGCTTGATCGCCGCCGCGGCCGCCGGCCTTGAAGGCGGCGAGCGGCGAGGTCGCGGGATCGAAGCGATCCCAGACCTGCGTCCGCGTGCCGGGCGTGTGCAACCAGAGGCTCGCGTTGTAGAACTGCGTCCGCGGCCAATCGGTCTCGTTCCAGATCGCAAAGGACTCCGAGCGATCGAAGAGCGGCGCGAGGTCGCCGACGATGACCGTATCGAGATCGAGCGAGACATACCGCGGGCCGAGCCAGCCGGCGGCCTGGGGCGCGAAGGCGCTCAGGCGGACATAGCAGGAGGGCCAGTTCCGCCCTTCCGGCGGCGGGATCGCGATGAGCTCCGGGTGCGGGATCGGGATCGTCTCGATGCCGTCGAGGCCGGTCGGGTCGTCCGTGACGCAGACGAACCGATGCGGCGCGGCGTAGTGCGCCGCGACCATGCGCTTCAGCGTGTGCACGGTCTCGGGCGCGTACGTGGAGCGATACGCGCGCGGCGGGCGCCACTTCCAGGTGACGACGGTCAACATGGGAGCACCGCCTCGCGCACGAGGCGCGTGGGTGGGGTGTGGGTGGCCTGCTCGAGCTCGCCCCCGAGGTCGGCACACCAGAAGGCGGTGATGCGCGTCTCGGGCGTGCAGTTGCGGACCGTCACGCCCGCCTCGGTGAGCGCGGGCGCGAGCGTGGTGTAGGCCTGGCGGAAGTCGCGGAAGTTCCGCTCGCTCGATTCGTTCAGCCCGGACGGGTGCGCGCCGAAGAAGTGCGAGCGGCGGCCGATCGTCCCGCAGGTGTAGCCGAGGAGCAGGATCGTCCGCGCGCCCAGGTGCACGGCCAGGTTGATCGCCGCGTAGCCTGAGTGGCCGCCGGTCCGGAGGCCGCTCGGGTCGCGCTCGAGGCCCGTCACACCGGTGTGCGTCAGGACCGTGATCGCCGCGCCCCAGGCGCCCGGGAACCGCGCCGCCGTGCCGCGCCGCGCGCCCACCGAGACGCGGACGCCGGCGAAGTCCGGGACGCCGCGGTAGTGCGCCCACCAGGTGCGGTCCGAGGAATACAGGACCGGCGCCCAGGGCGCGAGCCGCACCGCATCGTTGACCGCGATGACCGGCAGCCCGCTCTCGCGGACGCGCGCGCAGGCGTCCGCCGTGAGCGTCGGGCCGCTCGCCAGGCAAGCGATCGTCGCGCCAGGCCACCGCGGGAGGTTAGGCAAAGTTCGGCCTCGCGAGGGGATGCAGCAAGCGGCGGAGCACGGAGCGGAGATAGGCGGTCTGCTCCGGCGTCTCGGGCTTCTCCTCAGGCTCGTCGCCGCGGAGGCGCCAGAGCTCGCCGGTGTAGGTGAGGATCGCGCCGAGCACGAGCGCGAACTCGGGATCGACGGTCGGATCGGTCGAGGTCGTCCAGGGGTTCTCGATCCGGTCGATGTGCATCAGCACGCGCGCCGTCGCCGTCGCGATCTTCGATTCGAGATCCGCCTGGGCGTAGTCGTCCTCGAGGTTGAGGTGCGCCTTCGCTTGCGCGTACGTGACCAGCTGGAGCGCCATCAGTACCGCACCCCCGGGAGGCCCTGCTCGCCGCGCGTGCCGGCCGGCCCACGCTCGCCGCGGTCGCCCGTCTTCCCGGGCTCGCCGCGCTTCACCGCGAGCCGCCAGGCGACCTCGCCCATCGCCGGGCGCGCGCCCGTCGCGGTCTGGCAGATCCAGAGCGAGCCGGCGTACGTGACCGCATCCCCAGGCTCGTAGGCGACCGCCTTGTCGTAGAAGCCGCGGTCAAGGACCATCGGCATCGTCCACTGGCCGATCGCGGTCCCGTCCGCGCGTCGGACCGTGACGGTCCGGCCTTCGCACTCGAAGCGGACGCCCTCGAGCGTGCCGTCGCGGCCAGGCGCGCCGTCCTTCCCGTCGGTCCCGCGCGCCCCGTCCGCGCCCGGCGCGCCAGGCAGCCCGGGCGGGCCAGCCACCCCTGGCAGCCCGTCCCGCCCGTCACGCGCGGGCGCGGCGGCGAGCGCCTCCCGGACGGTCCGCGCGACGAGCTGCTCGATCACCGGCGCCGCGCCGGCGAGCAGGTTCTCGAGTGTGGTGCGCGTCATGGCCGAACCGCTCCTTCGAGCCGGAAAGTCTTCGCCAGCAGGGTGCCCGTGATCGTGCGTTCCTCATCCCCCACGAGGGGCGGTTCGTCGTCCGCCGCGGGCGGTGGCGCTGGCGCCGCGCCGCCGAACGGATCGGCCTTCGCATCCCGCTTGGCGAGCGCCGCGAGCGAGTAGTTCTGCTGCTGGAGATACGGCGAGTCGCCGCCGGCCACGGGGCCGAGGTCGAGGTACCGGCCGCGCGCCTCGTTGGGCGACATGCCGCCGCCCTTGATCGCCTCGGCCGAGGTCTTCACCTTCGAGGCGGTATCCATGCGCATCAAGTCATCGAGATCCATCTCGGTCCCGATCGGGCGGCCGGCCTCGTTCTTCGTCATCTCGAGGCCTTCGTCCATCAGGAGCTCAATGCACTCGATGAGGCTCTGGAGACACTGCGAGTAGTAGAGGATCTGGAGCGTCTCGGGATTCGTGTTCGGCGGGAGCGGGCCGATCCCGATCATGTAGGGCGGGACCCGGAAGGCCGTGCACGCATTCTCCGCGGTCCACTTCAGCTGCTCGATGAGTTGCGAATCGGTGGCCGAGATCGCCATCTTTTCGTAGGTCAAGCCGCCGGCCAGCACCGCCACTTGCCCGGCGTTGTCGCCGGTGAAGTTGAGGTGCCACTTCGCTTTGATCTCGTCGAGCGTCCGCTCGTCCACCTGGCCCGGCGCCGTGAGCACGCCGGACGGGACCGATCGGTTAGAAAACAGGCGCGACGAGTGGCTCTGGATCTGGATGCCCGTCATCGCCGCAATCCCGCACGCATAGAGCGGCGAGACGCCGCAGAGCGGGTGATAGAGCGGCACCATCACGTCGTGGATGATTTCGGACTGCGGCACGACGACCGCCTCGGTCAGGCGCGCGAGCTTGTCGGGCCCGAGCTGGTAGTAGATCGCGCCATCGGGCGCGACCAGCGGCGTGACGCAGGTCGGATCGAGCAGATAGAGCGCGGTGACCAGGCCGCGCCCGTCCCGTTGCTTGATCGCGTACGTGTTCCCGTGCACGAGCTTCGAGACGACCCATTGCTCGTAGAACTTGATCCGGTTCTGAAAGCGATTCGGCTTGCGGAGCACCGGACTATGCGCGGTGTTCTCGGTCTCGCTCCAAATCCCATCCGTGTCCTGCTCGACCAGGCGGATGCGGAGCTTCCCGATGTCCGACGCGATGAGCGTGACGCAGGCATAGACCGCCGCATGCGTGAGGACGGTCTCGGCGCGCACCGTGACGTTCTGCTGCCAGGCGCCGGGATAGCTCTCGTGGACGACCGGCCACCAGCCGCCGCCGCCCCGCGCCGGGACAGACGTACCCGCGGCCGGGCCCGCGGCGCGTAAGGCGCCTCGAGCCAGGATGCGGGTTCGGAAGGATCGCCACCACGCCACCGGAGTCCTCTCTTACGGTTCGGCTTGCAGGTCCCGCCGGCGGTACCGCCGCTTCGACGGCGGCGCCGCGACGGGCGGCGGCTCGTTCGTCCGCACCGAGGCCGAGGTGAGCGCCACCGCGCTCGGCCGCGTGAGCGAGATCAAGCCGCGCCGATGCGCGCCCGCCGCGTCGAGCGGCGTCATCTCGACGAGATCGCCTGCGCGGAGGGCGCGCCCGGCGTAGGACCACCCCTCGACGACGACTTGCACGACGACCGGGCGCATCTACGACCCCGCGCTCGCCCAATCGACCTGGTCCATGTACTGGACCGCGCCGGCGCGCAGCTTCTTCCAGTTGATGAAGCGCTCGGCGCGCAGCGCGAGCGAGTTGGTCTGCCACATCGACACGAGTTGGGTCGTCGCCACCGGGACCACGGTCGGGCCCGAGCTGCCCGCGGGCGCATCGCTCATCTCGAGCGAGGCCTCGCGGCTCGCCTCGACCGTGACCGCGCCGTCGTCGGCCAGGCCGATCGACTTCGCATTGAGCACGATCACCATGTCGCCGGCCGCCGCGGTGTGCGCGTACTGCGACGTGATGACCGGAATCCCGAGCAGCGCCCCGCCATTCAGGCCGAGATTCGGGAACTCCGGATTGCCCATCGCGTTGCGCACCAGCGAGAGCCCGAGCGCGAGGGTGTTCGGCAGAATGATCACCAGATCCGACACGCTCTGATTCGCGGTGACGAACGCGCCGAGGAGCGCCTGAATATCGCCGCGGATCGAGTCGGCGGTGCTCCCGGCCATGCTGGTGATCGGCGTGACGCCGTTGGTGATGGAGGCCGGCGAGACGCCCACCTCTTCGGCCTTCGCGGGATCGACGAAGTCGATATCGAGCCGTTCGACCAGGCCGTCCCGGAGGTCGTCGCGGAGCAGCCCTTCGGCCGAGGGCGAGGAGAAGCGCGCGAGCTCGTCGGTGATGACCGTGATCGCGGCGACCTTCGTGGAGCCGAGGGTTTGCGCGCCGTACGACGCCTTCGTGAGCGGCTTCGCCTGGCCCTCGCCGACCCAGTACCCGATCGTCCCGCTGGTCGCGCTCTTGATCCGGAAATTGAACGGGACGCCGCGGAGACTCGGGACCCCGCCGGTGCCGAACTTGCCGATGATCGTCTGCGGCCGGAGCCAGGCGAGGAATTCCTGCGTCAGGTTCGTGTTGTCCACCAGCGCGGCCGCCCAATCGGGATCGGTCGTCGTCCCGGCCGGGACCGCGGCGCGCTCGAGGTACTGGTGGATGCGATGCGCGTCGGGATACTTGGCCTTCGCGACCTGGATCGGCGAGAGCGCCGACCCCCGCTGCTGCGACTGGAAGGCGATCAGCTTGCAGACCAGCATCCGCGCGAATTCGATCCCGGGCTCGGGCGCGCGCAGGTAAATCTGCGAGACGCGCCCGCCGCCCTGGGCCGGGGCCGCCCCGCGCGAGGCCGCGGCCGCGGCGCTCGATCCGCCCTCGGCCGGGACCGCGTCGGCGCGATTCGCGGTTTCGAGCGTCTGGAGCCGCGCGATGTGCTTGTCGTAGCCCGCGACCTCGGTCTGCAGCGCGTCGTATTCGGCCGACTGCGCCTCATCGAGCACGGTGCCGTCCTTCGCCACGGCGGCCATCAGATCGCGCATACGGGCGGCCTTGGCTTCGCGGGTGCTCGTATAGGTCTGAATCTGTTCGAGGATTGTCATTGCGCGACTCCTAGGAAGGGCGAACGCCTTGATCGTGGAAATGGACGCCTCGGCATTCGCGGGAATCGCGACGAGGCTCAATTCAAGAATTTCGAATTTGGTGAAGCGGAGGCCGCCGCCCTTGATGAATTCCACGCCGTCTTCCAGCGGCCGGAAGCCGATCGAGACGCCGCGAATGAGTCCCGCTTTGACCGACTGCCAGGCCTCGTTCAGGCGCTCGCGGAGTGTCCCGCTCTCGGTGATTGTGGGTATCGAGGCGCGGAAGGTAATCCCGCGCGCGTCCGGCGCGCCGAGCGTCACCGTGCCGACCGGGAGCCGCGCGTCGTGGAAGAGCAGGAGCGGGAGCAGCTTGGCGAACGTCGCGCCGGCTGACTCGACGATGTCGCCCATGCGATCGGTCGTCGGCGACGTGGCGAGGCCTTCGATCGCGCGTTGCTCGCCCTCGATCGTGCGGACTTCCAGCGGAGCATACGCGCGGTACAGCACCGCTCAGCAAAGTAAGGCCTCGCGAGGGCGTTGAGAATTTCGGGAAACGAGAACTGCCTGGCCGTCAGGGCCGGCGCGGCCCCGGCGGAAGCGCTTGCAGGACCGCGCGGCGGACGAAATCAGCGACCGTCATCCCCCGCGCGGCGGCCGCTTCGATGATCCGATCGTGTTCCGCGGCAGCGAAGCGGGCGGCGACCGCGCTCCGCTCAGGCCCGCGCGGGCGCCCGGGGCGACGGAGGTCGTCGCGATCGGGGTCGCTCATCGCGGCACGCCGCCGAAGAAGTAGATTTGCGGCGTGGGCGCCGGGCCCGCGGCGAGCGCCTTGATCGCCATGATGGTCGCGACGACGCCGTCCACCCGCTTCCCGGGCTTCTTCGGACGGACCGGCCGGATGCGCCTGGCGTCGTCCGTTTTGATCGCCACGTTCTCGAGGTGGTGCCGCAGGACGCGGTGCCCGCCGTGTGTCACGCGGCCCGACTTGATGAGCGCTTCGAAGGCTTGCGAGGGCTCGCTCAGGTGCTGGTAGTTCTGGAGGACCTCGGCCACCTTCAGGCCGGCGCGGTCGCGCAGCTGCGAGGCGAGGTCCGTCGCGAAGGCGGGATCGTAGCCGAACATCGCCTGCTTCAGGAGCGGGAAGCGCGGGACGATGCGCCGCGTGATGTCCTCGTAGATCCGCGAGTAGTCAATCACCGCGCCCTCGGTGGCCGTGACCAGACCGGCCGCCGTCCACTGCGAGTACGGGACGCCGTCCAGCCGCTCGTGTTCCGCCATCGTCTCCTTCGGAATCCAGAAGAACGGGACGATCGCGATCCGATAGTTCAGGTTCACGGTCCGGAGCTCAGGGACCGCCGTGTCCCGCGGCGCCTCGCCGGCGAGCGCGGCCGGGAGCGCGTCGGCCGGGAACCGAAACACAACGGAGAGACAAGCGAGGTCGTACTTCTGCGCCAGGTCGAGGCCGGCGGCCACCGGCGCCGTGCGCAGCTCGTCGTCACTCGGCATCGGCGTGCGGCAGGCGTCCCACCAGTTGAGCGGAATCCACGCGGTCGCCTGATTCGTCCACCGGTTGCAGTGGTACCGGAGGAAGTCATTCCGCTTCCGCGGCTCGGCCTGCGCCTCGGCGGCCTCGCTCGCGATCGCCGAGGCCTGAACGGTGATCCCGTGGCCGGGGTTGACGCGCGCCCAGGCGGCCGGCGATTGCCAGTCCTCCGTGTCGCCGAGTTCGAAGATCACCGGGAGGCAGCTCGGATCGGGAATCGTGCCCGAGAGGACCTTCTTGGCGTATTCGTACTCCTCGTAGCAGATCGATTCGTCGTCGGTCCCGGCGTGCGTCACGAGCAGCAAGAGTGGTTGCCGGCGCTTCACCATCGACTTCTTGATCGTCTCGTAGAGGTCGCGGTTCGGTTGCCCGTGGAACTCATCGAAGATCGCCCCGTGCGGCCGAAAGCCATGCTTGGTCATCGCGTCGGCCGAGAGGACCTGGTAGACCGCGCGCGTGTCCGGCTGGTAGATCGAATCGCGGAGGACCTCACATTGCTCGGCCAGGGCAGGCGCGTCCTCGACCATCACCTTCGCGTTCGTGTGCACGACGCGCGCTTGCGCCTTGTCGGTGGCCAGGGCGTAGATTTCCGCGCCGGGCTCCTGGTCGCAGAGCATCAGGTACAGGCCGGTCCCGCTCGCCCAGGGCGACTTGCCGGCCCCCTTCGGCAGGAAGGCGAACACCTTCCGGAAGCGGCGATAGCCATCGCTCGCGCGCTTCCACCCGAAGATCGGCTTGGTGAGGAGGAGCGCCTGGTAGGCCAAGAGGTCGAACGGGCGGCCCGCGAACTCGCCGATATGGTGCGTCAGGTACGCCGGGAAGAACTCGCAGGCGCGCGCGGCTTCGTTCGCGTCGAAGTAGTACGCGCCGTCGGGACTCTCCCACCGCCGCCGATGCGGGTTGTAGTCGGCCGGGATCTCGATCGTCACGCCCGGCCAGCGCGCCGTGGGCGACGGGCCCGGACCCCACCAGCCGCCGCGCGGGCTCGTCGGCGGCGGCCCCTTACGCCTTCTTGACAGGACGCGGGCCAAAGAAGCGCTCCCGTTGGACATCGGGCGCGGCCGTCGTCGGGACGTGCACGCGCGTCCGTGAGACCGGGGTGAGGCCGAACTCGAGGAGCAGCGCCCGACACTGCGCTTGCGCCTTGTTCGAGATACTCAGGTACGGCGAGATCATCGGGTAGCCCTTCACCTTCACCACCAGGCCGTGCTTGCGGAGGTGCGTCTCGGCCTGTTTCCAGCGGGCGAAGGTCGCGCAGTAGAGCACGAGCGCGTCCTGGTCGGCCTCGGTGAGCAACCCGAGGCGGTGGAGCATCGGCGCGCGGCTTTCCCACTCAGCCCGCGCGTCCGGATCATCCGCGAGGATCGCCGGGACCGCGAGATTGATCGCGGTCGAGGGTGACGGTTCATCAGTCGGTAAGCGCCGTTGGCCGGGATTGCCCCGCGCGATCTTGATGACGGTGGGCACCGGCTTGCGTCCTCTCACGATCGTCCTCTCATTCGGGGCGGATCGGCCCTCGATCACCCCCGGATCGGCCCGCGACCCCCCTTGCACCAATTTCGCAGGCGCGTGCGTTCGAG
>Ga0105091_10000356_pt1 | contig 18954 bp, 11 predicted proteins | sample PPLLak1March2015_FD_87022 | JGI IMG/M metagenome (GOLD analysis project Ga0105091, IMG submission 87022) | Freshwater sediment microbial communities from Prairie Pothole Lake near Jamestown, North Dakota, USA - PPLs Lake P7 Core (1) Depth... | ecosystem: Environmental > Aquatic > Freshwater >... | reverse complement strand
ATCCTTTCGCCTCTCAACAGCCATCACGGGCATATTTACCCGCTGATACGGAACAGGGTCGGCGTTAACGTCATAGAAGGTGTCAACTATCTGTTCGGCGCGCCAGAAGGCATGCTCTTCGCCCGTCAGATATTTGTCTATACCCACAGCCGCGATTTCCCCGTTTGCCACGGCGTGAACTACCGACATTGGTCCGTTGGCCGCGTCGCCACCGCAAAACAGCCAGGGAATCGAAGTCTCACCCGTGATTGAATTAGTCATTATCCTGTAACCGCTGACCGGCTGCAGCTCATCACGGTCAAACAGATCCGACGATTCGAGTGTCTGTCCGCAGGCGAAGATAACCTGGTCGGCCTCGATAACAAATGTCTCTCCTGCTATTTCAGGCCTTCGTCTTCCCGATTTGTCGAACTTACCCTGCTTCATCGAATGGCATTTCACGCCGGTTATTTTGTTGTCTGCAACGATGATTTCATCGGGATTGGTAAGTGCCTTAAATTTAATGCCTTCGTTGACGGCTTCTTCAATTTCTTCCATATAGGCAGGCATATCGTCCATCGTTCTTCTGTAAACGATTGTTACCTTTTTGGCATCGAGACGTATTGCCGTGCGCGCCGCGTCTATAGCGGCGTTTCCTCCGCCAATAATGACTACTTTTTTACCGACTGGAACCGAACCTTTGAGATTATAATTCTTAAGGAAGCTTATCGCATCTGTAACGCCGGGAACGTTATTACCCGGAATATCCAGTTTAACGCCTTTTGGAGAACCGACGCCGACAAAAATCGCCTCGAAACCATCCGCGCGAAGACTCGATAAAGTAAAATCTTTTCCCAGCCGCTTGCCAGTTTCAATATCGACTCCCATTCGTTCTATCATTCTGATTTCTCTTGCGACTATTTCTCTGGGCAATCGATAGCCGGGAATTGTCTGGACCATCATCCCACCTGGTCTTGCTTCCGCCTCAAAAACTTTTGGCCGATAGCCCAGGCGGGCAAGGAAATACGCACAGGACAAACCCGCAGGCCCTGCCCCTACGATTACAACTTTTCGCTTGGCATTTTCAGCGTTTTCTCGCACTTCCGGCAACTGAATTATAATTTCCTGGTCTGCCATGAATCGCTTTATACCCCGCACTGCGACTGGATTATCCAGCGTTGCTCGTCTGCATTTGTTCTCGCATGTATGGAAGCACACCCTGCCGCATATCGAAGCAAAGGGATTACGATTCCTGTGCAGACGCAGGGCCTCGGCATATCTTCTCTCAGCAACAAGCGAGACAAAGCCGGGGATATCCACACCCGCCGGACATGCGCTTTGACACGGCGCCCTGACAAGACCTGGACAAACGCCTGCTTCACAGTGCCTGTTATTAATATGTTCTTCGTATTCATTTCGGAAGTATCTAATCGTGGATAAAACCGGGTTCGGGGCCGTCTGGCCAAGTCCGCAAAGGGCTGTATCTTTAATCTGATTGCCTAATTCTATAAGCGTATCTATGTCCGATTTTTGGCCTTTGCCTTCGCAAATCCTTGTAAGAATCTCTAGCATCCGCTTTGTGCCTACCCGGCATGGAACGCATTTGCCGCACGATTCTTCCTGGACAAACTCAATGAAGAAGCGGGCAACGTCAACCATGCAGGAATCCTGGTCCATCACTACAAGACCTCCAGAACCCATAATGGCCCCGAGATCATTAAGTGATTCATAATCAAGGGGGACGCTCAAGTGCTGCTTTGGTATACAGCCGCCCGAGGGACCCCCGATTTGTGCGGCCTTGAATTCTTTGTCATTCGGAATGCCGTCGCCTATGTCATAAATAAGCTCACCCAGTGTGGTTCCCACCGGCACCTCAACAAGGCCGGCATTTTTAATCGCCCCTGCCAGTGCGAAAACTTTCGTTCCCTTGCTCTTTTGGGTTCCATAAGAAGCGAACCAGTCGCCGCCTTTAGTTATAATGGCAGGGACATTGGCGTAGGTCTCCACGTTATTGAGAACAGTGGGCATACCCCACAATCCCTTGACCGCGGGGAAGGGCGGCCTTGGTCTCGGTTCGCCGCGTTTACCTTCTATCGAAGCCATAAGTGCAGTCTCTTCGCCGCATACAAACGCGCCCGAGCCCATACGGATTTCAAGATCAAAAGAAAAATCCATGCCCAAAATCTTTTGTCCCAACAATCCTTTCTTTCTGGCGTCGTCAATCGCCTTGCCTAAACGCTGCACAGCTAAGGGATATTCGGCTCTTACATAAACATATCCCTGCGATGCGCCTATTGCGTAAGCACCTATAGCCATTCCCTCGATAACACTGTGAGGGTCGCCTTCCAGAACACTTCTGTCCATAAATGCCCCGGGATCGCCTTCATCTCCGTTGCAGAGAATATATTTTGTATTGCCCGGGGTTTTTCGGGTAAAAGACCATTTCATCCATGTTGGAAATCCCGCACCGCCGCGGCCTCTCAATCCGGATTTTTTCATCTCTTCGATGACGTTATCCGGGGAAAGCTCCGTCAGCGTTTTGGCAAGGGCCTGATAGCCGTCATTACCGATATAATCCTCGATACTTTCAGGGTTGATCCGGCCGCAGTTTCGCAGAACTATTTTTGTCTGCCTTTTGAAAAACTCTATATCATTATGAACGGCGACGATCTCTTCAGACGCTTTTTTCTTCCAAGTCAGGCGTTTAACAATTTTGCCGTCGATTATATGCTTTTCAACAATGTCCTTTGCATCTTCACAAGTTACACCCTGATAAAAAGTATTGTCTTTGCCTATCAACACAACCGGTCCGCGGGCACATGGACCTAAGCAGCCGGTCCCGATAACCGAAATTTTCCTTTCAAGTCCCTGCTCTTTCAACACTCTCTCGAATGCAGATTTAACATCTAATGAGCCAGACGCGATACAGCCGCCGCCGATACATACACGGATTTCTTCTTTCGATTTTAAGCCGCTGCTTTGGCGTATCTGGTCTCGAAGGGCGTTAAGCTCTTTAATGCTATTTATTTTCTGTCCGCCGGCCATCAGTTTGCCTCCTTCGTTGTTTCATCACTTTTTTTCCTGTAGGTGTCCAGCAGTTCACCGATTTTGAGCTTTTTGACTCTTTGGTGAACATCGTCATTTATCATAATGACCGGTGCCCGTCCGCACGCGCCGAAACACCGGCCTACATCCAGCGAGAAAAGCTTGTCCTGCGTTGTCTGTCCCACATCAATCTTTAGCTCCTTTTTAAGGGCGTCCAAAACCTCTTTGCCGCCGCGAACATAACAGGCGGTTCCCAGGCAGACGCGCACAAGGTACTTGCCTCGCGGCACGGTTGAAAAAAAGGAATAAAAACTGACTACGCCGGCTACCTCGCTATAAGGCTTATTCAATACCACGCTTATCCGTTTGAGCACTAATTTCGGCAGGTAACCGAACATCTTCTGGGCAATCTGCAAAACCGGTATCAACGCCCCGCTGATTCCCTTGTAGCTATCCAGAATGCCGTCAATCTGTTTGAGCATATCTTCTTCGGATAGCTCAATGTTACAACTACATTGTCGCACATCAGACATAAACCAAAACTCCTCTAAAAAGACCATTATCCTATTGTCAATTGAAAGATAAACGAGTTACCGTTTTCTCTGGGCTCAATCCATATTTTGCCGCTGTGTTTTTCTATAATCTGCTTTGTTACGAAAAGTCCCAGTCCTGTTCCCTTAACATTTCTGCTCATGTCATTATCAAGCCGCGAGAATCTCTTGAACAATTTCTCTTTTTCTTCGTGGCGAATCGGCTGCGAATCGTTATAAACTTCTATTTGGCCGATATGATCGAATGTTTTCGAGCTTAACACAATATTGCCGTGCTCCCTGCCGTATTTGATTGCATTGCTTATCAGGTTGGTGACTGCCACCTGTAAAAGTTCCATATCCGCCTCGACGCAGAGATTATCATCTATCTGGTTGTGAATGGTCATACTCTTTTTTGCCGCAGCAGCCAGATGAGAATTTACCGCGGCATCGAATACGCTTTTTTTCAGTTTGACGGCTGCCTTTTTTACTTCCAGCTCACCTTTTTCTATCCTGCCGAGATTAAGGAATTTTTTAACGGTAGTCGTCAAATAATCCAGGCCTCTTGCAGCGCCATCCATCGCTTTTTTCTGTTTCTCATTAATCGGCCCCAGAATGGCTTCCTGAACCGAGCAGACGTTCATAATCACTGTTGCGAGAATGCCTTTGAGTTCGTGCGAAACAAAACCAATCAAATCAATATAATTTTTATTTGTATCGGCAAGTTTCTCATTTGTGACTTTAAGGCTCTTCTCACGTTCATTGAGTTTGAGGGACATATCATTGAACGCGTCGGCCAGATTATCAATTTCAGCAACGCCGGGTTTTTTGCCTGGGAGGTATGCGAGATCTCCATTGGACAGTTTATGGGTTGCATTAATCAATTGTGTTAAAGGACTGGTAATTCCTCCTGCGAGAATGAAAGAAAGAACCAAAGCCAGAGCCGTCGCGGTCAAAACAATTGCCATAAAAGCCAAAGAAATATGCCTTGTCATAGCATCAAAAGGTTCGGCCAGTGTGCCGACATAAATGATGCCTATTATATGGCCGCTGATGTCGGTGATAGGTTCATAAGCTGTTTTATACCAGGCATTAACGACAAAAGCACGGTCATCCCAGACATTTCCCTGCTGAACAACCTGTTTGTAAACTTGCGCAGAAACCCTTGTCCCTATAGCGCGCTGTCCATTTGCATCAAGGACGTTTGTGGATATTCTGGTATCATCCTGAAAAATTGTGACGGTTCCTACAGGCTTGGATTGATATTGCTCAGTGCCGAAGACCAGAAGGCGAATCTTATCTACAAGCTCATAGTCACGATTTATAATTCTACCGCCGTAATATATTTTTTCTATTTCGCCATCTTTGTCAAATATGGGCAATGCGTATTCTTTTACCATTACAGAGTCGAGCTGTTTTTTTTCTGTCGGCAGGGCCATTGGTGTTTCCCTGATTAGAATCATCGTCTTGGGGACAAGGCATGGGTCAATCGCAAAAAGTTCTTCAACGGGCATTATTCGCGTGCCGCCGATACCTTTATGAGAATCAAAGGCAACTTTGACAATTTCACTTTTTGCATTTTTAATCTGTGGAGTTTTGATGCATTGCAAATAGTGAAGATTCATACGTTCGCAAAGCTGGTCAAGACTGCCGTTAAGACCGACTAAATTGAACGCAGCCTCAATCCTGTCAATTTCTCCCTGATAAAAACTTCTTGCAGCCTTGAGGTTGTCCCTGACGTTGCGCTGGGCCCTGTCCATTATATCCGCTTTTATTACATAGAATCCGAGTATTGCTATCAAAGCGGTCATCACCCCTATGATGGCGAACATCGAAAACAGAATCCGGTTTTTTAAAGATTTTAAAAACATCTACTTGCCTTGTGCGCTTTCGCCTGCTTTTACGAAATAGATAATATTTTCAAGTTCAGTAAGAAGGTTAATGTTATTAATGATAAAATCAGAAGATTCACGGAGTGTAATCGGGGCAAAATTAAGAACCCCCTTTATTCCCGCGGATTTCATCAACTCTAAAACCTGCTGAGCGGCATAATCAGGGACGGCGATAATTGCAATTTTTATTTTATTTGTCACGATATAATCGTGCATTTTATCGAGGGGCAAAATGGGCATATTTGTATCTAAGTTGTATTTAGAAGGGTCAATATCAAAACCGGCCACAATACGTATGCCGCTTTTTTCAAAACCTGTATAGCGCAAAAGTGCCCGTCCAATATTGCCGACGCCGACAAGTATAATTTCCTGAACGTTATCTTTACCGAGTATTTGATTCAATTGACCGAGCAGGTCATCGACTTGATAACCACCCCTGCGATGGCCTGAAATACCAAAAATGGAGAAATCTTTGCGAACCTGGGCAGAAGTGACACTTGCGGCATCAGCGAGATTATCCGAGAAAACTCTAACGAAATTCAGCGATTTTAACCGGATAATCGCGTTCCTATACCTCGATAACCTCATTACACAAGCTCTGTTTGGCATATTCATTATTTCTTCTCAATAATTTTCATTGATACTAATTTTGTATTTAAATCGAATTTAAATGCACCAAAGAAAATCTAATACAAAGAGTATATGTAAAATATACGCACTTGTAAAGACTATAATGTGAAAAATTTCACAATACAATTAAACATTTAATTGTAAATACTTGAAAAACAAAGAATTATCGTTGTCCTGAATTTTTAGTTTTTATCAAAAAAGTTCAAGAACTCTTAATTTTAAGTTTGCAGCCATACTTACGATAATAATGGGGTTAGTGTATTGATAAGAAACTACTTAGAAGAAAAGCATGAATGAGCAAGGAACAGACAATCAGGAAAAGAGTGAATTGACTGCCCTCACATCAGAACACAAAGAAAAGGCGGCAGAAGATACGACTGCGAAGAACAATGATATATTTACATTAACCGCCGGCGATATTATGGATCGCCAAACCATATGGGCGAGCCCGGAAGACAGCATAGAAGCTGTAATAGAGCTGATGGACCTGCACAACACGGGATATGTAATTATCGGCAATGAAGGTGTTTGCCAGGGGATTATATCAAGGTCAAATATTGCAGAAGCAATTAGTCCATTTTTAAAACCGGAATTCGCTCAATGGCACAGACCATTGGATGATTCTTCTTTACATATAAAAATTAAATGGTTTATGACTGCACCGGTGCAGACTGTTGGACTTTTTGAAACACTCGATGAGATCGTAACTAAGATGTGCAGTTTGGGAATTCGGAGTCTTGCGGTTGTAAATGCAGATGAAAAAGTCGTTGGAATAATTAATGTATTTAATGTTTTTAAAATATTGTTAAAAAAAAGCGAAAATACCCGCGTAATTGATGAATCGAGTGAATCGCAAACTCTTGTAAGACAATCAACGTAGCTTTGCCGGATAAACATTTCTTTATTGCTAATGATGATTTCCTTTGTTATTTTAATGCAATAATTTTGATGGAGTAATTTTGTGGAATTGACATGGCCAATTAAATTGCGAATAGCGATTGCAGGCGCAATCGGTATTGCTATTATAGGTATGTATGCATGGTCATGGGTGACTCCTGAAGACCCATTTGACGTAATATCATTTGTAAACGGCAAAATTAGTTTTTATGATATTCTTGTATTATCAGCTATAGCCTTTGGTATCGGTTTTGTCTGCTATTTTTTATGCTGGCCCTACGGCAGGCAGATAGCAATTCTGGCTGTGCCTGTAGGTTTAGCATACTGCGCATCACGCTGCGGATATGTGGGGACATTAATGCAGCTTAACAACGAAATCGGGCGCAGGCAGCAAATCTTTGCGACATTCTGCTGGGAGCCGCTAATATGGCTTGCAATAGTGCTGGCGGGCTATTTAGGGACATTTCTCGCATCGCAGATAATATATCCAGCCAAAAAAGAGAAGCCCTCAACTACAAAAAAAACCAGCTTCGGTGTTGTAGTCAATGTTATAGTAGCAGTTATTGGTTCTGCTATAGTTGCTCAATTTTTCATTGGAATGTTGGCGCGTGATTTTGCAATATGGGATCCGACATCAGGGGCCGCGGTCGGCCAGCCCGCCACAGGTCAGATTATTTTTGCTGTTCTTGTTTCGTTCGGGCTTATTGGTTTTTTAGTGCAGATTATACTTGGTGTTGATTATATCTGGCCATTGATTGGGACATGCCTTGTCAATTTTGTGGCTGTGAGCAGTTACGCTAAATACGATATTCTGGAATTTTTTATTCAGCGATGGCCTGCAGTGTTCTTTTCGAGTTCAGTTTTAACTGTGTTGCCGATTCAAATGGTGGCTTTCGGCTCAATCGGGATAATAGCAGGGTATTGGATGGGTGTACGTTATGAATATTGGCATCAGGATGAGACCAAAGCCGACTAAAAAAGCTAAATAAACGCGAAATTCAACTTCTCAGCTCCTTTTTTCATAAGTATTCATTATTATAAGTTCTTTTTTAACCATTTCTTATGGTTTAAAAGTCCTATAACCGGCAATTCAATAACTGACAATCTGGAATTTAGGTGTTTTCACCCTTTAAATTAGCCGAAGAATTAATTGGATTTGCAGATTTAGTGTTTATCGAAAAAGTTAATTATAAAGGGATTGTGAACAGCCGATTTGGCATAGGCGTAAACTAAATAGCGGCACAATCTGCAAAAGGAGTTAATGATGCTGGTGCTGAGCAGACAAAAAGATGAGTCAATAGTAATAGGTGATGATGTAGAAGTGACAATAGTTGATGTCAGGGGCGATAAGGTTCGTTTAGGAATTACCGCTCCAAAGCATATTTCTGTTCATCGCAAAGAAGTATATGAGGCGATTCAGCGGGAGAAAAAAGAGGCACAAAAACAAGAGTAGGCGAGTTTTCATGAGTGCGTTTTAAACCGGCCTGCCGAAACAGCGGCCGGTTTTTTTATGCGCAGATTTCCGCTTTTGTTCTCAACCATTTTGCCTTGATAGATTTCGGAATCACTGGTAAAGTAAGAGCAATGTAAAAACAAAGTCAAAAAGCGGAAAGGATTTTTCGGATGAGAGTGTTATTGATAGGCAGCGGCGGCCGGGAAGACGCGATAGCATGGAAATTATCAAAATCGAAAGAGCTGAAAAAGCTCTATATAGCACCTGGAAATCCAGGGACTGCCAGGTGGGGCGAAAATGTTGAAATAAGAACAGAAGATATCACTGAAATAGTCAAATTCGCAAAAGATAATAAGGTAGAACTTGTAATAATAGGTCCTGAAGACCCGCTGGCAGAAGGACTCGTCGATGCACTGGAAGCAGTTAAAATAAAAGCATTCGGGCCCAGCAAAGCCGCGGCACAATTAGAGGCAGACAAATCATTCTCAAAACAAATAATGCGTTCAAGTGCAGTATCTACCGCCGAAGGCAGGACGTTTACCAGGTTCGAAGATGCCAAGGCATATATAGCCAGCAGAGATGAGCCAGTAGTTATTAAGGCGGCGGGATTAGCTAAAGGTAAGGGAGTAATTGTATGTAATGAGCCATCTGACGGGATATTGGCGGCCGAAAAGATAATGGTAAACAGGATATTCGGCTCGGCGGGTGATAAGGTGGTAGTAGAGGACAAGCTGATAGGGGAAGAGGCATCGATACTTGCTTTTGTAGATGGCAGGAGCATATATATTATGGAATCAGCCCAGGACCATAAGCCGGTCGGTGATGGGGACACAGGCCCGAATACCGGAGGCATGGGGGCATACAGTCCGGCACCTATAGTTACTGACCAGATAATGAGCCAGATTGAACGTGAAATTCTGGTCCCTGTTGTAGACTGCATGAATCGCAATGACACGCCCTATAAGGGTGTGCTTTACGCCGGGCTGATGATGACGGCAGGCGGGCCGAGGGTTTTGGAATTTAATGTCAGATTTGGTGACCCTGAGACACAGCCGATTCTGATGCGTCTCAAGAGCGATCTGCTGGAGGTTTGCCTTGCTGTTTGTGAGCAGAAACTGGACCATGTGACGCTGGAATGGGACAGGCGGCCTTCGGTGTGTGTTGTTATGGCTTCAGGAGGTTATCCAGGTGATTATGAAAAAGGAAAAATTATAAACGGAATAAATGAGGCCGAGCAATTAAAAGATGTTGCAGTATTTCACGCGGGAACCGCAAAGAAGGATGGCAAATTGGTGACAGCCGGCGGCAGGGTTTTAGGTGTTACAGCAATAGGCGCAACAATAGCAGAAGCAAAAAAGCTTGTCTACGAGGCAACAGAAAAAATCAGCTTTGATGGTGCACAGTATAGACATGATATAGCAGACAAGGCAATAAAAGCTAAAAAGTGACTTAACGGCGAGGAAGTATGCCGTCGGTTTTAAATAATGGATATGATAAGAAATTAGGCGATGCTCATGGAAGGCCAGCCGTAAGGTGGATTCTCGAATTCACAGCATTTGCTTTTTTGATCTGGCTTATTTTTGCTATTGCCGGCAAATTGCTGCCTCAAATTGCACTTAAGCAGCTTTCTGAATTAACCAATACCAAAATAGAAGCAAAATCAATTGATTTTAGATACGATGGCTCTGTTTTTATAAACGACCTTTTAGTTAAGCCTAAACAATCAGCCATTTATGACAATTCAATTCTAAAGGCTCATACCGTTCGTGTGCATTTCAGATTTAGAAGTCTTCTTACGCTTAGTCCGAAGGTAAGTGAAATATACGTTGACGATTTCACGATGAGAATCCAATACAATCACGATAAAGGTGATTGGAACTTTTCGGGAATGAAAATACAATTGCCCGGCGGTAAGTTTGAGCGTATACCGCTTGTTTGGCTCGAATACGGCATAATAGAATACAGCAAAGTTATAGACAACCGCATCAGAGTAATTGCAAGCTCTCCTATATCTGCGGGTTTTCGCCCGGCAGAGAAAATTATGGGAGGATACAGCTTTGATATTTCAAGTTCAGGCAGACAAAATCTAAGCAAAAGCGCAATAATTGGAAGCTGGCAAAAGGGAAAATTAGTAATCGCAGGGAGAATTTCGTCTAGTGACATTCCAGGATTTGAAAGGCAATGGACTGTAAAGTCGCTGGATGCAGAGATGACTCGTGAGCCGAACGGATTTTGCCAGGTTATGGCAAAGGTAAAAGGATTTACGTCTATGCATGGCGAGTCTAAAAATTTATTTGCTTTTGATACAAGAACAATCGCTGATAAGGCGCCCTTTATTGATGCCCTGCAAAAGTTTTTTAAACAATATAATCCTGCAGGGACAATCGATATAGATTTACAGGCTTACGGGAATCCAAGACATCTAAATGAAGCCGCGATTGCCGGCAAGGTTACCTGTAAAGAGGCATCAATATGCGACAGCAATTTTCCATATACAATTGAACATCTTACCGGGGAAATTGAATTTACTGAAAAAAGCGCAAAGCTGAAAAATATAACCGCAAAACATGGAAAAGTGGGATTAATATTTGACGGGTGGATAAACGATTTCGGCCCTGATTACAAATACAGATTAGAAATAAGCAGCAATAATATGCTGCTTGATAAAGAGCTTTATAACGCAATAAATCCAAGAGAGCAGAGATTCTGGAGAGACTTATCGCCAACAGGTATAGCTGCAACAAATTATTTGCGCATCAGACAGGGCCCTGCAAATAAAAAGAGTACTCTTACCGTGCAGCTTATTGATGTAGAAGGCAAATACGCAAGATTCGGTTATCCGCTTAAAAATATGACAGGGAAAATGGTTATTAGTGACGGCAACATGATTATTGATGATGTAACATCAGTTTGGGAAAAGAGAAAAATAATCATTAACGGCAATATTAATTTACGACGAGCAGAAAAGATAATATATGATGTCACTGCAACCGCTCAGGATATCCCAATGGATACAATACTGGAAGAAGCGCTTCCCGCTTCACAGAAGGAATTTTATAAGCAATTCGAATCAAGCGGGTTGTTCGATATGGTCATAAAAGTCACCAACACTGAGACAAACGATATCTTTAGAGCTGAAGTTTTTCCTAAAAACAGTTTTTTAAAATCTAAGGAATTCCCATTAGCTATCAGTGATGTTAATGGTAAATTAATTTTTACTCCGGATATTATTGATATAGAAGCTCTTTCGGGATGTTATAAAGGCGGGACAGTAGAAATTTCAGGAAAAGTCTGGCCGCGGGCAAACCTGCAGAAATCAGATTATTGTTTATCAATGAGGGCCAGCAAAGTCAATGTAAGTGAGGATTTGTCAGGCGTTTTACCAGGAGCCGCAGGTAAACTGATGCAGCAATTACGCCCGGCAGGCGAAGTGAATATTAGTGCAGATTTTAGCACTTATGGCGCAAATGGCTGCAATGAAAATCAATTTGTTATTGAATGCTTGAATAATTCGATAGATAGCAATCTGCTGCCATATTCACTTCATAGTATTTGCGGAAAAATTATTTTTAAAAATTCGGCAATCACAATTAATGATATTAAGGCGATCTCAACACGAATTGTCAGGGGCTCACCTTTTGATTCTGTTTTGAGACTTACCGGCAGTATGGCTTTAAGTGAAGCAAACAGTCCTGAAAAGGAAATTCACGTTACAGGAGGTGACTTGAATATTTCAGGAGAAAATATCCGCTTTAAAAAGAAATCAATTGCCAAAATGGATTCAATAATAAGTTATGATAGTGATTTGGGGCAATGGCTCTCGAAGTATTTCACTGCGAATTTTTATGATGGTAAAATGATAGGCAAGCTCCAACTTGCAAAATCAGGCAAGGGTGGACTGGATTATCTTCTTGAGACCAGCGTTGAAGGGGCAGACCTGAAGAAATTTCTTTTAGATAATGATAGAGAGCAAGGGCCGGATGAACATTATTCAACTGGTTCAATAAGCGGCTCTCTCAGTATGATCGGTTCACTGGCTGATGATAATATACATCTTGGCCGCTGCAGGATAAAAGTCAACAATATGCAGGTGGGAAAGATGTCGCCTTTAGCAAATCTGCTTTTTGTTTTGAATCTCACAGAGCCAAGTGATTACGCCTTTGAGCAGATGACCCTGGATGCGTATATTCAGGACAACAAGATGTTTCTAAGGCAGCTGGATTTGTCAGGTAAATCAGTCGCTTTTTACGGTTCGGGCTGGCTTGACCTGAAAACCGAAGAAATAAAAATGTCACTTATGGCACGCGGCCGGAGGCTGGGACCGGCAAATCCTTCTATATGGCAGTCATTAACTGAGGGGTTAACCAGAGCGGTTGTGCGGGTCGATATCAAAGGCAAACTAAGTGAACCTGAGATTACTACAATGCCCTTGCCTGTAATTAAAGAGACTCTTGAGATTCTCGGCACGCCAAAAAACTAATAATTAACCTCGTTAAAACTGCCAAACTGGCATAAGCAAAAAAGTCGTTAAGAACCATAAACTCAGCTATTTACTTATTTTACAATATTTACGATTTTGGGCACGGTCTTTGCTTCTAGGAAAAAGATAAGAAAGGGCACGAATATGAAGTTTGATAAATTTACGTTAAAAACACAAGAGGCATTAGCGACCGCCCAGCAGACAGCTATGGCGAAATCAAACACAATTTTGTCTCCGATGCATTTATTAAGCGCCATAATCAGCGATGAGGAGGGGATAGGCCTTGAAATTCTAAAGAAAATTGGGGCAAATATCGGTCGAATCAAGGAGATGATTGATAGTGAATTGAATCGCCTGCCCCAGGGAAAGACCAGCGGGCAGATGATACCTGACCCCGCATTTAATCAAATTGTTTTAGATGCACAGAATATAGCCGATTCGATGGGTGATGAATACTTAAGCGTTGAACATTTGCTTATGTCTCTGGCTTCTGTTCAAAGTGACGCAAAAGAAATATTGCGGCTGAACTCAGTAACTGAAAAGCAGATCGAAAAGGCAATTAAAGAAATTAGAGGAGGAGAGAAAATAACAGACCAGAGTCCTGAAGGAAAATACAAGTCACTTGAAAGATACGGTATCGATTTGCTGGATATGGCTAAAAAAGGCAAGCTGGATCCAGTTATAGGAAGGGATGAAGAGATACGAAGGTGCATGCAGGTATTGAACAGGAGGACAAAAAATAATCCTGTATTGATAGGCGAGCCCGGTGTAGGTAAAACTGCTATTGTTGAGGGACTGGCTCAAAGGATAGTGGCAGGTGATGTGCCAACGGGTTTAAAAAATAAGAGAATTATCGCACTCGATATGGGGTCTCTTATAGCGGGGACGAAATTCAGGGGGGAATTCGAAGAGAGACTCAAGGCAGTGCTAAAAGAGGTTATAGCCGCACAAGGGGAGATAATTCTTTTTATTGATGAGCTGCATACGGTTGTCGGAGCCGGAAAGGCAGAAGGGGCGGTGGATGCTGGAAACCTGCTTAAGCCGTCGCTTGCAAGAGGGGAACTGCGATGTATCGGGGCGACAACAATTGACGAATATAGAAAGCATGTCGAGAAAGATGCCGCGCTTGAAAGACGATTTCAGCCGATTATGATAGACCCGCCCAGTGTTGAAGACACAATAACAATACTAAGGGGACTTAAAGGCCGTTACGACACACATCACGGGGTGAGGATAACAGATGGGGCACTTGTTGCGGCGGCAACTTTATCGAATAGATATATTACAGACAGGTGGCTGCCGGACAAGGCAATTGACCTGATAGATGAAGCGGCATCAAAATTGCGGATTGAAAACGATTCGCTGCCCGCAGAGCTGGATACTATACGAAGAAGAATAATTCAGTTACAGGTAGAGCGTGAGGCGCTGAAGAAAGAAAGCGATGAGGCGAGCAAGGACAGGCTCGAAAAGGCTGAAAAGGAATTAGCAGATTTACAGGAACAGGATAAAAAATTTACTGAGCAATGGAATAGAGAGAAGGGAAATATAAATTACATAAAAGAGCTGCGGGAAAAAATTGAGCAGGCACAGCTTGAATTTGATGAGGCACAAAGAAAAGGAGAGCTCGAGAAGGCGGCCAGGCTAAGATATGAGACAATTACAAATTTGAAAAAAGAACTTGCACAAAAAGAGACCGAGCTTGCAAAGACGGATGGATCGATGCTGCATAATGAAGTAACCGAAGAGCACGTCGCCGAAGTTGTCGCCAAATGGACGGGAATACCTTTAGCGCGTCTCCTAAGCGGCGAAAGAGAGAGGCTGATGAAAATGGAAAGCCATATTCGAAGCCGTGTAGTCGGTCAGGACGAGGCAGTGGAGGCGCTTTCGAATGCAGTCAGGCGAAATAGGGCAGGATTAGGCGACCCGCACAGGCCAATAGGCGTTTTTATTTTTCTTGGTCCCACAGGTGTTGGCAAGACCGAGCTTTCAAAGGCGCTTGCTGATTTTCTATTCAATGACCCGAGCGCAATGATTCGAATCGATATGAGCGAATTTATGGAGCCGCATTCAGTCGCAAGGCTGATAGGGGCGCCTCCGGGGTATGTCGGATATGAAGAGGGGGGCAGGCTGACTGAAGCAGTAAGGCGAAAACCATATTCAGTGATTCTATTGGATGAAATTGAAAAAGCTCATCCCGATGTGTTCAATGTTCTATTACAGGTATTCGATGATGCCCGTCTAACCGATGGTAAGGGCCGGACAGTAGATTTTAAAAATTGTGTGATAATAATGACAAGCAACATTGCAAGCGAGCAGATACAAAAGATGACGGAGGAAAAAGGGGAGGAATGGGAGATTGAAGCGCATATTAAAGAGGCCCTCAAGGTCGTTTTCAAGCCTGAATTTTTAAATCGTGTTGATGAGGTAATTGTATTTCATACGCTTTCACAGGAGCATTTGAAAAAAATCATTGATATTCAGCTTAATTATCTTAAAGAGCGTATAAAAGAACGGAAAATGGACCTTCAGATTGCAGATGAGGCCAAAAATCTGCTTAGCGAAGAGGGATATGACCCGACATTTGGTGCAAGGCCTTTGAAGCGTGTCATACAACAGCGGCTGGAAAATCCGTTGGCGGCGGAACTGCTGGAAGGTAAATTCAAAGATGGAGATACAATTAAAATAGACGCCAAGCAGCACAGGTTCACGTTTGAGAAGGCATAAATGGGAGATTGGTTTAATCTATTTCTCAATTGACCTTTATTACCCAACTGCAAGAGGCAGTTACAAGATAATTATTTCTTGCCTAAAAGGCCATCAATGTGTTTAATAATACTGCTTTAACGAAATTTGCCAATTATGGAGAACGAAAAAAAATGGCTGACTTAAAGGCTTTAGCTGAGGCGGTAATAAAAGGAGACCCGAATACAGCAGTAACAATCACAAAACAGGCAATTGAGGAAAAAATGCCTGCAGGAGATATCCTGAAGAATGGTTTGATAGCAGGGATGGATATTGTCGGGGTGAGATTTAAAAATAATGAGGTTTATATACCTGAGGTTTTGATTGCGGCACGCGCAATGAAGATGGCGATGCAGATTTTGGAGCCGGAACTGGTAAAGGCAGGGGTAAAGCCTGTCGCAAAATTTGTTGTAGGGACAGTCCAGGGGGATTTGCATGATATCGGCAAAAACCTGGTTGCGATGATGATGAAGGGCGCCGGTTTTGAGGTAATCGACCTGGGTGTCGATGTAAGTTCGGAAAAATTTGTTGAAAAAGTTAAATCAACGGGGGCGCATCTTGTTGGTATGAGCACACTTCTAACAACGACTATGCCGAAGATGGAAAAGACCTTAAAGGATTTAAGAAGTTCTGGAATTAATGCAAAGATAATGATCGGCGGGGCGCCTGTCACGCAGAATTATGCCGATAAAATAGGCGCTGATGGTTATGCTGCGGATGCCGCTTCAGCAGTTGATATAGCAAAAAGGCTGATTGCGTAAAACACGGACTGACACGGACGTAAACACGGACTTACACTGACCGAAAAAGTTTCAGTCGGTGTCTGTCAGTGTTATAGTCAATGTAAGTCAGTGTATCTTATGAGGAAGATAAAAAGCGAGGAATTAGCTCAATTACTTATGCAGGTCCGGTTTGCCCCGGCAAGACAGCGCCAAAAACAGCTCGCCAGGGCCGAAGAGCTGCTTAATTTAATCGAGAAGGATAAAGAATATCCGTTTGAGTTTGTTTGTTATAAGATTACAGGATACAGGCCGGACGAAAAAGCAGGACACCAGCTCATCAGGGGTGATGAACTTTTAGAGGATTTGCGGATTTTTATATGGAAGCTCAGCGGGCAGGTCGCCCCGCCTGTTAAAGAGCAGCCTGAAAATATCTATACAAAAAAAGAGCTTGCCAAAAAACTGCATGTCTCAACGAAAACAATCGACAGATGGAGAAGACGGGGGCTTAGGGTTCGAAAATACTTGTTCGAGGATAAAAGAAAGCGGTTTGGCTTTTCACAGTCAAATGTGGATAATTTTCTTTCAGAGAATCCGCAAATAGCAGCAAAAGCCGGACATTTTTCAAGAATGTCGCAAGCAGATAAAAAAAAGATAATTGAGCAGGCCTGCAAATTAAGCGGTGAAACCAATTTAAGCAGACGTCAGATTATACAGAAAATCGAGGCACAAACAGGAAAAGGGCAGGAAACCATCAGGTTAATTTTAATAAATTATCAGAAATCCAATTCAAATAAAGCCGCAGGCCTTCGGCAAACAAACGGATTGTTGAGTCCGGCGGAGGCGGCAGAACTTGACCGGATGCATAAGCAGGGGACATCGATAACGGAGCTGATGAGGAGATTTGCTAAAAGCAGAAGCTCAATATACAGGATTTTGAAACACCGAAGGGCACAATCATTAGTCGCTAAAAAAATAGAATTTGTGCCGAGCAGCGAATTTTCAACTCCGTCGGCAGCGGAAAAAATATTACTCAGTTCTTCAAAATTAAAAGACTTGTCTGTACTTAACCGGCAGGAAGAAATGGAGCTTTTCAGGAAATATAATTTTCTCAAATTCCTGGCTCATAATATCCGTGAACAGATAAGAACAGGCAAGGTTCGCAGTGTCAGTTTAAATGAGATAGAAAAATACCTTAGTGAAGCAGAGGCAATAAAAAAGACATTGATTGAGGCAAACCTGCGGCTGGTTGTAAGTATCGCAAGCAAGCACACGATTACCGGTGCTAACATGGCAGATTTGGTGAGCCAGGGCAATGTTTCGCTTGTTCAGGCCGTAGAGAAATTCGATTACACCAAGGGTTTCAGATTTTCAACATACGCAAGCTGGGCAATAAGCAAGGATTTCGCTCGCAGAGTACCAGGCCAAAAGGCCGGTGCCGATAAAATTACAGCAGATATAAACGAATTTCAAAAGGAAGCAAAGGCAGGGCAGGCAGATTTCGCGGCAATTGAAAGAGCGAGAAGCGACCTTAGAGGTGTCATAAGAAATGAACTGGAACAGCGAGAGCAGTATGTAATCATAAACCATTTCGGCCTTGAAGGCACCTTAGTCAAAAAGAACAAAAAAACTTTAAAGCAGATTGGGGATGATTTAGGTTTAAGCAAGGAAAGAGTGCGTCAAATTGAGCTAAGCGCACTTCAAAAGCTAAGACAATCTTTAAGTCCGGAGCAATTTGATTTGCTTACAGGCTGAAAACAATACACAAAATGGAAGATAAGCAAAAAATGGCGTAATTCTTTTTGTTCAAATAGGAAATAGTGGGTATAATAAAAGTGTAGTTGGAGGCAAACGTTTTTAAAGATTTGTTTTTAGGAGAGTGGTTATGAAGAGGGTAAGTGTTTTTTTATTGGTTTTAGTGGTTACGTCAGCAGCGCAGGCGGGTTATGTCGACACCGACAATTATTATGTAATGAGCACGCTGGAGTTGTTCCAATTCGATGGAGCAGTGAGCGGTTCGGTCACCATGGAATGGGACGGTGCCGATTGCACGCTTGCTAATATCACAGGAGCTGAACAGTGGTGGATGCAGTTTGGCGTGACTGGGGATACCGGCGTTTTCCCATCCAGTTTGTCCGGCGGGTGGAAGATGACGATTACAAATACATCCCAGAGCGGCCGCATCAACCTGATTTTACTTTGCGGCACTGCGGCAAATGGCTGGCAGACGAGTCCCGGCCTTTGGCTTGATCCCGGCCAAACCGGAACCGAATATCTTGATATTGCAGGACCGAACCAGATAAACTGGTTCGGGTTTGCATTTCAGACCCCGGAAACCGGGACAAGGACTTTTACCGTTGTCAACCCGGATGGTCCAGATATTTTACCTCCGTCGGCTCCAACCGCCCTCGTTGCCTGGGGTAACGACACTATCGTTGGTTTTGACTGGGCCAATAATGGTGAGACGGATCTGGCCGGATACAATCTCTATAGGAGTGTGACATCAGGCGGCCCTTACACTCAGATCGCATCGGGTATTTCTGACAGCGATTATATAGATACAAACGTCGTTAACGGTACGACCTAT
>Ga0105091_10000355_pt1 | contig 18956 bp, 20 predicted proteins | sample PPLLak1March2015_FD_87022 | JGI IMG/M metagenome (GOLD analysis project Ga0105091, IMG submission 87022) | Freshwater sediment microbial communities from Prairie Pothole Lake near Jamestown, North Dakota, USA - PPLs Lake P7 Core (1) Depth... | ecosystem: Environmental > Aquatic > Freshwater >... | reverse complement strand
GAAGAGCTTGAAATGTACAGAACCTTCAATATGGGTATGGGCTTTCTTGTCATCCTGCCTGAAGAAGACGCTGCAAAAGCTGCGGAAATTACCGGTGGAAAAATCGTAGGGAAAATCGTAGAAAGCGGGATCAGGGTCAGAGACCTCGTAATAGAGTAAAAAACAAGCTTTTTGCAACAACCTTTTTGGGAAAAAGCTTGACCACAAACCTTTTTTGAAAAGGTTTGATCGAAAACGGCTAACGCCTGTGACTGAGAAATGCTTATAACCCCAGACCCTATCCAGCGTGGTCACAAACCTTTTAGAAAAGGTTTGATCGAAAACGGAATTGTCGGCGTGATCAACCGGCGCAACGGTTGTGGCTCAACGGTTGTGGCTCAACGGTTGTGGCTCAACGGTTGCGCTTGACCAAAACCTATTACAAAAGCCAGAGGAAAGTGAGAGAAAACTTTTCCCCTAACATTTTTTCCTCTATATCAAAATCTTTTATTCTTAGGACTTACGCAGTTGAATGAAAAACCAATAGCAAGAAACCATTAACAGTCTAAAGCAGGATCAAACTACAGTGTCTATTATGCTTTGTTTTGTATTTCAAGTGCGTAAGTCCTAATTCTTTTTCTCTACGTTGAAATTCTTTACTCTTTTCCTTATGCTGAAACTTCTACTTTTTCCTCTATTTTGAAAACCGCTTATGTTATCTTGATTAAGGCCAGTTTCTTAAATTTCACTCTTTCCACATATCCTGGTAGCTGGTTGAGGGTATCCTGGGGCTTTTAGGTTTGCTTTTCTTTAATGATTCCGTTCCTTTTTCCGCCTCCCTGAGCCGGTTGATCTCATTTATGCTGTCCTCATTTTCTATGCTCAGGACAAAGCTTCCATGACAGGGTTTTGTATAGGGGAACATCAGAGCATTGCCTTTTGCTCCCACTGCAATGGGCGGTATTCCTATTATGTAGTAATCCTTAAAGATCTTGTAGCCCGGGGATACATAGTAAATCTCATCCGAGTTTTTCTCAATGTACTCTCTGGCTTCCTTGAAGCTTATCCTTTCCAGGAGGATTTCATACTTCATCTGCTCGATACAGCTCATTTAACTATCTCCTCCAGTACCTTATCCAGTTTATTCTTGAGCCGAGTGGGATTATGAACATCTTTTGCAACTATTTTCACACAGTCGAACTCGATGGCTTCTTCTAGAGCTTCCGCGTTCTTGCCAAAAATTACAGAGTACATTTTGGCCTGAGAAATGGCGCTCATCGTCGCTGCAAAAGTCATTCCGGAATCGTTATGCATAAAGGCAAAGCATATATCGAAATCTAATCTTTTCTCAATAATATCCTCCAGGGTTTTATCGAGATTAACCATTTTCTTTACATAATAACCGTCAAAATCAGAAACTTTTAAAAGCTTGATTACGGCATCATTCCCAGCAACAGTTACATCAAATCCTGATTTATTCAGCTTATGGGAAAGATACAGGGCAATGCTGGTTTGAATTGGGACCTCGGGACATCCCATCATAAGAAGCACTTTTGCACCGGTCATAAAATTTCATCTCTAACGTATTTTATCTGTAAGAATGTAGGGTTAATCCTCATTTCAACCTTTGCAATTATCACTTCGGTTATCACTCTGGTAGAAATTCTTGAGATCTGGACGAGGCTTTAACTCAGCCTGATTTTATGTGTCCTGGTCTCAATCTCTTCAAGCTCTAATTCTGATATTTTTAAATTTCTGAGGCTTTTTAACAGATCTCGCCTCAATTATTCTAAAATCAAATTTAACCATTTTAATTTATCAATAATTTATATATTAAATTGTTGACCCCATGTTTAAAACTCTTTAACCTTCAAGTGGATATTTATTCTCATTTATTCTGGTGCACTTGTTTCGGATACACACAAATGGTAGAAAGAACTCGAATCAGATTAACGCCTCTCACAAAGCCTTCTGATTCTTTTTCAGAATGAAATATCTCATATATTATTTCCCTCATATTTTAATTTATAAATTTAGTTGGCAGTCGATTGGGAATTAACGGTTTTGATTGAGGAACTAAGGGTTATTGATTGAAAAGTATGGTTACCGATTAAGGGATTAAAGCTTATCGATTAAAGGATTAATGATTATCGAGTAAGTGATTTACGGTTATTGGAATATTGGAGCTGATATAAAGAAAAAACATAAAGGGTACGAAAATGGCGTGCTTAAGAGAATACAGGTATGAAATTCTCCTGAAAAATACTACTCTCAGGGAATGCGAAGATTATATTAAAGGGCATTCTGAGGAGGCATACCTGGTGCCTGGTGGATATAAGATAAAAGGTATCACCTTGCTTGGTATGACTTCTCCGGTTGGTTTTTCAGGGAACGATATTATATTTCAGTTCACAAAGCCCTGCTTCGGCTTCTTTGTGATCAAACTTCAAAACGAAGCCGAGGAAGGAAAGAAACTCAGGGACCAGTATAAAAAGGACAAAAATATAAAAAAGATTAAGTAAGGATTAATAAACACGCTTGCGCCTGCAAGTATATATTGCCTGTAAACTTCTATTTTCCCTGAGAGTTAGTTTTATGCCCAGTTCTGGTTTTTTATCTCGTTTTTCTTTTCAGGCTTTTACTTTTTTCGTACATGCGACCCTGCACTCAAAGAACCCGGCTGCAGGGAGTTCATGTATTGTGGTTGCAACGATCATGCCTTCTCCCATCTCTTTTACGACCATTATAGGTCTGCCTCTGTCGTCCTTGAGCACTACATCAGCATCGGTTTCTTCGAAGTAACCGTCACATCCTGCAGGAGGGACAAGATTTTCCACAAGCTTCTGGGAGTCATGCTTACCCACAGGCTGAGGTGTGCATGGGTTCTCTTCCATTATATACTTCAGGGAAAAAGGAAGCCACTCATATTCGTATTCCGGGACAAGAGGGCTGAAGACAAGAAGAGTCCCCCCCTTTGTCACAAACTTTTCAAGGGAGCGCCTGCCGCGTTCAAGTCCTGCACCTGTTTTCGTATACTGTTTATTTGCAAAACCTGTCGGCAGGATCAGAACCTTGCAGGCAGGAAGATAAGGAGTACCCAGGGATGTTGAGAGTGCACGACTGCATTCAAGCCCATATTCCACAAACAATTTCTCAAAAAGAAGGGGGCAGTCCCAGAGCAAAATTACGTCACTCATGAAAAAGGATAGGAAACTCCCACATATGAAGTTATCTATCTTACGGAATCTCAGGAATCGGCAAACTCAGGGTTCAAGATCCGTTATTCCAGAGAAATGTGAGTAGAACCAGATCTTTTCCCGAACTCGAATAAAATCATGTGGGGGCTGGTAGTGACTGTAAAAGGGTAGCCAATTGACTTGAAAATATTTGAATAATATTTTGTAATAGATTCACATACTTTTCTGTCAGAATAATCGTGGATAAGTTTTACATATTCACTGCCCTTTTCCGTGCAAATTTCAATATCACTTCCTATGCTGTCCGTCAGGTAAACTTCTTTAAAAATCATGATGTGCTCGGCAAGAGTGAAAGCTGCAGGGGGCTTGCCTGTAATCAATTCGAAATTTCTTGTCACTTCAACTACGGATGGAAGATTTCCTGAAACGAAAGCCTCGAAAGTCTTTCTGTGCATACTGAGCCGCTGGTAATTCTGCTGCCTGTAGGTTTTGATAAGATTTTTCCAGAATTCTGGCTTTTTCTGAATTTCCCGGAAAGTACTATCCATCGGCCCGAAGTGTTCCTCAAGCCCTTTAGGAACTTTTTGATAATCAAGAAATTCGAACCTTTTAAAATAGACTTTTGTTACGTTTGATCTGCAGAAAAGACCCTGAACATCCAGTTTCATCTGTTTTGCCAGGTAAAGTGCCAGGCTGTGAGCCATAATTCCCCTGAAGCAGGAATTCCCGTTTGAGAGAGTAAGACTTGCAGTTTCTGGTTCAGGACCCTGACTGTACTCCGCATCAACTTTAATTTTCCAGCCCATTTTCTCATTGAGTGAATTTATATAACTGACAATATCAGGGATTCGTTTAACTTTATAAGGATTGATTATTTCATATACAATTGATTCTTCAATCAATAACCCTGAAGTCTTTTTTATAAGCCACTCAAGCAGTGTGTGATGAACAAGCAGGAATTCTTCTTCTTCAATTAATTTACTACGAAATTCTGCATTCTGTGAGACCTTACTTGAATCTTTTTCTCCATTTTCACCGGTACTTCCAGCCAGAGCGAGAGAGGCAGTTTCAATAGCATCCCTTATTGCCGCACTTAAATTTCCGTTATTTTTTTCCAGAAAAGGCTTTAATTTATCCACGTAGCACTGGTCAATAGAGATATTTTTTCGGACTATCAAGGGTATTCCCTCTCCTGTTTTCTTGAGGCCACAGGCAGCTCAATTTCCTGGCATATTCACATTTTCATTTTCGTAAACCAGATAATAGATTGGCACTCATACTTCTTAATATTTTTGCTAGAATCGAGAGCAAAAAAGCTTATGTTAAAAGAAAATAAATGCAGCAAGTCAAAAGAAAAAACAATATCATAAGGACAGGAAGTAAATGTAGAGAGGGAAAGCCAGTATCCCCGAATGCGTTGATAATCTACTAAAAATATATATTATGTCAGCAAACCTGAGGCAAAGGTTTGCAGGAGAAGCTTTGAGTAGCCGAAAGTGTGTATTAACATGCCCCTGCAAACTCAAAGATGATAAGATTCGATATGGTCCTGACCTCGAATATGTAACCCGCTGCGCGGAATACTTTTGAGAAGAGCTCAACCAGTTTGAGAATGACATTTTCATCGGAAAACTGGTGTCTGATTTTTACATGCATTTTCCCGCCTTCGCTGGTCCTTTCAATCTCACTTACAAGCTGGGTAACTGAAATTACTTTTTTGCAGATAATAAACAGCTCGGAAAGAGGAATCTCCCGAATAGGTTTGCCTGCAAATGCTTCAAAAAAGCTTGTTATATCTGGAACTCCACCTGAGAGGAAAACCTCAAATACGTCCCTGTTAAGGTTTACTCTCTCATATCTGTGCATCATATACCTTTCCACAAGTGTGGTCCAGAAATCGGGCCTGCTTTTGATTTCTTTAAACGTATAATCCAGGGTTCCAAAGTTTTTCCTGATTCCCGGAGGAACCTCGGCATCAGATTTGTATTCCTTAAGAAAAATCAGGATAGAATTGGATTTGCGATGGACAAAAGAAACATCAAGATTCAAATAGCGGCCAAGAAAAATTGAGAGCGCTTCAGCGAGGAAGGCCCTTAAACTGGGGTCCCCATGCTCGAGTACTATTACCTCGGTCCTGTCTTCCTCCCAATTGATGAGGGAAGCTTCAATTCCCCAACCATGGGTCCTGCTGCGTTTATTCAGGTAATCCAGAAGATCGGAGGTGCTTTTTATCTGATAGGGATTAAAAAGTTCACTTACGAGTTCGTCGGCAACAAGAATCCCATCTGTATTTTCGATCAACCATCTGAAGGAAAGTTGACTTATGAGTATACATTCTCCACTTTCAATCAAATTATTTCGCATTTCGGGATACTTCGCAGAACCTTCTGTGAAATACTCCAGCGCATCCTCTACGGACTCATGTCCCTCAAGAGCTGCACCTGCAAGCTCTATTGCATCTCGGATTGCAGCACTCAGATTTCCGTTGTTTTTATCCAGGAAGGGCTGCAGTTTCTGGAGATGTGTATCTTCCATGGAGACGTTTTTACGAACCAAAAATTGTTCCCTCCTTTTCAATGCGGTTCATTTTTGAAAACAGCCTCACAGTAAAGGAGGCGCGGCTGGCTTAAAGATTATATGTGTTTAGTAAATTAAACTTATATATAAATCGCTATTTTAATTAAATGCCCTGATCTGAATAAACTCTTTCAGCTTCTCCGGCTGAAACTCCAGAGGAAGAAAAATCAAAGATTATAAGTTCCGATACCGAACTCAGGCTGAAGTTATGCCAGCCAGCTTCAAACACACTGGAAAATAACTGTATCATTTTTGCAATTACTTTTTCATCGGAATAATCATGCCTGATTTTCATTTGTTCTTTTCCTTTTTCCGTACAGATTTCCACATCATTAACAAGCTGGGATGTCATCACAAGATACTTGAAAAGAGGGAGCAGTTCCGAAAGCGGAATCTCACGCAGGGAGCGGTCAGCTTTGATCTCAAAGTATTTTGTAATATCCGGAACTTCGCCTGCTATCAGGGCTTTAAAAAGGTCCTTATCCAGATTTACTCTCTTATAATTGAACTTTTGATAAAGCTCAGCAAGGACAATCCAGAACTGAGGTTTTTTCTCAAGTTCTCTGTAAAGAAGGTCTCTGGAACCGAAATATTTCCTGACTCCAGGGGCTGCTTCCTCCGGGTCATGCCTGACAAAAGTTTTCAGGTAGACGGTAATTGAATTGGACTTTCTATGCAGCGCCTCTACGTCCAGGCTCATCCAGCGCGAAAGGAAAATGCAAACTGCCTCTACAAGAAGCTCACGAAAATCCCGGTCCCCGCCAGTGAAATCCATAATAGTTGGCCCGTTTTCAGATTCTTCGCTACGCGGGCCGGAAACCTTAATTTTCCAGCCCATCCTTTTACTGCTGCGATTAAGATGTTCTTCCAGTTCGGGAAATGTGGTAATAATGTAAGGATTTATCAGCCCGTGAACAACGTCTTCATCCATAAGCTTGCCAGCACAGCTTCTTACAAGCCACTTCATCATTTGCTGGTTCATAGTTACGGATTCTTCGCTCCCGAAAAGTTCTTCCTTTGCTCCTGAAGATTTTCTCTCTTTTTTCAGTTTCTCATCCGTTTCCTCAGGAGTTCCATGCTTTTCAAGGCCAGGGCTAACCTGGTCAATAACTTCCCTTATTGCTGCGCTCAAATTCCCTTTATGTTTTTCCAGAAGGGGCTGAAGCTTCTGAAGGTGAGTTTCATCAAGGGAAACGTTTTTTCGAATCAACACGACCCTCAATTTGTTTTTCCAAAAATGCGATTCACTCAGGTAGAGATTTCGCCTGCCGGATTTAAGCACCAGAAATCTCTCCAGAGATTAATGAAATTCTCGATATTCGGTACGTTATCCCTGTTTATAATTGTATTTAAACAGGTGCAATGCATTATGATTTTCGATAATAATTTTGAGTCTGGCACTTATATGACAGATATTGCTTAAAATGTATCAAATATAAATAGTTTATTATTTCTTTCGGAAAATATAAATTGGAAGAATTTTCCTGCAGTACGGCCCCGAAAGATCGGAATAACCGGAATGGCTTTAAGGTCTGCCTATATTACCTAGTCTCATGAATTATGACACCGACAGACTCACCAGAGTCCGCATGATTGCGGATTACCAGTTTGGGAGAGGAATTGGAAAAGAACTTTTCCCTGATGGCTCAACATTCCAGTTATCTAGGACAAAAAGGGTACGCCAGGTGCTTCATTCAGGAAAACGTATAGCTACGGCAAGGGCAAAGGATGGCTTTTTTACCCTTAGTATTGAAGGAGCTTCCATTGTTCACAGGCTTTTGCCAGGAAAAAAATTCAGGGTCATCGTCTCAGAAGAAGCTGCTCCTTTTGTGGAGAAAGGTAAAACCGCTTTTATAAAACACGTAGTTGAAATTGATCCTGAGCTGAGGGCCGGGGAAGAAGTACTCGTGACAGACGAGGCTGACAGACTGCTAGCAACAGGGCAACTGCTTCTATCTCCTGCAGAGATTCTGGCCCTTGACAGTGGCGCAGCCGTGGACGTAAGAGCAGGTATTGCTTCGAAAAAAGAAAAATAAATCCAGAATCTCAGAGAAATTTGTGAAGAGATAAAAGGAACACAGGAAAAGGAAATTTAGTATTAAATTTTATGCTGAGAATTGAAGCTTTTTAAGTTTTACACAAATTTACATATAGTTAGATATAGTATATAAAACGCTACTTATATTGCTCAAATATTCTTATAATGAACGGATAAAATGAATAAGAATATATCATAGATAGTAATTTTTGAATGAATACCATTCAGAAAAAACGGATCTTTAAAAGAGCAGTCTCAACCCTGAAATCCAGATATTAAAGAGATAACAGTTTCCCGGAGAGTGAGCACTATTTCAGAGCCAGAACAGATTCTAAAACGCTTCCTGATTCCAGATAACACCAGAATCGAAGCAAACAGGATTACAGTCGAGGGAGACGTTATTGTCGGCAATCACTCTAATATTGAATACGGCATTCTCGGCGATACCGTCATTATGGGAGAAGGAGTGACCGTCTCCGGGGATATCGCGGCAAGTTCCGATGTCAGGATTGACATGTGGTCAAAACTGGGGAGCAGGGTAGAGGTTGGCAGAAATGCCTACCTGGGAGAATTTGTAACTATTGACGGGAAGCTGCTCGTAGAAGGGGACCTTGACGTAGGAAAAGAAGTTAAAATCCGGGGAGGGTTCGAAGCCAAGGGATGGATAGTGGTAAGGAACCCAGTCCCTGTAATTATATTTCTGTTTCTTTACATAAGGGAAATGATGCGTCTCGGCAAAGGCGAGGAAATCGAAAAAGCCGTAGAAGAACTTTTTGATGATTCCGAGGAAAGTCCGGGCCCTGAAGGAAAAGAGCCCTGTGAAAACATATTGATTATACCTGCCGGGGCAAAGCTTTCCCCTGAAGCTATTGAGGTTACCGGGGAAGCCATTATAGGGAACAACTGCCTGTTAATAGGAAACATCCGGGCACAGGCTGTCGATACCGGGAAAAACCTGACCTTTAAGGGAAGCATTTACTCAGAGAGCAAGATCAACATAGGAGAAAACGGCACTGTCTATGGCAACCTTTATTCAAAAGGACAGGTGCAGATTGGCCGGAACAGTAGAGTTTTCGGGGGAATAAAAGCCGACTCAGTCTTATTGCATGAAAACGCAAGGGTAGACGGTACAATAAAAGCACCTTCAGGAGTATCTTTCTTACGGGACTCTGCAGAAAAGCCCGTTCTTGCAGAAGTCAACGCTTTAGGGAAAGTAATTATGAGCGAAACTCATGAGTTGCCCGAAGATGCACCTCAGGATGAACCTGTAAAAGCCCCGAATGTGGTAGTAGATTCGCCTATCAAGTCAAGTGCAAAAGCCAGGAATGTTTTTGTGCCTGGTAGAAAACGAAAAACTGCCAGAACCCGGGCTCTGGAACGAACCAGACGCTTCACAGGAGCGAGGACTTACAGAAAGGAACAGAAGTCCGGAGAGTAACCCGAGAGTAATCAATCCGACCCGAGACATTCGTAAGTTTTTGACGCCCCAAAAAATCAGGAGTTTCCCTTAACCAGAAAGCCTTCCTCTGAATTTTCGTTCCAGATATGGCAAATCTTACTTCTGAGGGTATGAATTCATGCTCAAGGGAGAAAGAATTGCGGAAAAAAATTTCTTTTTTGAGAAGGAGCAGTAACATTCTTAGGGAATCAGGGAATTATCTGGATTCCGGAGAAGACAGAGAATAATATAACAGTAAAATTACAGTAAAATTACAGTAAAATTACAGTAAAATTCTACTGTGAAATTTAACTGTAAAATTAAATTGTGAAATTCAATTGTGAAATTCAACTGCAAATTCTTTAATCTTCAGAAGAAATGTTTTCAAAAGTTTTAATAAATACTCATTTCGAGGTATTGAGGCTTCCGGATTGGGATATGAATTCAAAATAATCCAGACTTTATTCGTTAAACTTTCCGATCAGTCTAAAGGAACAAATTTCAGGAAGGAATTCAATTGACAGAGAACGTTACAGAGCCTGAGAATCTACAGGCAAAATACGATTCGATTATAGAAAAAGATTCAAAATACGTAATGCAGACCTATGGGCGTCAGCCCCTTGTACTCTCAGAAGGGAAGGGGGCTGTTGTCCGGGACATTTACGGAAAAGAGTATATTGACTGTGTTGCAGGAATTGCAGTAAATAATGTCGGGCACTGCCACCCAACTGTTGTCAGGGCAATCCAAGCCCAGGCTGAGAAACTGCTGCACGTCTCCAACCTTTATTACACCGGAATTCAGGCGGAACTTGCAGAGACCCTGGCCCTGGTTACAGGTATGGAACGTGTTTTTTTCTGTAACTCCGGAACTGAAGCCGTGGAAGCTGCAATGAAACTGGCCCGTGTGGCTTCCGGAAAAACCGCCTTCGTAGCAGCTGAACATTCCTTTCACGGCAGGACTATAGGAGCACTCAGCGTAACCCACAAGAGCATGTACAGGGACCCTTTCATGCCTCCTGTGAGTCCTGAGACTACTTTTGTCCCGTACTCGGATGCTGATGCTATCAGGCAGGCTATTTCGGAAAACACGGCAGCCGTTATTCTAGAGCCCATTCAGGGAGAAGGCGGAGTAAATATCCCGGATCCCGAATACCTCAAAGAGGTCAGGGAAATCTGTGATGAAACCGGAACTTTCCTTATCTTTGACGAAGTGCAGACAGGCTTTGGAAGGACAGGCACATGGTTCTGTAAAGAGCAGTTCGGAGTGGAACCCGATATCATTAGCATGGCAAAGGCAATAGGCGGAGGCTTTCCAATGGGTGCTATCGCGGCCAGGGAAGAGCTCAGCTTTGGGCGCGGGCAGCATGCTTCCACTTTCGGAGGCGGGCCGCTTGCCTGTGCAGCCGCACTCGCTTCGATTGAAGCAATCCGGGAGGAAGGGCTCCTTAAGCGCTCAAAAGAAAATGGGGCTTATTTCATGGGAAAGCTCAGGAACATGGATAGGGAGGATGTTGTAGAAGTCCGTGGGAAAGGCCTCATGATTGGAGTCGAGATAAAATATCCCTGCAGCAAGTTTGTGGACTTTGCAAGGGAATACGGCGTGCTCGTAAATTGCACCTCAGATTCGGTGCTCCGCCTGGTTCCCCCGCTTGTAATTACGAAAGAACAGATCGATACGGTAGTTGATGTTCTTGAGCAGGCCTGAACTGATAAAAAAAGAAATTTTTGATATCGCGGAGTACGTTCCAGGAAAATCCATTGAAGAAATAGCTTCTGCTTACGGGCTTGACCCGGCTTCAATTATCAAACTCGGCTCAAACGAAAACCCACTCGGCCCCTCTTCAAAGGCTGTTCAGGCCCTGGTGGATACAGCTCCCTGCGCAAATATTTACCCCTCAGCAGACGCGATAGAACTCAGGGAAGCTCTCTCGAGATATACAGGCTTTCCGGTCTCAAACCTTATAGCCTCAGGGCCAGGAATGGACGGGCTTCTCGACGGGCTCTGCAGGCTGATTATTGAAAAAGGAGACGAGGTCATAGTCCCTACTCCGACTTTTGCCTATTATGAGCTTCCGGCAAGGGCATGCGGAGGAAAGCCGGTCTTTATCAGGAGAAAACAGGACTTCTCACTTGATCCTGAAAAGCTTCTGGAAGCCGAGTCCAGAAGGACAAAAATAATCTTTCTCTGCTCCCCGAATAATCCCTCGGGCAATCTCCTTCCCGAAAACGATTTGAGGAAAGTCCTTGAAAATACCAGGGCTCTCGTGTTCGTTGATGAGGCGTATGTCGAGTTTGCGGACAGGAACCTTGCAGGGCTTGTACGGGAATATGATAATCTTGTTGTCGGCAGGACTTTTTCCAAGGTATTCGGGCTTGCAGGCCTGCGCCTGGGTTATGGGATCATGCCCGAATGGCTGGCAAAAGAGTACATAAGGGCAGCAACTCCGTTTTCAGTAAGCCTCCCGGCTTTAAAAGCAGGAATAGCTGCACTTTCGGATTCCGAACACCTGAGAAAAAGCATAGAAATCGCAAGAGAAGGCAGAGAATATCTGAGAGAGAAGATTCCTTTTACGGTTTATCCTTCCCAGGCAAACTTCGTACTTGTGAATGTTGCCCCTTTGAAAGCAAAAACCGTTACACAGAACCTTATGAAAAAAGGAATTATTGTACGTTCCTGTGATTCTTTCAGGGAAGCGGGAGATACTTATATCAGAGTAACCGTCGGGACTCCGGAACAGAACGAAAAAGTTGTCAGAGCTTTTGAGACTGTAAAGGATGAGGCTTAAAAGCCTCTATTTCCTTACTTTAAGCTTCATTTCGTTATTTTTTCTACTTTAAGGTTTATTTTACAGGGTCGCCTATTTCAAACGTTTATTCAATTTCTAAAATTTTCATCAGCGGATAATTCAGTTCAGGGTCATATTCCATTCCGACTTTTATCTTTGAAGCGCCATATTTTACGGTTATTTTTACTTTAAGCATGGGCCCCTGAAGTTCAGAATAACCGAATTCGTTGTTCAGCTTGCTTTTCAGCATATCCCTATCGATTTTTACGGAAATTTCTTCCACATAGGGCTGGACTGAAATGCTTTCCTGGATAGCCTGCTCAAGGCTTGAAGCAGTGTTCAAATTTACAGGAGAGCCCGTGAATTGATGGTAAAGGGCTCCAAGTTTTATTCCTGCTTCAAAGAGCGCGTTATCTCTGTCAGTTACATTTTCTTGAACCAAATAAATCTCTCCCTTCGGAAATTCGTTAGTATAAATCTAAAAATAAATTGATTTTACTGTTTTTCCTTCCCGGCTCTCAGCTCTTTGTTCCGATATTCCTTGCTACCCAGATTAGTTAATAAAGGGATCTTGAAAAAGGGAGAAAAGATGTATGTCAACATCAGGATAAAGGGCAAGATCGAGAAGGTTCGCATATATTCAACATTATACAGGTAAAGAAGCATAGTTATCCCGAAAACGGAAGCTACAAAAGCGAGAATCCTGATGTTCCTGATCTTTGGATAGTTTACCGAACTGACCATAAGAATAGAGAGACCAAGGGTAAGCGCTAAAAGGAAGTCTATCCTGACAAGGCTTTCGCTCAGCAACATGTATGTAACAAGCATAACGCAGCCTGCAGTTATGGGAAGACCTTCGAATCCCGTTTTGCGGGAAGCCACGGAATTGAAGCGTGCGAGCCTGAGCACACCGCAAACAGCATAGAAAGCCGGAAATACCGCGACAAGGGGATCTGGTTCTCCGACAACAGGGTTTACCTGTCCGAACTGCAGGTATATGAGAAGAGCAGGAGCTACCCCGAAAGAAACTGCATCTGCCAGGGAGTCAAGTTGTTCCCCGAGTTCTCCTCCTTTGAATCGCCTGGCAATGTATCCATCCGCTCCGTCTGCAATTGCTGCAACAAGAAGTAAGATCAAAGCCAGGGCAAACCCGTCGTGGGCCGCCGCAGTTTGAAATGTGGCAACCTGGACTGTAGCCTGGGCAGCTATCGCAATTGAGCTAATCCCGCAGATAAGGTTCAAAAGAGAGACCAGGTCCGGGAGTCTTAACATCTGGAATACGTTCATGTTCAAAAATCCCTGTCATTTTTTATTGTTGCTATAACAGTCTTGCCTGCAAGTACCCGCTCTCCTTTCCGTACTATGATTTCAAAGTCATGAGGAATTGTTACGTCAACTCTTGATCCGAAACGAATCATTCCGATGCGTTGTCCCTGCTCGATGATATCATTTACTCGAGAATAAGGGACAATTCGCCTGGCAATTGTGCCTGCAATCTGCGTGACACTGACATCCCCATACTTGCTGTGAATAATAAACTCGTTTCTCTCGTTCCTTTCAGAGTCTTTACAAAAAGCAGGAAGATATCCACCTTTCTTGTAACTTATTTCCCTGATTTTTCCCGAAATAGGAGCTCGATTTACATGTACATTCTGGAGAAACATGAAAATACAGACTTTCCGGCCTCGTATGTCTATAATAGTGCCATCGGCCGGGGAAATCATGTAAGTATCCGAAACTTCCACCTTTCTTTCGGGATCTCTGAAAAAAAGAACCATAAAGAAAGTCAATGCCATTGCTATGTAAGCAGCGTGGTTTAGATGGGAGCTATCCATTGCCCTGGAGAGAACTGCAAACATTGCGGTTACAAGCGCAGCTGTAAAAAGCCAGGATTCCGAGCCCTTTGCAAGCATTGGCCTCAATCCCCCCCGGACCTGTGAAGAAGGGATTTCAATTCTTGAGAAAGTATGACCAAGAGGCCATCAATCATTCCAAGTAATTCGGGCAGAATCCGGAGTACTACATATGAAATTATAAAGAGGGCAATGCCTGAACCCGCCTTTGCAATATAATTATGCGCAATTATAAAGCTGTCAGCCCCAAACCATTGCTCTCCGTAAGCAACTACCACGAAAATATCCCTGATAAGATTAAGTATATAGATAACTGGCACCGACGCGATAAAAGCCATAGCCAGGCGGTTAAGGGGAGCTCTCACCGCACCTATAAGCCCCATAAAAAGAGCAATGCTTTCAATTGCCGTACAGGCGAGAATGATCTCCACTGTGTACCCATTAAGTGTTATCATATTCCACGCTTTCATGTATGCAGGAATCTCGAAATATTGGAGAACCCAGAGAACCTGGGAAGTAACCCCTCCTATAATCCAGGTATTTAGAGAGGAGAAATTCGCAAATGGGAAATAAACAAGAGCTCCAAGTGCACTGGCACTGGTAAGCATTGAGGTTATGTCAAGGGAATCGGTTTCACCATGAACAAATTCCGAGTGCAGCACTTCTCTATTATTTCTTATATGAAGAGGACCTTCCCTGTACTCCCGAAACATAATATACGCTACAAGTAGACAAAACAGGGTTACTACTATTGTAAGGAACACATTGGCATAGTCCAGGATCTTGAGATAATGGAGAGGCTGATAACTCCAGTGGATGGAAAATACACCCCACCCAATCCCTCCTACCAGTTTACGAACTCTGAAGGTTCTGGGGATGGCGGATGACGCAACCATTAACCCGACTGCGAGCCAGAGTATACTTTCTATCATTTTTCACGCACCTTTTTTGCCAGAGGTAAAGCTTAGTTCTAGATTTTGTTTTTCTTGTTTCTGAGAGCTCAGAAAGGTCTCTGGCAAGTTATGAAGTTTCCGGAAAGTGACATATGAAATCATTTAAAATAATTAATAGATTTCCATAGAAGTTTCTAATAAGTTCAATAGTTCATAGCCATTAGTATTAAGGAATTCAAAGGTTATGGATTTTACTTTCTTTATTGGTAATATTTAGAATTATTACCTCCATTAAAATACTTATACCGAATAATTGAGCCTGCAAATAAGATAATAGATTCCTATTATAGAAGAATAACGTTATAAACATGCCCTTATTTATATAAAAATGTCGAGATGAAAAATTTCAGGAATATGTGTGAAATTCCTTGTTTTGATAAAAGAGAAACATTTAAGAGAAGCTACTGCATAAGGGATTTTTCTGCTTGACAGAAACTTGACTTACAATGTCAAAATTGAAATACGATGACGAGTTTCTACGTTATGCACAATAATAATATTATTTTATTCTGGCATTCCTGTCGGAAAAGCTAATTCAGAAAGGGATTAGTGGCGGAAAAAGAGATCCCCCGGAAAGTAAATGCGAAGGCGTTTTATGAAACCTCAAACTCCTAGTTTAACCGTTGATACCGTAATCCTCTTTAAAAACAGGCTTGTGCTTGTAAGGAGAAAAAATCCCCCATATCAGGGAAAATTTGCCCTTCCTGGCGGCTTCGTAGAAATCGGGGAAAGTACAGAGAAGGCAGCAGCTAGGGAAGCTTTTGAAGAAACAGGCCTTTCGGTAGAGATTATCAAACTGGTAGGTGTCTATTCCGATCCTCACCGTGACCCCAGAGGGCACACGGTTTCAGTGTGCTACCTTGCAACGGGATCCGGAGAGCTAAAATCAGGTTCTGATGCCGATTCCGTCGAGCTTTTTGAGCTCAATTCCATTCCTGAACTGGCTTTTGACCACAATAAAATTATAAATGACGCAAAAAGTGATATTAATGCAATTCTGTACCAAATGTAAAAGTATGATGTTTCCTAAAAACGGCAATTTCGAGTGTAGAAAGTGTGGAAACATAATACCTATAAAAAGTGATGCAAAAAGTTTTGTCTCCAAAGCCAAGATCGATGACCATGAGGTAGTGGTTCTGGAAGGTGAACAGACTTCAGGTCTGCCAACAACAAACGCAAAATGTCCGGAGTGTGGGAATAATACTGCAGCCTGGTGGCTCAGACAGCTCAGGTCTGCTGACGAATCCGAAACTCGCTTCTTCAAATGTACAAAATGCAGATTTACCTGGAGAGAATACGACTGAGGTTTAATTGTTCTTCTATCCACCCTTGAAAAGCACATTTCCCGGAAAAGTAGATTGATCAGGCTACAGCTTCCTTTCTGCTTCAAGCAGAGCCTGAAGCCGCCCTGTTTTCTGACCAAGATTTATATAGTTGCCGGGAGTTTGAATCTAATGATTTTTCCGATTCCAGAAACCCATTTGACTTTATTCGGAGAGTTTACTCCTCAAATAGAGCGAGAACTTCCGAATCTGTAAAGAAATTTATATATCTCAAGGGTAATAAAGAGTTAAAGACTTAAATTATTTATTGGAGAAGAATTATGTTCAAGGCAGCAATTAATGCAGAGCTTCTGAAAGACGCAATTGCCGCACTGGCTGTAATTGTAGATGAGGTCAGATTCAAAATAAAACCGGAAGGTATTTCGGTAAAGGCAGTTGATCCTGCCAATGTTGCAATGGGAATTTTTGAGCTTGGATCATCCGCTTTCGATGAATATAGCGCTGATGAATCTGAAATAGGAGTCGACCTGAACAAGATTATGGATCTGCTGGGGATTGCGGATAAGAACGACACAGTCCGGATGGAACTTGAAGAAGGGAATCATAAACTCCTGATTGATGTCGGAGGGCTGTCTTATACACTTTCTCTTCTCGATCCTTCCACAATTCGGGCAGAACCAAGAGTTCCTCAGCTCGAGTTGCCTGCAAAAGTTGTCCTGAACGGTGCAGATCTCAGGCGTGCTGTGAAGGCTGCAGAAAAAATAAGCGACCATCTGCTCATGGGAGTTTCTGACGACACATTCTATATGGAAGCAAAAGGCGATACCGACAAGGTTCGTCTGGAGATGGGCAGGGACCAGCTAATCGATCTGAAAGCAGGCGATGCCTGTTCTCTTTTCTCTCTGGACTATCTGACCGACATAGTCAAGCCCACAAATAAAGTCAATGAGGTTACGCTTTCCCTTGGAAAAGATTTCCCGATCTTCATAGATTTCGAAATTGCAAACGGTGCAGGAAGAATTTCTTACCTCCTGGCTCCGAGAATCGAGTCGGACTAATCCTATGCAGGCTGACGAACTTGCATATTACCCATTTATTTCAGAAGCATCTACCCATGTTGAGAATCTGGGTATCTCCCTGGATAGTCTACTTAACTCCCGGGCCTACCGGGCCGCAAGGGTAAGGGGAATAGAAAGGGTAAGAGAGGCTCTGGAAGGGGAAATTAAAAAACCCGCTGTCTCCGGGGAAGCCCAGGTTCTCTCGGAACTTCTTTCCTATCCTTTTGCGAGGATGCTGGTTGCCTGTGTGGATGACCAGCTCTTTACCAGACGCTATTCTCTTGCGGAAGCCAAAGCTGCCTATACTCTTCTGAAAAATGAAAACCCGGCTTTTTTGCTTAAATTCGGGGAAGATTTCGGAATTTCAGCCGACTTCAGAGATTCTTATTTCAGTATGCATTTTACGGATTATATTCGCTTTTCAAATTCCCTGAAAGATCCTGCCTGGAAACTGACAAATCGCCAGTTCCGGGCTGGAGAAGTAAAAATTACCAGGGAAGAATTTGCAAGGCTGCTTGAAGAAGCGGTCAGAGAACGTATTGAACAGTCCTTTCCAATTCCTGAAATCCCTTCTGAAGTTTCAAGTTTCTGCGCCCCTTATGTTGCCGAAATAAAGGACCAGTTTGAGGTCCAGAAGAAAAAATTCGGAGCAACGGACTTTGGGACTGTGGAACCGGAACTTTTTCCTCCCTGCATATCCCACGCCCTTGCAAGCGTACAGGGTGGAGTAAACCTTGCCCACTCCATGCGGTTTGCCATGACTTCATTCCTGCTCAGCGTAGGAATGTCAGTGGACGAAATTCTTAACCTTTTCAATATCTCCCCTGATTTTGACGCAGAAAAGACCCTTTACCAGATAGAGCACATTGCAGGCGCAACAGGAAATATATATAAGCCTCCCGCATGCGATACCATGCGAACCTATGGTAACTGCATAGGAAAAGATAGGTTATGCGAAAAAATCAGTCATCCTCTGGCGTACTACGAGAAAAAAATATATCTGAAAAATAAAGAAAATGAAAAGGGAAAAGAGAAGGAGAAGGAAAGAGCGACGGAAAAAGAAAATGGAAAGGAAAAAGAGCAGGAGAAGTAAAGTTCAGAATAAATCGAAGAGCGGTATTTTTCAATCTCGGATTTATGCACCTGCGTATAAAAGGAAGCATAGATAAAATAATCTTAAAAAGTTGCGTATTCTCCAGTTTCCATCATGCATATTTTTTGTATATAGATGGGCATGTCTCTATCTAGAAATCTTTATGTTAAAACACTGTCCAGCTTTATCTACACATACTGTCTGACAAATTCCTCTGGCATTAAGGTGCGCTTTACGGTTTCTTCAATTGATAAGCCTTCACTTAAAAACCTTTTCACTACGCTCTCCATGGGCTCACCAACCTCAACAATGTGCATATCAGGATCGTAAAATCTTATAACCCGCTGTCCCCAGGGCTGCTCTTTTAGTTCGTGCACATATTCAACGGAATCCATACCTTTTAGCTTTTGTAGGAAACTATCTAAATCATCTTCTTCAAAATACAGTTCAGAATTATTTGATTTTTGAACGATATCATCTGTATTTATGCTTATTAAATTTGAAAAATGTGATTTCAAGTGTATAGCAAAACCGCCCTCAAATGATACATTCTCACCGAAATCGCATTGTACCTTTTGATTAAGGACGTTTTCGTAAAAATTTCTGGAAACCTCTATATTATTAACAACAATAAGTGGACATATAAATCTCATCTTATTCCCTCTTTTATAAGTAAATATGATATTGAATACGAGTTATTG
>Ga0105091_10000354_pt1 | contig 18975 bp, 10 predicted proteins | sample PPLLak1March2015_FD_87022 | JGI IMG/M metagenome (GOLD analysis project Ga0105091, IMG submission 87022) | Freshwater sediment microbial communities from Prairie Pothole Lake near Jamestown, North Dakota, USA - PPLs Lake P7 Core (1) Depth... | ecosystem: Environmental > Aquatic > Freshwater >... | reverse complement strand
TCATTGTGGCCGGACTCTCCAGAGTCCGGTGCCGGGCTCGCCGAGAGCCCGGCCAAAAAACGGGGAAGTGGCAACCAATTTGACTCCAGAGGACGATTCGTCAGGCTTCGCTTCTGTTTCAACGCTTCGTGTCTGGTGGCTCAGCGATTTGTGGCCGGGCTTCCGAAGCCCGGCCAACCGGACTCTGGAGAGTCCGGCCACAATAAATGCTGAGGCAAAGCCACATGATCTCCGATTCTCGCTCCCAGTCTCCGCCAACGCTCCGGCGGGTATGCTTGCTGGCTGACGACGCCGAGGGTGGTTAAGTGGGCCTATTCCTGAGGGCGAACATGAAATTCAAAGGCCTTCCCAACTGTATCCGTTTGGGTCATCTTCTGAGCCTCACTCTTGCCCGGGAGAGTGAAATAGACCCTCACAGTTCCACGATATTCCCCCGCCCGAACAGTCTGGATGGCTTTCTGGCAGTGGCGATGGACCACGTTTCTGTGCGCGAAGGCTACCGCCTCTGGCACGGTGTTTCGCATCTCGATGACGCCCGCCAGGCGCCCCCGAATGAAAAGCATTTCGACGGGTGGTCGATGGGCCCGAACCTCGATTCCCCGTTCACGGCCGGTCAGCACATCCCGGATTGAACGTCGGCGGATGGTATGACGCGGGAGACTTCGACATCCAGACGCCGAGCCAGTTCGCCGTCATTCAGAACCTGGCCCTGGCCTACCGGGAATTCGATCTGAAGTGGGACCAGCTCACGGTGGACGAAAAAGCCCGTTCGGTGGAAATGCACCGGCCCGACGGGGTTCCGGATGCCGTCGAGCAGGTCAAACACGGCATCCTCCAGATTCTGGCGCAGATCAAGGCCATCGGGCACGCCATCCCCGGCATTAACGAGCCGACGCTGCGGCAATACACGCACCTGGGCGACGGCGCATCTAAGACAGATGGCCGCATCTATTCGGATAAGCTCGGCGCATACGACGTTGATGGGAACTTCTCCGGCGCCCCGGACGACCGCTGGGCCTTCACGACAAAGTCGGCGATGCTCCAATACGGCGCCGCCGCCTCGCTGGCCGCCGCGTCGGTGACCCTCAAAGGCTGGGATGACGCCCTGGCCAAAGAGTGCCTGCATACTGCCGTCAAGCTGTGGGAAGAGGAGCAAACCAATCCGACGCCCGCTCCGTCACGTCCGGGTGGCGGCGGCCCCCCTGGGATGGGACAGACGATGGAATGGAGGGCGGCTCTCGAGCTGTTGATCGCGACCAACGGCGGAGAGACGTACAAGAAACGGCTGCTCGAGATTTACCCCACAATCCTGCAGCGCTTCGGCTTCGGCGGTTGGACGGCTGTCCGCGCCCTACCTTACATGGACGACGCGTTCAAAAAACAACTGGAAGAAGCGGTAAAGGCCTATGTGCCCCAGTTGGACAAAGAGCTGGCGGCCACCCCGTTCGGCGTGCCGCCGAGTCTGGGCACCTGGGGCGGGTCGGGCAGCGTGCTTGACCTCGGAGTGAGAATGTACTTCCTGCGTAAGGCCTTCCCGGAGATCGTAGGCCAGGACTACACGCTTCGCGCCGCTAATTACATCCTGGGTACGCATCCGTCACTCCAGCACCTCGTACGTGTCGGCCGTCGGAACATCCTCGAAGCTCAAGACCTACGGCAACAATCGTGCCGACAACACGTTCATTCCCGGCGGCGTGATACCAGGCTACATCATCATCAAGCCGGACTTCCCGGAGTGCATTGACGACTTTGGATTCCTGTGGTTTGAGGACGAATGCGTGATCGGCGGCGCCAGCAAGTGGATTCTGGCCGCCAATGCGGCCGACGCGCTTGTCAGGAGATGATACGAGGGTCGCAGTGTATCGGGCACCGGGCACTGGAATGGCTATTCCGATTCTTCCACAACCTCGATGCCATTCACGCAGGCCATTTTGACAACGGGAACGAACGAAAGGACGATTTTGCCCTGGGCGGTCGGTCGAATTCCGGAAAAGGTTCGATTCAGGGGCCGGCCTTCTCCTCCCGCCTCCTTGAAGATATCGAAGTTCCTCATCAGGGCGACACCGTTACAGTACACGTCAAAGATACGACTGCCCTGTCCGCCCACGCCAGTATTGCCAGGCCCGTAATGGCCTTCGCAGAGCTTCAGCGTCACGCGATAACGCCCCTCGGCCACTGGCACCGCATAGGAAAAATTCCCCCACCGCTCGCTGGCGTAGAGGGTCAGGTCAGGTGAAACCGGCTCGCTCGCTCGAGCCGGGTTCTTAGAGCGGACCAGGGCATTTCCACCCAGAAAATAGGAATCGGCTCGCCACTCTTGCCCGGCGGAATCTCGCCATGAGGAGGGCCAACCGGCGCGAATTCTAATCGGCCTGACCTTACCTGGGCTGACCGGCAGCACTTCGACTCCATTCAGAATCGCCGCGCCTCTTTGGGAGGCGAAACTCAGGTGAAGGAAGCCGTCCTTGGCCGGCGCGATGTCCCGGAAGACCCTCTCATCTGCAGTATTGGCGCCGGCGGCATCCGCCACTACATCGAACAGATCCAGAATCTGTTTCCCATTAGCGAAAATTCGAAAAAGGCGCTGCCCCTCACCGCTGGACTCGGCGCTAATGAAATCAGCCAACCCCGTTTCGGCAAAATGAAGATGCATCTCGTAGGCGCCAGGCGCCAACGGAATGTCATAGCGAAAGTCGCCCTGGCGTCCGTGCCGGTAAATATCGGGGTCCAGCGTTCGAAAAACCCTTTCCGCGGAGGGAAGGGTGGGCAAGGAACCACCGGAGAAGAAGCGATCCGCGCCCCAGGCCCGTCCGCTGCGGTCGACGTAAGGGTTGGTGGCGCCCGCGATCATCCGCAGGTCGGCGCTCGCCGACGCTCCTGACGCACGGCCGGAACCAGGAGTGGACGTGGTGTCACGGGAGACAGGAGTGGACGTGGCCTCACGAGAGACAGGCTTCAGGTCGTTCGACCGCCACAGCAAGAAGGCGGCTCCCACTACCAGAACCGCGGTGATGCAGATGATCAACGGAAGGATTAGCCGGCGCCGGCGAGCAGGAACCTTTGTCTCCGCTGGCGTCTCCCACCTGAATTCCGCACTGTAGGATCCTGGCGGCAGATGAATTCTGACTGGATGATTCGAATGATTCTCGGCCTGGTAGTGCTGCGCCAACTTCTTCCGCACTTCATTGGCTGTTACTCGGACGATCGTGTGCTGACCAGTATCGAAATCCGGCGGAAGTTGGAACAGGTCTATTCCGATCGACCGCTCTTTGAGAGCGTCGGTCTGCCCTGCAATCGTGTGCTCGACTATGTGCTTCACGAACTCGCTGCATCGCTTGCTGGTGCGAAAAGCGCCGCTTCCCAGCAGACGATCGAGCTCCGCCCGCACCGCCCGCTCGCGCGCCTCGCTGAGTTCCCTTTGTTCGCTCTCGCCCATGCTCGGCTCCCGGGGGAACCATACCACAACCTTCTTACGAGGGTCGAGCGCATCCTAACGGTCCCGGCTAACCGTTAAACGGACACCACTCAGGACTTTCGCAATAATGGCGATCAGCGAGATTTCACTGGAGTTGAGCGCGGTATACCGTATCGAACCTAGCCAGTCCGGGATCTGCGGGCTAGAGTATCAGGGGGACTTGACGCGCTTAATGGTGGATAGCGGTATAGTCCAATAAGCCGGAACAGGAGGATCAAGTGAGAATGTGGACATTGTTCGAAACACGGTCTGTGAGAATCCTCGCATTGACACTGCTCAGCTGCGGGTTGTGTTCGGGGCAGGGAACGGACGACTGCAAGCCCTCAGCACTCAACATTCCCGGTGCGCAATACCCCTGCGTTTATCCCGATCATCGCGCGACGTTCCGGATGATGGCCCCCGACGCCCAAAAGGTGCAGGTCAAGGTGCCGGGCAAAACCCTCGATATGGTGAAGGGGGAAGACGGGGCGTGGACCGCAACCTCGGAGCCGCTGGTCGTCGGCTTTCATTACTACTCAGTGGTGGTCGATGGCGCGACGATGGCTGATCCGGCGACTTATACATTCTTCGGCTCCGGCTGGGAAAACAGCGGCATTGAAATCCCCGAGGGGCCAGAGGGAGAGTATTACCGTCCTCGAGATGTGTCGCATGGGCAGGTCAGCCAACGGTGGTACTACTCCAAAGTCACGGCCAAGTGGCGGCGCTGTTACGTTTACACGCCTCCGGACTACGACGCTGAAAAGACGCGCTATCCCGTCCTGTATCTGATGCACGGCTGGGGAGAGGACGAAACTGGCTGGCATATTCAGGGGCACATGGATTTCATCCTGGACAACCTGATTGCGGCGAAGAAGGCCAGGCCGATGATCGTCGTAATGGACAACTTGAACGCGGTCAAGCCGGGAGAGGACGGCACGATCTTCACGTCCCGTGGACTCCGGCCGCCACCAAGACCTGCCACCCCGCCGGCAGAGGGAGGGCAGGCGGCTGCCCCTCCGCCTCGGCGCGGCGGCTTGGCCGGTTTTACCGGAGCGACGTTCACCGAGATGATGCTCACCGATCTGATTCCCATGATCGAGAAGACCTACCGGGTGCGTACCGGGCGCGAGAATCGCGCGATGGCCGGACTATCCATGGGAGGCATGCAGACCTTTCTGACGACTCTGGCGAACCTTGACGAGTTCGCCTACATCGGCGGGTTCAGCGGCAGCACGGGCGGCCGAGGGGGAACGTTCGATCCCAAGACCTCGAATAACGGCGTGTTCGCCGATGCAGCCGCGTTTAACAAGAAGGTTAAGGTCTTGTTCCTTGGAATCGGCTCCATGGAAGGTCCCGGTGCGAAGAACTTCAGCGAACAGTTGGCCAAGGCCGGCATCAACAATGTCTATTTCGAGTCGGCGGGTACGGCCCATGAGTGGCTGACGTGGCGCCGGTGTCTGAACGATTTCGCTCCCCGACTCTTTAAGTAAGGAGGGGACCCCAGATGGCTATCTTGCTCACGTTCATTCTGATCGCAGTGACGCTCACTGCGCCTGCGGTGGCTGCGGACAAGGTTCAATTATCGGTTGACGCGTCCAAGGCCGGCGCGAAGATCGACCGAAACATCTTTGGGCAGTTCGCCGAGCATCTCGGTCACGGAATTTATGAAGGCGTATGGGTCGGCCCGGATTCAAAAATCCCCAACACTCGCGGTATTCGCAAAGACGTTGTCGCCGCCCTGAAAGCGCTGCGGGTGCCGAACGTGCGATGGCCCGGGGGCTGCTTTGCGGACGAATACCACTGGCGCAAAGGCATCGGGCCGGCCGGTCAGCGAGCCGCGACACTCAATCCCAACTGGGGCGGCGTCATCGAGCCGAATAGCTTTGGCGTACATGAATTCATGGATTTTCTGGACCAGATTGGCAGCGAGGCTTACCTCTCAGTCAATGTCGGCTCCGGCACCCCGCAGGAAGCGGCCGACTGGCTTGAATACCTGACCACCGCGCAGCCGACGGCGCTCGCCAAGGAACGAGCCGCTAACGGTCATCCTGCGCCCTACAAGATCGCGTACCTCGGGATCGGCAACGAAAGCTGGGATTGTGGCGGCAACATGACACCCGACTACTACCTCAGCCAGTTGAAGGTCTACAGCCGCTTCGTGAGGAACTTCAATCCTGCGCAGCAGGACAAGCAGCAGATGCTGAAGATCGCCGTAGGCCCTGGCGGTGGCGAGCCGCGGTGGACCGAATGGACTGAAGTCATCATGAAGGCTTGGCAGAACCACCAGTGGAGTTGGGACATCAACGGTCTTTCGCTGCACTCGTACACGGTAGGACAGTGGCCTCCGGCCTTCACGTCGGTCGGGTTCGGAGAAAAGGAGTACAGCCAGTTCCTGAAGCACACGCTGGCCATGGAAGATCTGATCAGCAAGCATTCGGCGATCATGGACAAGTATGACCCGCAAAAGAAGGTCGCGCTCGTAGTTGATGAGTGGGGCGCCTGGTACGCCCCGCTGCCCGGCAGCAACCCCGGCTTCCTGGTCCAGCAGAATAGCCTGCGTGATGCATTCCTGGCCGCGCTTAACCTGAATATCTTCGCCCGCCACGCCGATCGCGTGCGCATGGCCAACATCGCGCAGATGGTGAATGTACTGCAGGCGATGATCATGACGGACAACGAGAAGATGGTTTTGACCCCGACCTACCACGTTTTCAAGATGTACGTGCCCTTCCAAGACGCCGCGTTTGTACCGGTATCTTGCGACGGCGGCGCCTATACGGACGGGAACGTGACTTTGCCCCGTGTCGACGCCATCGGAGCCAAGGATCCGGCTGGCAAGCTGTGGCTGGCGATCACTAATCTCGACCCCAATCAGCCTGTCGAAATCGAGGTGAACCTGGGAGGCATGGCTGCCAAATCGGCGGGTGGAGAGACGCTGACCGCGCCTCAGGTTGATAGTGTCAACACCTTCGAAGCGCCCGGGACGGTAGCGCCGAAGCCCGTCTCAGCAAAGATTGAAGGCGGCAAACTGGCTCTCAAACTGGAGCCTAAATCGGTGACCGTAATCTCAGTCGAGTGATAGCAGAGGACCGCAGAAGGTGTGACAAATCGAGCAGGCTCTCCGAGACGGGTTTCCGACCCCACAGGCATATGCGCTCAAATAAGAAGGCCGTATTTGTGCCGATCGTGGAACCGCATCACAGGCTGTGCTTGTCCCGAAGGGACAAAGCAGGTCAAGAAATACATTTCGCGCCAAGAGGAACACCATCGCCGGGTATCGTTTCAGGAGGAGTTCAGGGCGTTTCTCCGCCGATACAAGGTCCAATACGACGAACGTTACGTGTGGGACTGATGGGGTCGTGCGAATGCTCTTCCCCTTCAGGGAAGGTATGGCAACTGGTCCAAAACCCAGGGTACCTGAAAAACGGTACCCTGGGCTATCTTGCCTTGTCCCTCCGGGACAAGAAGCGGGTGCTTATTTTAGCGCTTATGACCGAAGGGGGTCGGAAACCCGTTTCTAAGTGGGGCAATGATCCTGTTCGGCGGGCACTGCCATGGTGAGGAGTTTATGAAAGGATTGCGATGAAAACGACGAAACTGCTCTGTTTAACAACACTGATGGTCACCGTCGCTCTGGGCCCGTGGTTGGCGGCGCAAGTACAGACTGAAGTCCCGCCGCCGGTTCCCGGCGCCAAACCGGTGAGGGTGGAGCGCATCAAGATCCACGGGACAGCACTGGAAGGCAACTTGGAGGGGAATGCGGTCGACCGCGACGTGTTTGTGTTCTTACCTCCCAGCTACGCCAAGGAGAAATCCCGACGATACCCGGTCGTCTATGCCTTGCATGGCTATTCGATCGGCGCCGAGCAGTGGACCGGCGAAATACATGTTCCGCAGACCATCGAAGGCGCCTTCGCTCAAGGCGTCAAAGAGCTGATCGTCGTCCTGCCGGATTCGAAGACCGTTCACAACGGTTCCATGTATTCGAACTCGGTCACCACCGGGGATTTCGAGCAGTTCATTGTGCACGATTTGGTCGCTTACGTCGATACTCACTATCGGACAATTCCAGCCCGGCTCGCGCGCGGCCTGGTTGGGCACTCGATGGGAGGATACGGCGCCACTCGAATCGGCATGAAGCACGCGGACGTCTTCGGCAGCCTGTACATCATGAGCCCGTGTTGCCTGGCGCCACGGGGGACCGCACCCGCTAATCCGGAGGTCGAGAAGGCTCTGGAGGAGGTTAAGACGCCTGCAGATTCGGCAAAACTGTCCTTCTTTCCTCGCGCGCAGCTGGCGACGGCGGCCGCTTGGTCCCCGAATCCGAAGAATCCCCCGCTTTATCTGGACCTGCCCAGGAAGGGAGGCGAGCCCCAGCCGGAGGTGATCGCCAAGTGGGCGGCTAATGCGCCGCTGGCTTTCGTCGATCAGTACATTGGGAGCCTGCGCCGGTATCGCGCAATCGCGATGGATGTGGGCGACCAGGACGGCTTGCGGGGGGACGCCGCCAAGCTGCATGAAGTGTTTGACAAGTACGGTCTCGCGAACACCTTCGAAGTGTATTCGGGCACGCACACGAGCAGGGTGGCCGATCGCTTCCAGAATTACGTGATGAAATTCTTCGACCAGAATCTTTGCTTCAAGCCGGGCTGTAAGTAAGGTTTAGGGTGATGCCGGGGCCGCCCCACGACGGGAGGAGGCACAAGGAGGGTGGCGTCCGCTTGAGCCCGAAGCCGCCTTCGGGACGATCTATTCCGGCAGCGCAGGTGGGGAGGCAGACATCTTGCGTGCAAGGTCCTCATCCGCCTTCCTTCGCAACTGGCGGACTTTGTCAAATTCCTTCTGGGATGCTGCTGTGTCGCCCAAAGCCCGATAAACACGTCCCAGCTGGTAGTGCGCATCAGCCTCGCTCGGATCCAGGCGGACGGCGTGCTGGAGCGCGGCGGTCGCCTCCGGGTACTGTTTCAAGTCTGTAAGCGCCCTGCCCAAATAGACCTGGGCGATCCGAAGGTCGCTTTTCAGTTGAATCGCCTTTCTGAGCAGGGGAATAGCTTCCTCTGGCCGGTTCTCTTTGAGCTTGATATCGCCGAGATAGGCCAGCGCTTGAGCATTGTCGGGATAGAGTGAGAGTTCAACGCCAAATTCGCTTTCGGCTTGCTCATATTGGCTCAGCTTCAGATGCAAGAACCCGAGGCCGAAATGCAGATTGGGCTCGCTTGGCGCGATCCTCGCGGCCTCCTCGAATTCCGAGAGCGCAGCTTCAGTTCTCCCCAGCCCATCGAGGGCCTGCCCCATAAAGATGTGAGCCGCAGCGGAGTTTGGATCTTGTCTCAGAATCAGCCGAAACTCATTCTCGGCGCAGGCATGGTTCTTTGCCCAGAGGCAGCTCTGCGCCAACACCTGATGGAGTTGGATATTCGTAGGTTCGAGCTTGGCCGCCGGTTCAAGGTATTTGACTGCTTGCCCGTATTGTTCGGCCCCATAGCAGCTGAAGCCCAGGAGAACACGCGCCTGTTCGTTTTGCGGGTCGGCGGCCATGGCAGCCGTAAAGGGCGGGATGGCTGACTTGAAGCGGCCCTGTTTGAACTCCGCCAAGCCCAGATTCAGTTGTATCCCGGGCAGCTTGGGATTCAGAGCGAGAGCTTTCCTATAGGCAACAGCCGCCTCGTCAAATTTCTGCAACCTGGAGAGGAGGACGCCCATACTGGCAAGGGCGGGAGCGTTCTGGGGATTTTGCTTGATGACCGTACGCCAGACTTTGACGGCTTCTTCCAACTTGCCTCGTTTTTCGAGAGCAACCGCCTCGGCGGGGCTGCCGGTCTGCGCCAACGCGAGGATTGCCAAAAGAACGGAAAGGATCACCGCATTCAACTTACAACATTCGAGGTATTGCACACAGAGAATTATCCACGAACGAACACGCATCACATTCGTGTTCGTTCGTGGATGAAAACACGTCCGCGGGAGACCTAGAAGAATAACCTCATGCCCAGCTCCAGGTTGCGCGGGCTATTGGCGCTGGTGACCGTGCCGAAGGTGCCGCTGGTGATGCTGGCGTCAACACCCGAGAACTGCGTGTGGTTGAAGGTGTTGAAGGTTTCCAGCCGGACCTCGAGCCCAGTCTGTTCGGTGAAGTGGAACTGCTTGAACAGCGACATGTTCCAGTTGTTGCGCCCCGGGTTGCGCAGGTAATTCCTCTGCAGATTCCCCCACTGGAGCGCGGCCGGCTTGGCAAACGACGCCTTGGTGAACCACGCCTCTCGGGTCTTTGGATATGTCACCTCCGAGATCAGGTTCGCCCGGTTGCTGGTTCCGCCTCCATACCCGAGATTGTCGGGGCCGCCACCAATCGAGAACGGGGTCCCGGTCTGGAACAACGCGATGCCGGAGACTACCCATCCTCCGAGTATCTTCCCGGCCACTCCCTGGTTCTTGAGGAACGGGACATCGTACACGAAGCTGGTGGTGGAGACATGCCTGCGGTCCCAGCCGGCTGGCCCGTAGTCATACCTGACATTGAACGGGTTGGAAATGTTGGAGAACAGCTCACCATCGATAATGTCGAGGGTATGCGACCAGGTGTAGGAGCTGTTGACCGTCATGCCCCGGAACGCGGTAACCCGCAAGGCGGCCTGCAGCGAGTTGTAGTTGGAGGTTCCGCCAAATTCCAAGGGGGCGATGGATGCCCAGCCCAGATAGGGGCGGTAGAGGTTGGGATTCAAGGTAGTACCGCTGTAGCCGCAGGTCGCGCCGCACACCTGCGTACGGATTGTCGTATCTTCCTTCACGGTGTTGATGTTTCGTCCCATCGACTGGTGATAATTCTCGTTGCCCACATAGGACACGCTCAACACCGCGTTTTCGCGCAACTGCTGCTGGATTCCCAGGCTCCATTGAATCGCTGTGGGTATCCGGTAATCGTAAGCAACCGTCGTCATGCTGGACGGGAAGTACGCGGTGCTCGCCGTCAGCCCGGTTTGATAATTGGTCGCCGGATCGGCCCAGTACACGGTGCTCGGACTGGACTGGAAGGAGAAGGGAGCGTTCGGCCCCATGTTGTACTGCTCGTTGCCGCCGAGGCGTTCATAGAACATTCCGGCACCGGCCCGCAGAATGGTCTTGCCTTTGCCGGTCACATCATATGCAAATCCGACGCGCGGGGCGAAAGTGTTCCAGTATTGCTTGACCAGGCCCTTCGGAATTCCGTTCCGTCCGGCGATTCCGACGCCATTCATGTAGAACTTGGTACTCTCGAGAGGAATGCCAGACACCGTTTCGAATCCGGGCCCGTTCGTGTCCAAGGCGCCGCTCGGCAGGAAGACCGCCGCTTTCGCCGGATCGTAGAGGTTCGGATAGAAATTCGACGCCCTGTTGTTGGTATCGTAGGCGTGGGGGAGTCCTTCCCAGCGCAGGCCCAGGTTGAGCGTCAGCCGGTTGGAGACGCGCCAGTCGTCCATGGCATAGAGCGAGATGGTGTTGTTCGAGATGGACACCCAGTCTCTGATGTTTGGCTCGCTGTACGAAGAGGCGAGGCCGAGCATGAAGTCGCCCATGCTGTTCCCGGTCACCGTGCCGAAATTGACCGTGCCGGCCGAGTTCAGCTGTAGCTCCTGGTTCTTATGGGTCCACATATAGGATCCGCCGAACTTCATGTTGTGCGTCCCATGGATCCAGGAGAGATCATCCTTCCACTGGTAGCTGCGCCAGGTGTTCTGCCAAGGCCACCACCCGGCGGTGTAACCGACATTGTAGGGAGCTCCAATGTTGATCGCGGGCAGCTTGTTCTGAATGTTGGCAGCGGGCGTGAATAAGGTCTTCACCTTGTAATCGCTCGGCGCTTCCCAGACGCCATCCGCGGTAATGAGGATGTTGTTGCCGTTGTAGTTGAACGCCGCCTCATTTAGCAGGGTCGGGCTGACGGTGTAGACCGCGTGCACGACGCCAGCCCAGGAGGGGACGGACATGGTCGAACCGGCCGTATTATACGTACCGCCGGCCCACAGGGGCGGGGCTTGCGACTGCGTGCCGTTGTCGTAGATCAGGGAGCTGAAAACGGCCAGTTTCTCATTGAACTGATGGTCGACGCGGAAGGTTTCCTCACGGAAAAAGGTGCTGTTATTGTTCACCGCGTACCAGCGGCCGTCGGCGGTGTTGGGCCCCGGGAAAAGGCCGGCCGCCAGGACCGCCTTGGCGTTCGCGTCGAGCAAACCGCTCGGGATCTTATTCCCCGGAAAGTACTGTGGTGTGTCGGCCGTGCTGGGGGTGAGCCCGTACTGAGCAAACTTCGCGATCAGCTTCGGGTCATTGGTGGCTGGTACCTTGAGTTGCAGGCAGCCGCTGCCTGTGCAAGCGCCGCCATTAGCGACTGGCAACAAGGAGCTGAAGTCACCCGTCGTCAGGGGCCTGGGAATGGCGAGCGCATTGAGCGCGCCTCCGTTGATCAACCTCCGCCACTCCATGTTGTAGAAAAAGAAGGTTTTTTTCTCCTTGCCGAAGGGAACCGGCCCGCCAACATTGAAGCCGAACATGTTGTAGCGGAGCTCCGGCTTTTTGCGACCATAGAAATTGTTGAAGAAGGGGTTGGCGTCAAACTTGTCGTTGCGCATGTACTCCCAGGCGCTGCCGTGGTACTCCTTCGTGCCGCTCTTCGTCACCATGGTGACCATGCCCCCGGAGGACTGGCCAAGGTCAGCCCCGTAGTTGCTGGTCATGACCTTGAATTCCTCGAGCGAATCCTGCGAGGGGGACACGATGAAAATGCCGCCGCCGCCGCGGTCATAGGCTTCTCCGCCGTTGATCAGCCAGTTGTTGTGGTCGGGACGCTGGCCGCCAAAGGAGATGGTGCGGTTCTGATTCTGAGCCATCGGGGAATCAAAATCCGGCATGTTAGATGAGGCGCCAGGCACCAAAGCCGTCAGCTGCAGGATGTTGCGCCCGTTGGTGGCGAGCTGCGAAACCAGGGTATCCGTAATGGTCTGGCTGACTTCGTTCGTGTCCGATTGAACCTGCAGCGCGTTGGATTCGACGGTGACACTTTCGGCGAGCTCGCCGACCTGGAGCGCCGCGTCCACGCGCACGGTGTCTTGAACGTTGAGCGTGATGCTCGTCCGCTCGTACCCCCTGAAGCCCGGAGCCTCCACCTTGACGTTGTAGCGTCCAATCGCGAGATTGGGGGCGGCATAGCTGCCGGTCGCGTTGGTTTCGGTGGTACGGACGATTCCAGTATCCAGGTTGGTGATCGTGACCTTGGCGCCCGGGATAACGGCGCCGCTCGAATCAGTCACGGTTCCCACTATGCTGGCATTCCCCTGTCCGTACGATGCTGCGCCCAGCAACACGACACCAAGCACCAGCAACAAGGGTAGGAACACACATCTACATACCCCGCCGGGAAACTTCAGCCTGCGCTGGTTTCTCCCCGCTGAAAATCCGTCGCTTGACCTTTCACAATGCAGAGACATAGCTACAAACCTCCTCCCCTTTCTAAGCGGCCTGGGATGCCGACTGGATCACGATAGTCGCCCGCTTTCACCTCCGGTAGGTTCGATACGGTATGCTGCATTCAAGTCGAATAGAATCTTATGGATAGGACTTCGTAAAGACGTTTAACGTATTAAAACGCTAACGGTTAGCCGAGACTGCGGAGACGACTGCTACATGCCCAGCAAGCAAAAGGCCTATGGAATGTCAGTTATTCAGCTGGGAGTAGCACTTGCCGTCTTTGTCCGATTAACCGTTAGGCCACGCAGGCTAACGGTTTGTCGATCGTCTCGTTCATGGATAGGCTTTTAACGCTTGTACTTCGAATTCATACACACTGATGCTTGTGGGAGGCAGGGTGATGATGCGGGGCGTCTTCGGCAATGCGCTCTCCGCGATCTTCGCCGCCGGCCCGAAACCAAACGGCCCCGACCCCGGGGGCTGGCCGGCTGCCGAGGCTGGAGCGGTCAATTGCCAAAGGCGGGCCCTCCCGCAGGACTCGACACCGTTCAGATTCAGTTCGCAATCCTGTGGTGTCTCGGTGGGATTGACGACCGAAACTACGAGCTTCTTGCGATCGGCGCTTAGCGCGGCAAAAACGTCAAGCGGGTAGGTCGGGCTTCCAGAGGGACGCGCGGAGGTGTCCACCCCGACCACCCCCTTGATGCTGCACTGCGGAGAGTTGCCAGTCACGGCAAGCGGCACAGCGCCTTTGAAGTGGTCGTGCAGCACCTTCATGACCAGTCCCTCCATTCGGAACCCGATCGGCTCGCCGTATGCGTCCATCGCCAGCGTGAACATGCCGCCGGTAGCCACTGCCAAGCCCACCTTGTCGGAGTGTCGGAAGAATTCGTGGTAGACCAAGGCGTTGGTCATGGGATTCAGCATTGGATGGCTGGCGGGAGGCGCGCTGGCCGGGTTGACCGGCCGGTTCCGGGGCGACCATTCGTCGAAAGCGAACTTGATCTCCTTGTCTTTCAGATACGGCATCCTCTTGAGGTACTCCTCCCACGCCTCGAACTTGAACTGCACTTTGTTCGACAGGCGGCGGACCTTGTGAGCTAGCGGATCGTTCGCGTCCACGAACTGCTGCGTTTCAAGATCGATTGCCAGATTGGGGTAGCCGTAGAAGTGTTCACCAAGGTAGTCGATGTAGTCGGCTGAATGTTTGAGAAACGCGCCGGTCCAGTCGTGTTTGGAGCCGAAAGCGAAGGGCACTTTTTCGTTGAGCTGCTCCCGCTGGGGGAAGGTGCCCAGCTGCCGGTTCTCGATGTAACACCACGATGTTTCCTCAGGCGTGGCGCTGGAGGCGATCACCTTGATCATCGGATCGATCTCCTTCATGGCCTTGACGACCAGGTTGTGCTTCTCCACGTACTGGTTGGGGGCCATGTGGCCCCACTGCCAGGGACCATACATTTCATTGCCGATCCCCCAGATCTTCACACCGTATGGCTCGGCATGGCCGTTGGTCGCGCGTAAGCTCCCCAGCCGGCTCGTGGCGGGCCCGTTCACGTACTCGACCTCCTCGGCGGCCGAGTGGGCGTCGCCCAGCCCAGTGTTCACTGCGATGTAGGGCTCCGCGCCCAGCAGGCGGCAGAAGGTCATGAAGTCGTCGATCCCCATGTCGTTCGACTCCAGCCAACCCCAGGCCAGCTCCCGCCGCGGAGGCCGCTTATCGGCGTCGCCGATGCCGTCACGCCAGTCGTAAGCAGACACGAAGTTCCCGCCGGGCCAGCGCGCAATCTCGATTCCTTGCTCCTTGAGCAAACGGACCATGCCGGCTTTGAAACCGGAGATGTTCTCACTAGGCATGAGAGAGGCAGCGCCGATCTCCAGGGTCCCGCTGCCGGTCCCTACGATCTCGAACGCGCCTTCGTTGGTGTCAGCCTGAGCCGTGAACTTCACGGGGAACTTGGCGTAGTCGGCGGTCAGCCGGCCAATGCTGACAGTCTGGCGATCTCCCGGATTCGGCCCCCAGACCAGGCTTACCTCCACCTTGGCGCCCGGGCTGCCCGACAGTACCACTCGCCCCGTGTAGGCTCTTCCAGCCCGCAGTGGAATGCCCGATTGACAAATGCCGTGAGGCTCGAGGGCCGCCAGACGAATGAGCGGACTCCACTCACCCACGTAGGCGTTTTTGCAGTCCATGGTCACAAACTCGTCGGCGCCGACCGGCCTCCATCGGGGTTGCGGCCCCCTTCGGCCAAACCCTCCCGTCGGTGCTGTGGGTTGCGGCTTGGAGTTGATCTCGTTGAAGAACTTCCGGTCGAACAACAGCTCCGCCCAAACCCGGGTCGTGGCCGGCTCCATGAAGCCGCCGAAAACCAATTCCGTGATCGGCTGCGCCGTGTTTGTGGCGTCAATTGTAACCGCCACAGGTTGGGCAATCGCTGTTCCTGTAACAACCGCAACCAGCGTCGCCAGTAGAAACCACTGTCTGCTGTTCTGCATGTCTGTTCTCCGCTCCTGCTTTCGCAACAGGAGAAGGCGGCCCGTTCTTGAGAACCTCCCCTAAAGTAAGTTCGATCGTACCCTAGCAGGCCAAATCCCTCCCCGACTAGGTTTCGTACGGTATGGGGTTGCACGCTAGACGGAATCCTATGGTTGGAGGCGGGGAGATAGTCGCGGTGCGCTGTTCCGTTTAACTGTTAGCCGCGATGTTAGAATTGCGCGGCTCGGAAGTTGTCCACCGGCAGCTGGTTCGTGGCTATACCGTTACGTGGGGCTCGATGTTTCACGTTGCGACGGACCCTCACGCCTCGGGGCGTCTTTACGTGAGCATAAGCAGAACGCCCGGGTACGTTATCGCTGGCGACGACAACCGGCCCCATCTTCTCTTTGTCAGCTCTGACCGAGGAGCAACCTGGCATTCCGTGACTTACAGCGATAGTCCGCTTCCGTTGTTTACTTTTCCCCATCCGCGGGTGGCGGGCCTCGTACTCGGTGTCGAGCGGACTCAGACCGGAGGCAATCTCCTCAAGTCCGACGATTACGGCGAAAACTGGGTTCCCCTCGCCAAGCTCGACACGGTCGCTTCGAAGCTCGAATTCGACTCTGTCGATGACAAGCGGATTTACGCCGCCACAGAAATGGGCCTGTTGATCAGCACCGACGGCGGAGCGGTCTGGTCTGCCGCGGGGAACGGGCTGAGCGGCGGTCCGGTCCGATCACTGGATGTGCTCGAGGACGGCGACCTCATTGTTTGGCAAGACCGCATCTACAGAAGCACCGATCATGGAGCGAGCTGGCAGGCTGGTGTTGCGCTCGACTCCCAGATCAGAAGCTTCATCCCCAGTTGGTCCCAACCTGGCGTTTCCTACGCCTTCACTCCAGACAACATGCTGAAAAGCACCAACAACGGCCAGGACTGGAAGACGGTGAACCAAGGGCTGAGAAGCTACTCGGCCTATGGGATCGCCTATGCCCCCTCCGATCCCAAGACCATGTACCTACTGTCCAGTCTTGAATCATCCAATCGATCCGGCCTGTATGCCAGTCAGGACGGTGGTTTGCACTGGAGCAGGATCAGCATCCCTCCAGGCCACTCCGGCTGGCAGGCGATCGCAGTTCACCCCAAAGAGCCAGAGCACGTCTACCTCGCGTCTTCACTCGGGATTTCGATCAGCACAGACGGGGGAAAGACGTGGCGCATGACGAAGACGAACAGCAAAGCGGACGCCTTCAGTGGAGGCTTGGTCATTGATCCCGCCCATCCGAATCGGGCGTACGCCTCGTTCGGCTCGGGAGTGGAACGGAGCGACGACGGCGGGGAGACCTGGCAGCACGTCAATTCCGAAGTGAAGGTGTCAAGGTTGGCGTTCCATGTCAGATCGGGAGCCCTCTATGCAGGCGGCGAATCCGGCCTGCTGGTGAGCAAGGACGAAGGGCAGTCGTGGCAACTGCTGAGCGAATGGCGGGTTTACTCTTTCGCCGTCGACGACGCTGAAGCCCCTACCATCTACATGTCGGACCCTCCAACTGCTCCGTTAAAGAAAAGCACCGACGGCGGAAAAACCTGGACTGCCTTACGCTTTGGCGTCAGTTGGGTCAGCGAGATATTGATTGGCCCGGAAGACGAGGTCTACCTTGCCACCAATAGCATGGGCGTTCTCGGCAGTACCGACGGAGGGGCAAGCTGGCACCCGATCAATTCGGGCCTGGGCTCAGGCAAGACATCGCACATCATCGCCGCATCTGAAGAGGTGGCCAGCATCTACCTCGCGTCAGACCTGCACGGCCTTTACCGCCTTGAATCGACTCCCGGGATCAAACTCGTCTTTCCCGCCTTGCTTGAAAATGACACGACAGTCACGGGGGTGGCAGTCGCGAATTCGCGACCCGCTCCAGCGGACCTGGAATTGACGGCGAGGGAATCGGACGGGCAGCTCGCCGACGCAGCGGAGAATCCCCGCAAAATGGCGCTCGGAGGCTTCGAGCAGCTGGCACTCACCGGACGCGAGTTGTTCGCCGCCGCTGGTGGCAAGCCGCTAGAGGGGTGGGTTGAGCTGAACAGCCCGGCCGAGCACTTGAGTGGACTCTTCATGAACCTGGGTCCGGATCAGGCCGACGGCGCCCAAGCGGCCACGGTTACGTCCAATCAGTTATGTTTTTCGAGAATCCATCAGGGATCGGAGGGCTTCCTTGGCCAAGAGGCGACGACTCGTCTTTACCTTGTGAATCCCAGCAGCCAACCGACAACCGTCACGCTCCAGCTCTTCAAGGATGACGGGACGCAGATAACCTATTTCGAGGGGATCATTGCGCCGAACGGCTCGTTGTCTGGCACAATTCCCGAACTCTTTGGCGTTTCCTCCATGAGCAGCGGGTACGTGAATGCAGTGGTTTCGTATTCGTACCCGCAATCGCTCGGGGGAATTACCGGCTTCGAGCTAGTTGAACTGCCGGACGCCAAAACCAGGTTCGGCTTGCAGGCCGCCGATGCGGTGTTTCTCCGGGAGGGCTATTCGGCACAGGTTGCCTGTGTCAGCGGCGCCGAGACGCGGATCAGACTCATCAATCTGTCTGAAGAAAAACGAAAGGTCGGTCTGCAGCTCTACGGGGAGAGCGGGGCCCTGCTCGCCCCTGAAATCGAGGTCGAGCTTGCGCCGCGCATCGCTCTCGACAAACCGGCACGCGATCTCTTCTTCTTTGCTGCAGGTCAGTTCCCGGTGGGTTCCCTTCGGGTGATTGCGGACGGAGCCGGTGTGCTCGGTGACGTCGTCTTTGGAGATTTTGACGAATTCAAGCGGATGGCGGCACTTCCGGTCGAATCCCGCTCTTTCAAGCAGGCGAGCTTCGGCCAGGTGGCGAACGGGCTGGGCTACTACACGGGGCTGGCGCTGTTTAACCCTTCTGCCCAGCCGGCCGAAGTCACGCTTCAGGTTTATTCGGCCGACGGACAGGAAACGGGGAACACAGTCGTTCAATTGCCGGCCTTCGGCAGGATTTCACGGCTGTTGCCCGAGCTTGTCCCTCAAACAGAGGGTCAGGTGCGAGGGTGGGTTCGCCTGAGCTCCTCCGAGCCGATCGTCGCTCAGGAACTCTTCGGCACCGACACTCTGCTTGCAGCGGTTCCGCGTGCTCCACGAGACTAAGGCGCGCCTCATCCTTTATGAGCATAAGCAACGGCGGCGAAGCGTCAAATCACCGGGACTTGCGAGTGTGGGATTCGTTCAAGTGTTCAGTGCTAATTCCGGCTACCTTGCTGTTGACTCACCTGAAAATGGAATGGCTCCATTTTGGCTCCATTAAGAAATGGAATTTGGCCGATTCTGTGAACTGCATGTTCTGTATAGACGGAAATAGACGCCATAGACGCTAAATTCTTTATAGACAATCGAAATGCAGTTTCCCAAGCTGGACGTCGCGGGTTCGATTCCCGTCTCCCACTCCAATGTTTTCAATAAGTTACGGTAATTCTCCTGATTTGCACGATTGGCTCCATTTTGGCTCCAATTGGTCCGCATGTAGTTGTAACTAAACTCTTTCCCGCCGACTCATTTCGGCGAGTTCTTGGCGAGACATCCCTACCCTGGTAT
>Ga0105091_10000353_pt1 | contig 18975 bp, 13 predicted proteins | sample PPLLak1March2015_FD_87022 | JGI IMG/M metagenome (GOLD analysis project Ga0105091, IMG submission 87022) | Freshwater sediment microbial communities from Prairie Pothole Lake near Jamestown, North Dakota, USA - PPLs Lake P7 Core (1) Depth... | ecosystem: Environmental > Aquatic > Freshwater >... | reverse complement strand
CACCATTGCAAGGGCAGCGGCACAAGCAGGCAGGATGCCTGCGGCCCCAGTGCAGGCAGGATGCCTGCGCTCCCAGCGGTCAGCCGCCCTACCCCTCCTGCCTCAGCCGCTCCACTAGCTCGCTCTGGATGCGCTGCCATTGGCCGACGGGGACCTGGCAGGTTCCGACTTTGGTGTGGCCTCCGCCGCCGTACTGCAGCATCAGGCTTCCGACATTGGCTCGGCAGGTTCGGTTGACGATGCTGTGCCCGACTGCAAACACCACGTTCTGTTTCGCCTTGCCCCAGAGAATCCGGACCTCTATGTTCTGACGCGGATAAAGGGCAAACACCAGGAACCGGTTGCCCGCATGCAAGGTGTCCTCGTGGAGCAGGTTGGTGACGATGACGTTGTCGCACACCTGGCAACACCGCTGCAGCATCTGTTCAAACTGCTTCTGCCCTTCGAAATAACGGATAGACCTTTCCTTTACGTCGGGGAGCTCGAGAATTTCAGCTATCGACTTGGTCCGGCAGTGGTCGATCACCTCTATCATGAACTGCTGATGATCCAGCCGGAACTCGCTGAAACGACCCAGGCCGGTGCGAGGATCGACCAGGTAGGACAAGAGGATCCAGCCGGCGGGATTCAAGATCTCTTCTTTCGTCAGCTCGGCGGAATCGCTTTTGTTTACCGCCCAGAGAAGCGGCAGGAAGCGTGACCCGAAGCTCTGGACTCCGCCGTAATAGTCCCAAATAACCTGCGCCGAGCTCGGAGCGGTCCGGGATAAACCCTTATAGTCGAGTTTCTGGAGCTCCAGGCGCTCTTCCTCGCTTGAGTGGTGATCAAACCAGAGACCGCAGCCCGGTATGTACGGGACATTCGCCACGACATCGTCAGCCGTCGCCTCTACTCTTCCATCCTGTACGTCCTTGGGATGGACGAACATGTAGCGATCGATGACTCCCTTCTCCAGGAGGAGCACCGAGCTAACGATTCCGTCGAAGTCCAGGCGAGTAATCAGTCTCATGAACCCCCCTCAACAAGCATCTGGGAATTTTACTCATTCTCTCGGTGAAAAGCAGAGAAAAATCAGGGAAGCTGGCCGAGTATTCGCTTCTTGCCCCAGGAATCGATATCGAACGCGACTGCGGCTTTGAATCCGCTTTCTGCCCCGCGAACACGGGCCAGCGATTGGTAATACTCAAAGTAGGGAAAGGTCGAAATCCCGCCCCGGATCAGTTCGTATTGCTTGACGCATTGCTCCCACACCTCCAAGGAGTCGGAGACATCTACGTAAACGTACGGAGAGAAGTCAGCCTTATCTTCCCAGTTCTCGGCGTAGTAGATGCCTCGGATTCCCCGATGTGGAGGATAGTCAGTCTTAAAGCCTTCGAGGGACGCAAGCAGGACGGCGTCTGAGGTTATGAAGTGAGCGGCAATGTGGTCCTTGTGGAGCCCGCTCTTCCAATGGGTAATGACGTAGGCGGGCTTGACCTGGCGAATCACGTCAACGACGAAATGGCGGGTCTGGTCGGTGTTCTCCAGCTGGCCATCAGGTGACGTCCCGAACATGACATCCGCCCCGATGACCTTGGCCGCTGCCCGGGCTTCGCGTTTCTTCTGTTCACCGTAGGCTTCCGAACTGACCCGTGGATTGCCCCCCTCGCCGGCCGTCAGATGAAGCAATACGACCCGATCCCCGCGTTTGGCCTGTTTGGCGAGCAATGCGCCGCAAGTCACCTCCATGTCGCCCGGATGCGCGCCAATGGCGAGGATCGTGCGGTGCTGCTGCGTGCTCGTTGGCGCCGGCTGCCCAACAACGAGCGCCAACGAGCACGCAACCATCACAAAAGAGCAAAAAGCGATCTTCATGCGTCCCTCTGCCCCGTTGGCCCTTTGCCCCTTTGCCCCTGGTTTTACCCCTTCTCCAGCTTCAGAGTGACGCTGCAGACGTCGGCGACTTCCGAGGGCCCAAAGTATTGGATCGGGCCTGGGAAGACGAAATCATCATTCGTCGCCCACTGTTCCCGATGGCGGCAGAAATGCTGGAACGGTTTTCCTTCCAGGTCGACCAGTGCCTTCTTGATTACCGGGACAGCTTTTCCTTTGCGAACTTCCATGTTGAGCATCATGGTCACGGGGGTTCCGCCCGCCGTCCACGCGTCTGCGTTTTTCGTAAGGTTCCGGACATTGACGGTGTAACCGGTCAGACCGGCCCGTACGAGTTGCGTGGCGGCGTACCCCAGCGAATAGCAGTAATCCGCATCGAAGTTGGAGGGCATGGCACAGCGTCCCTCATAGCCGAAGAAGTGAGAGAGCGAACTGAACTTTACCTCGGTTTTTCATTGCGCCTTCAAAAGCCTGATCCTGTCGGAAACGAGGTCGATGAGAAGCCTCTCCGTTTCCACCTGGGAAAGAGGCACATTGCCGTGGCTGTCGCGGTGCAGCAGGACTTCTTGAATGTCCCCTGGGAGCGAGCCGTACACCTTGGCACTCGGGGCCGTGAGCCGGTTGTTCAAGTACTGCAGCCGCTCGGAGTGATCCGGCAGGCTTCGGATGTACTCCTCCTCTTTTCCCAGCACTGTACTCAACTCGTCGATCATCCGCTTGATGTCAGAGATGAATTCGGGGAGGCCTTCCGGCACGACCACGATCCCGTAGTTCTTGCCAGCCGCGGCCCGTTTTACCACTACGTCGACGATATAATCGACGATCTCGGCGAGCGTCGTTCCCTTTGCCTGAATCTCCTCGGAAATCAAGCACACGTTGGGATGGGCCTGGAGTGCGCATTCGAGCGTCACGTGACTCGCGGCGCGGCCCATGAGCCGGACGAAATGCCAGTATTTAACAGCCGACATCGAGTCCCGGCAAATGTTACCGATCAGCTCCGAGTAAGTCTTGCAGGCGGTGTCGAAACCGAACGACGCCTCGATCTGCTCGTTCTTCATGTCGCCGTCGATGGTTTTCGGAACGCCGATGACGACCGTCTTGCAGTTCTGCCCCAGCAGATATTCAGCCAGCACGGACGCATTCGTATTGGAGTCGTCGCCACCAATGATGACGAGCCCATCGAGCTTCATCGACTCGAAGTTCTGTTTGCAGGCCGCGAGGTCCTCCGGCTTCTCGATCTTGTCGCGGCCGCTCATGATCATGTCGAAGCCGCCGGTATTGCGATGTCTGTCAATGACTTCGGCGGTCAGTTCCTTGTACTTCCCTTTGATGACCCCACCGGGGCCTTTAAGAAATCCAAAGAGCCGGCTGCCGGAATTGGCTGCCTTGAGAGCGTCGAACAGGCCGGCAATGACATTGTGTCCCCCGGGCGCCTGTCCACCGGAAAGCACGACACCGACATTGAGCGGCTGAGTGCTCAGATTTCCTCTGCCCTCAACGATGGTGGCCAGAGGCTGGCCGCAGGTCTTCGGGAAAAGCTTCTGAATCTCGTCCTTATGTCCCACGGGCTCGGTCGGCGCCCCGAGCTCCACCTTGATATCCTTCGCTCGCAGCGCCTTCGGCAGTTTGGGCTGGTAGGCGGAACGCGCTTTCTGCAACACAGAAATCTCGGCACTCATTCTCGTTTCCTCTCTTACGCTATGAATTAGTCCAGAGTTCGGAGTTCTGAGCTCGGAGTCTGGACTCGAAGTTCCGAGTTCGGAGTTTCCGGCCGGAATGACCTAACCGCAGAACTCAGAACCCAGAACTCCGAACTCAAAACAAACGGGGGAGTATTATAGCCGGTCGGCCGCTACTCGACTACGGTCGCGCTCTTGATGTAGTCGAGATGCGGGAAGTTTTTCTTCAGGTAAGGGTTCCCCTGTGTCTGAACCAGCCCTTGGTTCGGACCTTGGCCGCTCGGGGCGCCTTCCCCGTAACCAGAATACAGGTTGTCGATATTCTCCATCCCCTGGATCACCCGCCCGAACGGTGAGAATCCGCTTCGGTCCAGCTGACGGTTCCTATCGGCATAATTGATGAAAAGCTGCGTGGTCCGAGTATTGGGGCCGGCCATGGCGAACGAGACGAACCCGCGCAGATTAGATTGCTTTACCGGATCATCCGGGATCTTCGCATCGCGCCATTTCGCCGACACTGCCGGATTCCCATGGATCCCGAATTGCGCCATGAAACCCTCAATCACCCGGAAAAAAGCGATGTCCGTGTAGAAGCCACTCTTAACAAGGTTGTAGAATCGGTCGGCTCCATTCGGAGCCCAGGCGCGGACCACTTCGATCACGACCGGGCCCTTGGTCGTATCGAGATTGACCTTAAAGGTTTCGGGCGCCTTTGCAGTGGCTGTGGCCGGATCAGGACTTGCTTTGGACGCTGACGGCTGATTACTTTGCACACCCTGCTCCTTTGGTTGGGCCTGGGTCGCCAGCGAGGTACTCGTCAAGGCGAACGCCAGGAAAACGCTCAGTAAGGCTACGCTTGTTTTCTCGTATCTCATCATTCGGTGTATGTTACCCCGGTAGGTGGCGCGAAGAAAAGCGGGGCGAAAACCATAAGCAGACCAGTCAGAGCCGTGAGCTGGAGTCGCGTTACAGAACCGCGCACCCAGACCAGTGCGGAGCCGTGAGCGCAGTGGAGCTGGAGTCGCGCTCACGGCTCTGACTGGTCTGCGTGCGCGGCTCTGTAACGCGACTCCAGTTCCACTCCGTGCGCGGCTCTGTGACTGCTTATGGTAACCTCTTCAGTGTGAGGTTCTTCGTCACTATCCTGGCCGGGCTCCTGTGGTCGTCGTCGCTGGTTGGTTTGGCGTCAGATTCGCCTGTTCAGTATCGGAGTGTCCGGCCCTCGGATGCGAAATGGAAGCGGGCCAAGAAATCATTCGGGCCCTCCGCGGATTTGCTTGTGGCGAAGATCAACCGAGTGGATTTGAAACGCCTGAATCGCCGGGCTTCGCTTGTCGCACCCACCCGGCCCGTCAACGTTCTGGACTGTGCGCCCTTTCCTCGGTCTCTGCCGGAGGCCGCGGGCTGGCCTAAGCTGGTGCTGGTATCACTCAGGGTTCAAGCGTTCGGCGCGTATGAGAACGGGCAACTCGTGCGGTGGGGGCCGACGAGCACAGGAGTCAAGAAGCAGCCGACACCTGCGAGCCTCTACTTTACCGGCTCTAAATCGAGGCGGAAAGTCAGCACGCTGAATGGCACCTGGATCATGCCGTGGTATGTAAATCTCCACACCTCGATGGGGGTCGCATTTCACCAGTACGCGATGCCCGGGCGGCCGTTCAGCCACGGCTGCATCCGGCTCCTGAAGGACGATGCGATGTGGATGTACCGCTGGGCTGATAACTGGGTCCCGAATGAGGACCGCATCACCGCGCGAGTGTTCGGCACTCCGGTGATCGTTTTCGGCGAGTATGAGTACGACAAGACACCGCCCTGGCAACTCCTTCCCAAAGATCCGGGAGCAACGGATGTGACCACCGAAGAATTGAGCCCCTTCGTGGAGAAATACCGGGCGGTCATTGAAGAACGCGTGCGCTCGCGGGAAGAGCACTTTCAGCAGAGCTCCGAGCTCACGAGCAACGACTAAACAATCGCACGCTTTTGATCCGACGGATCGGACCGATCGGTCGGATCCGTCCGATCCAACGTCCGCCGACGGGCGTTACCCTTCAATCAACATTGTTTCCGGGTCTTCCAGGAACTGCTTCACGCGAACCAGGAACTGAACGGCTTCGCGGCCGTCGACAATGCGGTGATCGTAGCTCAGGGCCAGGTACATCATTGGGCGGACTACCACTTCACCACCGACAACGACCGGCCGATCCTGGATGCGGTGAAGCCCGAGGATGCCGACTTGCGGGGGATTCAGGATCGGCGTGCTCATCAGCGATCCAAAGACGCCGCCATTGGTGATCGTGAATGTTCCGCCTCGCAGGTCTTCAATCGAGAAACTGGACGTTTCCGCTTGCTCGGTGAAACGCTTGACCGCCTTTTCGATTTGCGCAAATGAGAGCCTGTCGGCGTGGTGAAGCACGGGGACAACCAGGCCTTCCGGGTCTCCAATGGCAATCCCGATGTCGTAGTAGTGCTTCAGGATCATCTCGTCGCCGTCGATCTCCGCATTGAGCCTCGGGAATGCCTTAAGCGCCGCGATCGACGCCTTGACGAAGAACGACGTGAGTCCCAAGCTTACTCCGTGCCGTTTCTCGAAAGCTTCCTTCCGGCGGCGCCGCAACTCCATGATCGCAGTCATGTCGGCTTCGTTGAATGTCGTCAACATGGCCGCCGCATGCTGAGCTTCAACCAGTCGAGTCGCGATCGTCCGGCGTCGGCGTGACATGCGGATACGTTCTTCCGGGCGGCCTGCTTCGATCGGCCTCGCCTGGGCGCGGGGCGGGCGGTCGATCTCCGGTTTCTCCGTTTCCGGAGGCGGCATTTCCGGGACACGCGCCGGCGGGACTTCCGGTTTTTCCCCCTGTTCTTCGGCCCGGTCTGGTTCGGGCGGCTCTTTCTCGGGCGGAGTTTGCTCGGGCTGCACCTCGGGCTCAGGGGGAGGCGGAGCAGGCCCCTCGGGCTGTTTCTCGGAAGTCGCCGCAGCGACTTCGTCGATCACCGCCAGAACATCACCTACCTTGACGTCGTCGCCCTCTTTGCGGTGCACCGAACGCAGCGTTCCGGCACGCTCGGCACTCACCTCGAGATTGGCCTTGTCGGTCTCGAGTTCGACCAGTGCTTCTCCAGTCGACACGCGCTCGCCTTCCTGTTTGATCCAGCGGGCAATGGTCGCTTCGTTCACTGATTCTCCTAGTTCAGGCACTAGAACCTGTGTCGGCATTTTTCCCCCAAAAAGTGATTTTCTGTGGACGAAGTGGACGGGGTGGACAGAGTGGACATTGTGGACAAGGATTGACCCATATCGTCCACTTGGTCCACTTCGTCCACTTCGTCCATCTAGCCTTTTCCAAACGAATCCTTCACCAGCGCCGCCTGATTGGCGTTGTGCAGCGCGGCCGAACCTTCAGCGGGACTCGAATTCGGTTCCCGGCTGACGAACTCCAGTTCGAACCCCTCCCTCTGCAAAGGAGTCAGGTAGTTGCGGACAAATCCCAGCGCGCCCATGTTCTCCGGTTCCTCCTGGACCCACTTCACCGTCCGGAGATTCGGATATGCTTTCAGGATCGGAAGGAGACTGTCCATCGGGAAACGGTACAACTGCTCGAGACGAAGGATAGCGGTGTCGATCCTTTCGGGCCTCAGCTCGCTCGTCCTCAGATCGACGCTGAACTTCCCGCTGCAAAGGAGTACCTGTCGCACCTGCTCCGGATGCGCGCGCCGCTCGGCGTCGTCGATCACCGGCTGCCACTGCCCCTCCGCCAACTCGGACGGAGTCGACACCGATAGCGGATGCCGGAGCAGGCTCTTGGGCGTCATGACAACCAGCGGAAGAGGGTCAGTCGTCAAAAGCGCAGCCTGGCGGCGCAACAGATGGAAGTACTGGGCGGGCGTGCTGGGATTGGCCACCCGCATGTTCGTCTCGGCCGCCCAGCCCAAAAAGGTCTCGAGGCGTCCGCTCGAATGGTCGGGTCCGGCGCCTTCGTAGCCGTGAGGGAGGAGGAGAACCAGCGAAGGGGTCTGCCCCCACTTGGCGCGCGCAGAGACGACAAACTCCTCAATCACGATTTCAGCATTGTTCACGAAGTCGCCGTACTGGGCCTCCCAGAGCACCAGCCGCTGCGGCTCCTGGATGTTGTACCCATACTCAAAGGCCACGACCGCGTTCTCGGACAGCGGGCTGTTGTAGATCTCAAAAGCAGCTTTGGCCTGAGGAAACTCCTGCAGCGGCACAAGACGGCGCCCGTTTTCCACGTCGTAGAGGACCGCGTGGTGCTGGCTGAAGGTTCCGCGCTCGGTGTCCTGCCCGGTCATTCGAATGGCCGTCCCGTCGGCCAGAATGGTCGCCATGGCCAGTTGCTCAGCTACAGACCAGTCGATAGTCGCCTCGTCCGGCTTGTCGACGGCTGAATACCTCCGGGCCATCAGGCGGTCGAGCTTCGGATGCAGATGAAAATCCTCAGGGAGTTTATTGAGACTCCGGCTGATCTCCTGCAGGCGATCGACCGGAACGCCGGTCTTGACGCGTCGGGCCGCGCCTGCGGGCGGCGGCTTGGGAACCGGCTCCTGGAGATCCTCGGCAGGCTCCAGGCGATCAAGCTCTGCTTGGAGAGCGGCGTTGTGCTTCTCGACTAGTTCCTGAGCGCCTGATTGGTCGATAATCCCTCGCTCGGCAAGGCGCTCAGCCCATATCTGCCTGACGGCCGGATGATTACGAATGACCTCGTACATTTTCGGCTGGGTAAAGCTCGGCTCGTCACCCTCATTGTGGCCGTGGCGCCGGTAGCCGATCAGGTCGATAACGAAGTCCTTATGAAAGAGATCTCGGTAAGCAAACGCCAGGCGAATGGCTTCCAGGCAAGCCTCCGGATCATCGGCGTTGACGTGAACGACCGGTATTTCAAATCCCTTGGCCAGATCACTGGCGTGCAGCGTGCTCCGGGCGTCCTCCGGAACGGTCGTGAATCCGAGTTGGTTGTTGGTGATCAGGTGGATGGTCCCGCCTGTCCAGTAGCCGCACAAGCGGGAAAGATTCAAGGTCTCCGCGACCACTCCCTGGGCGGGAAAAGCGGCATCGCCATGGATCAATACCGGGATTGTAACTCTCGGATCGAAGCGCGGCTGGCCGGGATGATCCACGCGGGTCCCGACCGCGCGAGTCATTCCTTCGACTACCGGGTCGATCGCCTCGAGATGGCTCGGGTTGGGAGGCATCGTGACGACGAGGCAACTCGGCGTCTCGTCGGCGACGCGGTGGCGTGCCCCCTTGTGGTACTTCACATCGCCTGTCCAGCCTAATTCGTCGCCGGCGATGTCCGGTCTGACCGGGTCCTTAAATTCTGCCAGGATTTCCGAGTACGGTTTGCTGAGCACATGCGCTAGAACGTTTAAACGGCCCCGGTGCGCCATTCCAATGAGAATCGTGCAGGCCCCGGAGTCGATTGTCCGATCCACCAACTCGTCGAGCATCGGCACGAGAATGTCGAGACCCTCTATCGAGAATCGGTATTTGCCGGGAAAAGCGCGATGGAGAAAACGCTCGAAAACCTCGACCTGGGTCAAACGGTCCAGCAGCTCTTTCTCGTTGATTGGGAGTTGAGTCGAGTGGTAGCGCCGCGTCTCCGCCGCTTCCCGAAGCCAGCGCCGCTCCTCGAAATTTCGAAGGTGGTCGTAGTCGTAACCGAGAGTGGAACTGTACACCGACCGAAGAGCCTCGATGGCCTCAAGCGCGTTAGCGGCATTCTCGGCAATCGGCCCGCCAACGAGCGCAGCAGGGAGACTGACGAGGTCGCCCTCAGACAGGCCGTGAAACTCCGGGGAGAGCGAGGGCTCGCCGGGAGGCTTGCGGCCGAGCGGGTCGAGCCGGGCCGCCAGATGTCCGTATTCCCGGATCGCCTGGGCAAGGTTCGCCGCGCTGACGACCTTCCGAACATCCACAACGGTGGTCTCAAGCGCCTTGTGCCCGTCGAGTTCGGGCGTCCATTTTTCGAAAATGGACCGGGTGTGCACGTCGACGGACTGAGGGTTCTGCCTGAAGCGTTCGTACAGCTCGACAACATAGGCGCCATTGGGGCCATGGAAGTCGCTCAGTTGCATATCTGCCTAATCTGCCTAAAGTAACGCCTGATTTCCGGGCCTGGAGGATGGACTCATTCTATCATCCGGGGTAACAAGGGTTAAGCAAGGGCGGCACCGCATTGGTGCACACCAGCGGATTTGGAACGCATTACAGAGGCGCACCCGTAGTGAGGGTGTTGAAAAAGCTTCCCTCATGCTCCGAGGGCCGCGAAAGGCCATCCATCGAACTGTAACGGCGCGTTGGTGGCCCGCTTACTCCGCTTACTCCGCTCCAGGCTGCTCCGGGGGAAAACGCTCCGCGGCCCGTGCGCGGCTCTTCCTGTAACGCGTTCTAAACTTCGATGCGTGTGTCGCGCCGCGCTGTAGAAGAAAGGCTGAATACTCCCGGCTCCCTTGCCCTGATTTCGCTGGCTCTGCTACCATCCCTTTGCGTCCAACTAAGGAGACCACCGTGAATATCGCCGTCGTGATGATCGGGTCATCGATTCTGCTGATTCTCGGGTACACCCTTTACAGCCGCTATATTGCCCGCCAGATCGGCGTAGACGAAAACCGACAAACACCGGCTCTGACGGTGAACGACGGGGTTGACTATGTACCGACCAAGCCGATTGTGCTGTTCGGACACCACTTTGCAGCCATTGCAGCGGCCGGCCCGATTGTCGGTCCGACGCTCGCCCTGCTGTTCGGATTCGTCCCGGCCTATCTCTGGATCGTCCTCGGAGTCATCACCATCGGCGCGGTGCACGACTTTACGGCCCTGTTCGTGGCGGTTCGCGAGGGCGGCAAATCGATCGCGGAGGTGGCCCGGCGAACGCTCGGCAAGACCGGTTTTGTCTTCTACGTGCTGTTCGCCATCACGTTGTGTCTCCTGGTCTGTGCGGCTTTTCTCCAACTGACCGCCATTGCTCTGACATCAACGCTGCCGCCCGACGATGTGAACATCACACCGGGCACCGCGGGCGGACTTCATATGCTCAACCAGGGCGGCGAAATGCGGGTGCAGATCGGCGGTGTCGCCTCCATGTCGGTCATCGTGATGACGGTGCTGGCGCCGTTCATTGGGTACCTGATTTACAAACGAAAGATGAACGTCTGGTTCGTCACGGTCATCGCGTTTGTCGTCTCCATGGGATCGATCCTGTTTGGGTACTATTTCCCGATTACGCTTGATCCCACCGTCTGGATCATCATCATCACCGGCTACGTGTTCTTTGCCGCCTGGATACCGGTCTGGATCATTCTTCAACCTCGTGACTTCGTGAATGCTCAGATCTTGTTTCTTGGGCTTGCCTCGATGGTCGTCGGTGTTGTCGGCGCGGGAATGCGGGGGGCGGTGATTAACATACCATCGTTCAACTTGGCCGGTGCCATTTCTGCTCCCAATCTCGGTGTTCTCTGGCCCTTCCTCTTCATCACGATTGCGTGCGGCGCTTCGTCGGGTGCTCACGGGCTGGTGTGCGGGGGCACGTCGTGTAAGCAGATCTCGAACGAAAAGCACGCGCGGGTGATCGGTTACGGCGGCATGCTGCTTGAAGGCTTGCTGGCCCTTTGCGTAATTCTCCTTATCTCGGGTGGGATGGACTTCGCCAAATACAAGGACATCGTCTACCCCGCGAACGGCGGGAGCAACGCTCCGCTGGCGTTTGCACTTGGCTTGGGTTACATCCTCAACATGAGCCTCGGCTTGCCGACCGTAATCGGGACCATCTGGGGGATACTCCTGCTGGAAGGCTTCCTTGTGACGACGATTGACGCGCTCGTGCGGCTTTCGCGTTATCTCTTCGAGGAGCTGTGGCTCACGATCATGGATAACCCGCCGGCGATCTTGCGGAGCCGCGTTTTCAACAGTCTTATCGTCGTCGCTGGTTTTCTAACTCTGACCTTCACCAATGCTTACCTGAAGATCTGGCCGATCTTCGGTGCCGCGAACCAGCTGCTCGCAGCCTTGACGCTGATTGCGGTCACGGCGTGGCTGGCTCAAAAGTCGCGGAAGTACTGGTTTACGGCGATTCCAGCCGGATTCATGCTGGTCACGACGCTTACCGCGCTGGTGATTCTGCTCGGCAGGCATCTGGCTGCGTCCAACTACACGCTGGCCCTGACGGATACCCTTTTGCTGATTCTGGCGGCTGGGGTCGTGGTCTTGACGTTCCGCTACTTCTACAACCTGCGCGCCCGGTTTGCGCTGGAAGCGGCAAAGTGAGGGCAGACGACTGACAGACTGACAAACTGACAAACTGACAAACTGACGGACTGAGACTGAACAGCCACGGACCGACGAGACTACTGGGCCGAGTGGAGGATGGAGAGAAGCATCCGACCGATCTCGTCACAGGTGCCGACAAGTTCCTGACACCTGTCGTTGTCCACCAGACTGAGGTCGCGGCCCAGTTCGAGCCAGTACTTGGTTTCGTCACAGCTTCCTAGACTGTAGACGATAAAACGGCGTAGATCCGCCCGGTAAACCTGCTGCCGAACATACCCTTCGACGTAATTCGCACCTATTGATCGCGCTGCGTTTCTGAGTTGTTCGCCCAAGCAAAACCGCTCCCAGTTTGGAAGATGCCTGCAGATGTCCTCGGCCTTGATAGCAACGTCTCTGCTTTTCTGAAATATCTTCGATTTCTTTATGCTCATACTATAAATAACGTCCGACTACCAAAATCTACGAACCTTTTTTGCTTTGTCAGTTTGTCAGTTTGTCAGTTTGTCAGTCTGTCAGTCTGTCAGTCGCCCGCCCCGCTTCGGTGATAGAATTTCCGCCATGAAGAGTCTTGATGAGATTTCGCAGGGCGGATGTTTAGCACCCGCAGTACTTCAACAGATCGAAGAGAAAATCCTTTCGAACGGTAACTTCACACGCGAACGGGTCAGGTACGAGCTCGACTGGTTTTGCCGGGAGCTGCACCTCAACCGTTACTATTTCACGACAACGCCGCCGGATCTCATCGCCAAGCACATCGAGTCCTTGCGAGCCGCGGAGATCATTGCGGAAAACTCCGGAGAGACACCGGACCTGCAACTGGCAAGCGAGCAGCCTAACCAGGCGATCTACCTCGTGGCTGCGGTCGCAGACGCCATCGACGAAGTCGAGCGGCGCATTGAACTGAAATACCCCTTTTGCCGGCTGCAATCGTATCGGACACGCGGGAAGGCGAATGAAACGCCTTTTCGCCTGTACTTCGTAGCGCGTCCCCAGTTTCCGTCGCTCGATGACGGCCAGAGACTGGAGTTCGAAAAGGCGGGCGACGTGCATTTCATCGAGCTGAGCCCGGAGTCCACGCTTCATCGCTACCGTCAGGCCTGGGAGGCGGTGCGCGCCAAGGAAGCGCCCTTCATCGAAATCAGCGACGCCGAGGACGAGACCCGGATCATGGTCGCCTTAAAACAGGACGCGTCCAAGCGCTTCCTGTACGATTTCTCGCACGTTCTCGACACCTACGATCTTCATACCACCCGGAAGTACGTCGAACCTTTCGCCGATGGGAAAATCGCTTTTTCCTTCTACCTGGACCAGATTGCGGACAAGGAGATGCTGCACAGCCTCGAGCGCGACCTGGGGGCCGTGGTCATCATGCCCTCGAGCAAGCTCAGCTCACTCTTCCTCCAGCGCGTATTCTCGGCGCAAGAGACCTTGTACGCGAATGCCGTTGGTCATTTCGCCAACCAATTCCTCACGTCCGACAGCGAGGAGTTTCAATCCATCTCCCGCGCGTTGGAAGGCAAGCCGGAAATGAAGGGCCTGCTTGGGAAACTGAAGACCAAGCTCGTGAAGGACACCTATACGGACAGCCGTATTACACAGACCATCCTCAAGTTCCCGGACATCGCGCGCCTCGCCTTCCAGCAATTCAGGATCTGGTTCTCACCGGAGTCGACCAACGGGGACCCGGACGAAATCAGCCGGAAGATCACCGAACAGGTCACGGCCGGCATTTCTTGGGAAGTCGAACGGCGGATCATGGAGAGCTTTTTGAAGTTCAACAAGGTCGTCCTGAGGACCAACTTCTTCAAATCCGATAAAGCCTGCCTGGCCTTTCGTCTCGACGCCTCCCTGCTCGACCCGATCGATTATCCTGAACGGCCTTTCGGTATCTTCTATTTAATCGGCAAGGAGTTTCGCGGCTTCCACGTCCGGTTCAAAGACGTCGCCCGCGGCGGAGTGCGGTTGGTCAGAAGCAGGACAGAAGAGATTTACGATATCAACTCCGACTTTATCTTTGACGAAAACTACAATCTCGCCTCGACCCAGCAGCTGAAGAACAAGGACATTCCGGAAGGCGGTTCGAAGGGGACCATCCTGTTGCACCTCGATTCGCAGGACAAGGCTGAGTCGGCTTTCAGGAATTACGTCGACGGCCTGCTCGACCTGCTGATGGTTCCGTCCCCTGAGATCGTCGATCTCCTCGCCAAAGAGGAAATCCTCTTCCTGGGCCCTGACGAGGGCACGGCCGAACTGATGAACTGGGCCTGTCTGTGGGCCAAAGAGCGGGGGTTTGCATATTGGAAACCTTTCACAACCGGAAAGTCCCCCTCTTTAGGCGGAGTCCCGCATGATCAGTACGGCATGACCACCCAGGGCATCAACGAATATGTGGCCGGGGTGCTGAATCAGCTGGGTCTCAAGGAAGAGGAAGTTACCAAGGTCCAGACGGGAGGCCCCGATGGTGATCTGGGCAGTAACGAAATCAAGATCACAAAGGATCGCACGATAGCGATCGTCGACGGGAGCGGAGTAGTCTACGACCCGCTGGGGCTCGACCGCAGGGAGTTGCTCCGCCTGGCAGACGCCCGGCAGATGATCCGCCATTTTGATCGTTTACGCCTTTCCCCGGCGGGTTTCCTGGTTCTCGTCGAAGACCGCGACGTGGCCCTCCCTGACGGAACCCGGGTGCCGAACGGGGAAGACTTCCGGAACCGATTTCACCTGCTCCCGTTCGTCAAGGCGGACTTGTTCGTCCCTTGCGGAGGAAGGCCGCGGTCGATCAACATCGGCAACTGGGACCAAATGCTGGACGACCGAGGAAAACCCCGCTTCAAGGCGATCGTAGAAGGGGCAAACCTGTTTATCACTCAAGACGCGCGCCTGAGGCTGGAAGAAGCAGGGGTACTGCTGATCAAGGACGCATCTGCAAACAAAGGCGGAGTCACCTCCTCCTCCCTCGAAGTCCTGGCTTCTCTGGCTTTGACTGATGCCGAGTACCGTTCGCTCATGATGGTCGACGACGGCGTCCTCGGAGATTTCAGGAGGGAGTACGTCAACCAGATCATTCGCAAGATCCGGAGCAACGCCCGGCTCGAGTTCCTTGCTCTGATGGCCGAGCGAAAACGGTCAAAGACCGCGTGCTCGGTCCTGTCCGATGATTTGAGTCACAAGATCAACACGCTGGCCGACGCGATACTGAAGTCCGACCTTTCCTCCGATAAACAGCTCGTCCGCGCAGTGGTTGCCGACTATTGTCCGGATATCCTGGTCTCGACTGTCGGGATCGAGACAATTTTGAAGCGAGTACCGGCGAGTTACATTGCCGCGATCGTGGCGAAGCACCTGGCAAGCACATACGTGTACGTCAAGGGGCTGCATGCGGGTGAGGTCGATTTCCTGAAATTCGTCGAGGAAGTCAAAAACGGGGAGTTGAAAGCGGAAGTACTGGAGTGTTTGACCTCGTAGTTCATTCCCGCGGATAACGCGGATAAGCACGGATCTCGCGGAAAAAGGCCCGGCATCAACAAGCCGGGCCTTTTTCCGCGAGATCCGTGCTTATCCGCGTTATCCGCGGGAATGAACTACAAATCCCGCCGACTGAACTTGTGAACGGCCAGCGAGAGGATGACGGCGGCGTACAATGCCGCGTAACCGATCATCATGGCGTTCGGCGGCGACGCTGAAGTAAACGGCGAGATTCCCAGCGCTTTCACGAGCGGTGATTGAAGCTCAAAAGCAGCGCGCTTCCACAGCGCCTCACCCGGGAACAGCAGGCTGGATACTATCCCTACCTTGACAGCGGCCGGTTTCCCGGCTAGCCAGCCGAACTGCTCGATCCACCCGCCGACAAAACCGATCCCGTACAGCCCGAAAGCCAGCACTCCGTTAGCCAGAGTCGACAGACGGCTCCCGCCGAAAAAGGACAGGTTCAGCAAGAGGAGCCCGTTCAGCCAGACGAGCGACAAACCCAGAAACGGTTTGGGGGCGTGCTGGCCCGAAATGATCAGAACCACGCCCATCACCCCGCCCGCCATCAGGACAAGGTACGAGGTCAGAAGGAAGAGGAAGCCAACCCACTTCCCCAGCACAATCTCCCAGCGACGGACCGGCTTTGCCACGAGTGTCTGCACAGTCCCGCTGCTGATCTCACCTGACAGAGTGTCAATCGAGGTGAGCACTGCCATAGCGATCGTCAGGAAATTGACCACGTAGAGACCGGCGAGGAGCATGAAATTCCTCGCCTCTCTCATGGCCATCATCGACATGACGTTCGCTTGGCGCTGTATATCTTGATTCAGGTAGTAGAAGCCGACCGTGAAGACAGTAAGGAAAAGGCCTCCCATCACGAGGGCCGCCAGGACGATCTTTCGCCTGACCGCTTCTCTAAGAGTCAAACCGGCGATGATCAGCATCGTCCTCATAGACCCACCTCGCTTCCGACGATCTGCACAAACAAATCCTCGAGCGAGACTCGCTGCGGCGAGAGCGAGTAGACGTCACAGCCTTGTTGGACCAGGAACCGATGAATGTCCGGCAAACAGCTTTCGTCCGCGAGGCCGAGCCTTACCCTGTCACCGTTCCTGTCCACCGTGGCCGTCCAGCGCCGTAACCCTTGCACGGTAGCCTCGGTCAACTTCTCCGCCCGAATTTCGACGTTCAGAAACCCGTTCATAAGCGACTTCAGAGAAGACGTCCGGACGACCCGGCCATGCTTAACGAAGGAAACCCGGTCGCACGTCACTTCCACCTCGCTCAGCAGGTGAGAATTCAGGAAAACCGTTGTTCCCCGGTTCTTTACGTCCTTGATGATGTCCCGCACCAGCCGGCGTCCCATGGGGTCCAAGCCCGAAGTAGGCTCATCGAGGAAGACGACCTCCGGCTCGTTGAGCAGAGCCTGGGCAAGCCCGATCCGCTGGAGCATACCCTTGGAGAATTCACCGAGTTTCTTGTCCGAATGCGCCTTCAAGCCGACCAGCTCCAGGAGCTCTCTGACTCGGGATTTGAGCACCGCGTCTTTCATGCCGTACAACCGGCCGTGGACGAAAAGAAACTCGTGCGCCTTCAGCCAGTCGTGAAAGCGAAAATGTTCGGGAAGAAACCCGACTTTTCTAAGGGCTGCCGGAGTGCCGACTGGACGGCCAAGAAGGAAGCCTTTCCCCGAGGTGGGGGCGCACAGGCCGAGGAGCATCTTCACCGAGGTGGTTTTGCCCGCGCCGTTCGGTCCGAGAAAACCAAAAACCTCACCTCTCTCTACCCGCAGCGAGAGGTCCTCGACCGCAACCTTTTCCCCGAACGCCTTGCGCAGGCTGACGGTTTCAATCGCAGGATGAGTGTCGCTCATAGCAATCCAGGTTCTGCTATTGCAGAGCCGCAAGCGCAGCGCTGGAGTCGCGTTACAGAGCCGCGCACGCAGCGGAGGGGCTCGCTTTGAGAATCCCGGAGCGAAGTAAGCGGACCACCCAACGATGCGATATGGTTCGTTGGGTAGTCCGCTTACTTCGCTCCGGGACTCTCAAAGCGAGTCCCTACGCTGCGTGCGCGGCTCTGCAACGCGACTCCAGCGCTGCGCTTGCGGCTCTGTAATAGCTGCTTCAGCTACTGGAGCGAGTTGGCGATCTCCAGAGCTTTCTCCTTGTCCCCCATTCCGCTCAGGCTGTAAATGATCTCGTTCTTGATCCAGATCACCAAGAAACGCTCGGTGCCGGAATACCGGACCAAATTGCCCTTCACGCCGTCAACAGTCACCGTCTCGGCGGAGGAGACATTGCGCGGGATCGGGACGAGCATCGTAGTCGTGAAATCCACCGTCTGGCTGAACTCCTTGGCTTCCGCCTCCGTCATGCCCATGACTTGGAGCAAGGGCGTCGCAACGTCGTCGATGTTCAGCCCGCCAGGCGCTGAAACCGTCGGAGACAAGGCTTGGTTCAACATGAAGCAACCAGGACCCAAGTAAAGTCGTCGGCCCTCTTCGGCGCGCAAACCTTGGCTGCCGGTACAGTCACCAAAGAAGCCCGTAACGCCCGGCTGGAGGTCAAAATTCACTTTCGCGCCGTCCAACCCGGGTGGTAGTTCTATGTCGGTATTTCCCATCTCGTCGAGGATGGCCCGCACGCGGCTGAGATCCACGTCCAGGCTAATCTTCGAGCCCGGTTGGACGAACCATTTCGCGGCCTCATAGCCCGTCGGTTTGCGGACCTGGATACCCGCCTCCTGAGATGCTTGCACGATAGTAACTTCGTGCCTTTCGCCCTTCGGCTCAATTCGCAGGTCTTTTGACAGGATTTGAGCCATTTCCGGTGAAGAGCGGAGCTTCTGCATCTGCTGCTCGAGTTTCTGCCCGTCCACGTAAACAGTCTGGATTTCCTGGGCTCGGAACAAGTACAGGAATCTTGCTGCCAAAGCCCGAACCGGGGGAACAGTCAAGACGATTACGAAAACTGCAACAACAAGGAGTGAAGCCCAAACCGGCCGATATTTCCGGGAAAACGCTGTCTGCCACATATTCGTCATCTCCATCTTCGTTTCAATGCGTTCCTGGATTCTGGTTCGCATAAAATCTGCGGTGGGAGGAACGGACCCTGAATCGAGCAATTCGAGGCGAGCTGCAGTGTGACGTCCCCGATCCCTGATCGTTTCGAGCGCCTGCCGGCAGTTGTCGCACTCTGCCGCATGCGCCCTGACGCGCGCCTCGTCCGCAGGACTCAGCTCCTGATCGCAAAAGGATTGTAGTCGTGCTACGTCAATATGCATACTCGCCCCTCAACAGGACCTGACCGGTGCACAGGACCTGTAGCATTTCTCGAATTCCTTCTCAGCCCGGGCCAGCAACGATCCGACCGAGGCTACTGGGATGTCGAGCGCGCTGGCCAGTTCGGCATACGACAAGCCGGAATGCCTTAGAATCAGGAGCCGGGCCGAGCGCGGCTTGAGCCGCGCCAGGACCGAACGGACACGATTCCGTTCCTCGGTTCGAGCAGCCAATTCCAACGGATCACCGCCCGCGCGGGTTTCGGTGGTCCATTGGGCCGCTGCATCTTCGTACCGACTCCTTCGCCGGCTGGCCCGTAGCGAATTCAGGCCCAGGTTGACCGCCACCCGATAGAGCCAACCAGGAGTCACCGGTTTCCGATCGACCGACATCTGGCT